>Ga0265314_10003459_pt1 | contig 15256 bp, 16 predicted proteins | sample 4126metaG_FD_203106 | JGI IMG/M metagenome (GOLD analysis project Ga0265314, IMG submission 203106) | Rhizosphere microbial communities from Carex aquatilis grown in University of Washington, Seatle, WA, United States - 4-1-26 metaG | ecosystem: Host-associated > Plants > Roots > Rhizosphere >... | reverse complement strand
TTGTGGCCGTATCCGCGCGACGGGAGGTTCGCACGCCGTAAACCACTTCATAACCTTGCGTCCAACAGACGACGAATTCGCGAATCCGCTCCGGCGGATCCTGAAGGTCCGCGTCGATGAGAACGACGGCATCTCCCCGCGCACGCTCCAGGCCGGCCATCATCGCGGCTTCTTTCCCGAAATTCCGTGTGAGATCGACAATGCGAATCCGCGCGTCGCGCGCCTGACGTTCGAGAAGCCTGTTCAGCGTTCGATCCGTGCTTCCATCGTTGACGCAGACATACTCGAATTTGAAGGCAAGCGTATTCGACACAGCGTCCACTTCGCGGAAAAACGCGTCGATGGCCGGCTCTTCGTTGTGCATGGCCACAACGATGGATATCAACTTTGCGCCGGTGGCCGTAGGCCTTGCAGGCGCCAGACGCGACATGTCTGCCATCACCGGAAGGGCACTCCTACGGCCGCAGTGTGAATGGACCGCCCGAAAGCGCTGCGGCGCGGAACGACGCCCCAATCGATGATCAGGGGACGAGCGCGGACCATTGACGGCCAGGGAAAGCGAAACGAGCCGGCAAACATCAGGCCATCGATGTGTGGTGCCGGTGCGCCGCCGGCGCGCCACACGATGAGCATGCCCTCACGGGCGACCCGTTCGGGCGTAATCCATGGCGCCGTGCTGAAGCGATTTTGCGAGAACACCGACGGACGGTTTGGCACGCGCATTGCGATCAATCCGGCCAGCCAGTCGTCGCCGCCGACGATTTGAAGCGAACGTCCAGTGCGGTCGCGATAGGCCATCGCGAAAGTTTCAGCGATCCGGGAAGCGGGCCATGAAAGCCGCGACGGTTGTCCTCGAAGATCGGGAACGACCTTTACCGCAAGCGCATAACCGCAAAGCCCGCATGCAAAAACCAGTACGGCCAGACTCGACAGGCGCTTCAGCGAAATTTCCCGCTGATAGGATGCCGCCCCCAGCAAGATGATCAGCCCGCTGAAATTCCACATGGGCGCGCCCCACATGGAGCGCAACCCCAGGCCTGAAACGAGAGCTGCCACAAGGGTAAGCGCGGGCGGCCCCAGTCCCATGAAAAGCAGAAAGCGAAAATCCTCTCGCTGCTTTTCGGTCAGATTTCCTCCGAAGGCTGGCCGGAGGGCGCCGGACGCGCCTGCGATGGCCAAAGCCGGAACATGGTCGATGGCCTGCGATGCCGCAAAATTCGCGCCGCCCAGAAGGCCGCCCAAAACGCCTGCCGATACGCCGGCGCGCGTTTGCGCATATCCCAATGCGATGAATCTGTTTTCGACAAGCCAAACGAGGTTGGGAAGAAAGACCAGCATCGCAACCAACCCCGCGATATACGGGCCGGTCGTTTTCCAGACCGGCCGGTGCCGGGGCATAACCACTGTGTAGATCAGCATCGCGGCAGCAAGCATCGCCGTGGAGTATTTGCGCAGTCCCAGGCCCAGCGCCAGTCCAAGCCCTGTCCAATATCGCATGCGCCCATCGTTCAGCGCGCGATAGAGCATGTATGTCGCGCAAGCCCAGAATGGCATCTGCGCAACGTTGTTGTTGAATTCCGGCGTCGGGATGGAGAAATAATAGATACCGGCGAGAAGCAACGTGCCCGCTGCGGCGTATCTCGGCGCCAGCATCTGGCGTCCAAGCTGGAACACCAGGAGCAACGTTGCCGCGATGAAGATCTGGCTCAGCAGATAGACACCAAAAACGCCCGCGGTATCGAAAGCGATTTCGGAAAGCCAGGCCGGCAGCGGCGGATGCTTGTAGTAGCCCCACTGCCATTCGTGCCCCCACGGGAGCATGTCGCTGACAACATCGAGCGGCATGCTCCTCGAAAGAAGCAGAGGCAACATGGTCCAGAACACAATCTGGCAAATGGCGAAATATGCGACTGCTTGGGCGGAAGAGGCTTCCAGATAGCCCGATGCCCGCGCAAAGGACGCCCGGCGACGCGCGCCAAAACCGCGCGCGAAGTTCACAGCCACCGCAGCCAGTGTCCGTTCCATGCCAGAGGAACGCTAATGCATTCAGCATTGGCTCTGGTTTGGTGCTGGATCACAAATGAGTAAGAGTTTCCTGATCGGCGTTTTGCGGGCGAATGTCACCCAAATAGGCCGCATCGCGAGCCATTTCTCGCCGGAACTTCACCGCTCGACCCAAATTGACGCATTTTCGCTCTCCTTTTCCGGCATCGGGGTGGCGATGCGGTTGACCGGCGAGGCGCGGCAAGACCGCATCTTCCGGCTGGAAATCAGTGCGGGAAGGCCTGGCGGCGATGCTCGGAGGGCGAAACGCCCACCATCCGCTTGAAGGCGCGGCTAAACGCAGCCTCGGAGCCATAGCCGGTTTCCGCCGCGATGCTGGCGATGTTCGTGTTGCCGCGGCTCAACATGCCCGCCGCAATCTGCATGCGCCATTTCGCGAGATACTGGATCGGCGGAATGCCGACCATGTCGTTGAAGCGCTCCGCCAGAACCGAGCGCGACAGCCCGACGTCGCGCGCCAGATCGTCGATCGTCCAGTTGTGCGACGGTTTCGCATGCATCAGCGACAGCGCCTTGCCGACAAAGGGATCGCGCAAACCCGCAAGCCAGCCGATTTGCGCCGGCGGCAGGCCTTCGAGATAGCGCCGCACGACTTCGATGAACATCAGCTCGCTGAGCCGCGCGAGAACGCCTTCGCTTCCCGCACGCTTGTCCGCGGTTTCATGGGCGGCGACGTGAATGAATTCGCTCAGCCAGCGGGAGTCACTGCCGGAGCCTGCCGCGACCTTGATGATCGGCGGAAGATTGTCGAGCAGCGGATTGAACGGCTGGCCATCGCACGCAAGGAAACCGCAAACGAATCTCGCAGAGACCGGGCCCTCCGCGCCGACATTGACATAGAAGGGCTGCTGGATGGCGCCTTCGCGATAAAGACTTTCCGGATTGGGTTTCTCGGCGCGCATGCCAGGCTTGCTGGCCATGACATGCGGATCGCCGCGCGTGAACACGATGATCTCTCCGGCTTCGACCGCAATCGGATCCTGCCCGACGAGATTGGCATAACAATGCCCCTCGGTAATCACGTGATAGGCGATGAGATGCCCCGCGCCGGGCAAAACCTTCGGCAGGATGTCGCCAGGCGACGGCTGCTCGGCGACCCACGGCGAACGCGCGCAAATGTCGAAAAACACCGCGCCCGTGAGCCTTACGGTTTTCAGCACATCTGAGAGTGGATCGGCCGCCATGCAGTTTCCGCCGACGTCCGGGCATCGGATCCGGACGTTCGGGCACGGACGTAACCATTACCGACGCGATGTCAAGCATTGCGGACGGCCGATCATTCGCGTGCGCGGCGGCCAAGTCTAGATAACCGCCACACCGCACCCGATGGCGCACATCGGGATATTTCAGGAGAGTTTTATGAATCATCGCGTTAGCCGTGACATCCGCAGATGGATGAACAAGAGCTGCATCAATCTTGCACTGGGCGTCTTCTGCGCTCTTCCGTTAATGCATGGCAGCGATGCACATGCGGCCTCGCTGTCGCGCAGCGTCAATGTCAGCGCCACCGCATCGCAGGTGTGGTCGGTCATCGGGCCGTTCTGTGCCATCAAGGATTGGCATCCCGTCGTCGGCACCTGTTCGTTGGACGGCGTTCATTCGCCGACACGCACGATCGTGACGAAGGACGGCAAAACCACCTTCGTCGAGCCGCAGATCGCGCGCAACGAAGCCGAACGCTTCTACTCCTACACCTTCAAATCCAGCCCGTTTCCCGTGACCCACTACATGGGAACGATCTGGGTGGTTTCCGATCCCGGCGGCACATCGACCGTGTTGTGGACCGGCACCTATACGCCGCTTCCCGGCAAGGAAGCGGAAGCCGAAGCGGATTTCGCGGGCGTCTTCGATGCCGGCCTCGCCGCACTCAAAGCCCGATTTGCCAACTGAGCCTTCACATAAGGAGATATGACATGAACACCATCGATCTCGCCACGATCAAGAGCCGGCAGCAAGTCGCATGGAGCTCCGGCGATTACGCGATCATCGGCACAACCGTGCAAATCGTCGGTGAAACGATTTGCGAAGCGGTAGACCTGCGCAGCGGCCAGCGCGTTCTCGACGTCGCTGCCGGCAATGGCAATGCCACGCTTGCCGCCGCGCGGCGCTTTGGGGATGTCGTGTCGACGGACTATGTCGGCTCGCTTCTGGAGCGCGGCAAGGAGCGCGCCAAGGCGGAGCGTCTTTCCGCGACGTTCCAGGAGGCCGATGCCGAAGCATTGCCGTTCAAGGACGGCAGCTTCGATGTCGTGCTCTCGACGTTCGGCGTCATGTTCGCCCCCAATCACGACAAGGCTGCGAGCGAAATGATGCGCGTGTGCCGCCGTGGGGGAAAGATCGGCCTCGCCAACTGGACGCCGGAAAGCTTCATCGGCATGGTTTTCAAAACGATCGGAAAATATGTTCCGCCGGCGCCGGGCGTGCGATCTCCCGCTCTTTGGGGCAGCAAGGCGCATCTGGATGCGCTCTTCAAGGGAAGCGTTGCCGTCGTCACGCAGAGCCGGCAGTTTGTGTTTCGTTATAAATCGGCGCAGCACTGGCTGGACGTGTTCCGCACCTATTATGGCCCGATGGTGAAGGCTTTTGCCGCCATCGATGCGCCCGCGCAAAAGGCGCTGGAAGCGGATCTTCTCGCTTTGTTGGACAGTGCCAATATCGCGCGTGACGGAACGCTGGTTCTGCCGAGCGAATATCTGGAAGTCGTCATCACCCGATAACGGGAAATCCCTGCGCGCGCTCGCGGCGCGCAGGGATTATTTTTCGTAATAGTAATAACACCCGATGAGGGTTTGCCGGGCCTTGGGACTGTCTTCGGCCATGAGCGTGACAGTGCGTTTCTCGGCGATGGGCAACTCGCAGGCGTTCATGCCATCGCCTTTTTCGCAATGTGCGAGCTTCTTGCCGAGCGCTTTCTCCAGTGCGGCGCGGGTCATCTTGAAATCCGCATCGACCGTGGCCGAAAAGCCCACGCCCATGCCGACGCTCTCCGGATAAACCTGCACCACGCGAAGGCCGAGGACGAAGGTTTCCGTTTTGGGGGTGGCGAAGGCGTCGTTGTCCTTGTGCGAGAAGTTCGCGCGGAAATGTTCGCCGAAGGTTTTCAGCTTCGCCGGATCGGTCTTGCTCCAGTCCACCCAGGAGTCCTGGCACAGCGCCATGCGCGCCAGACCCGTATCCTCCGCGGCATGCGCCGGAAGGACGGCGAACGAAAGCGCGAACAAGCCGCCGCAAAACGATGGAATTTTCATGGCCGCCCCCGGAACGCGACACGGTGACATGTTTTGGCGTGGTTTCCAAAAAGCGACGGCAACCCCGATGCCTGCACGGCCGGAAATGCCCTAGACTTGCGCCGCCGACGACAATTGCGAGACCCCATGCCGGTGCAGCCCAATGTGCCCACTTCGGTGGCGCTCCTCCAGTTGCTGGAACAGGCGCCGGAGGATCGGGTGACTCTCGGCTGGCTTATCGGCAACCTGCAAAAGCGCTCGTTCGGTCTTTTGCTGCTGATCCTGTCGCTTCTGGGCCTGGCGCCGGGCGTCGCGACCATCATCGGCCTTGTGATCGCAATACCCGCCATCGAGCTGATGCTGGGCCATGAAACGCCGGCTCTGCCGCGATTTCTCACCGCGCGATCGATGTCGACGCCGAAATTCGCGGCCGCGGTGAACCGGCTTATCCCGTTTTTCCGGTATATGGAAACCATCGTGCGGCCGCGATTCCAACTGCCGTTCCGCGCGACGAACGAACTGGTGGGGCTGGTGGTGTTTCTGCTGGCCGTAACCCTGTTCGCGCCCTTCCCGTTCAATATCATCCCCACGCTGGTCATCACGCTGATCGCGTTTTCCTACCTGCAGGAAGATGGCATATTTCTCTGCATCTCGTTCGTTGCGGCCCTTCTGTCGCTCTCCTTCACCGACGTGATGGTGCTGGCGGCGCTCCGCGCGACGGGTTTTCTTCACAGACTCTGGCTGCATATCTAAAGCGAAAAGCCGTCCGCAACCTTCTTCCGCCGCGCGCCGGTCCACAGCACGCCGGGATAGCCTTTGAGCGGGCCCAGCTTCTCGCCGCGATATTCCCATTCCGGCGCGTCCTCGAAGCCGATGTGATAGAGCGGCTCGCGGCCCGTGCGCGTGTCGAACAGCGCGCGCGGGATGTTGATCATCTTCGGCGACCGCGCGCGCTCATAAAGCAGCGGCGTTCCGCATTTGGCGCAGAAACTTCTCACGGCACGCGTTCCCGGTTCCACGAAGCTGGAAATGCTTTTTGCGCCTTTCGCCACGCGCACACGGCTCTTCCAGCACCCGACATAGGTGGCACATGCGCAACCTTGCGCGCGCTGGGTGGCTTTGGAGTGATCGTGCCAGGCCCAGAACGCGGGCGTATCGATCTCGATTCGCACCGCGCCGCACAGGCAGGTGCCAACGACTTTGGCAGACTTGGCGGATTTTCTGCCGGCAGCAGGCTTGGGCATAACGGCGCTCCTTGTGGAGCGCACATTATCATCCTGAGGCGGTTTGCAACGCCGCGCGCAGGCTAGACGGCGCGGTCCGCCGACGAGATGGCGGCCGTGTCTTGGACAGCGGCAATATGGGCGTGCGAGATGGAGACCGTGGTCCCCGGATTGGCGCCGGCGACTGTGATGTTTGCATGCAGCTGCTTTGCGAGCGCCTGAACGATGTTCGTGCCCAGACCGGGCTTCACGCCAGCGCCGTCCGCGGGCATACCAACGCCGTCGTCACCCACCGAGAGCGTCCAGTTCGGTCCGCGCGAATGATAATCGACTTTTATCTTGCCGGCGCGCTCACGCGGGAACGCGTGCTTGAGGGCATTGATCACAAGCTCGGTGACGATCAGACCAAGGCTTATCGAGACATCGGCGCTGACGGCGCTGTCATCGACGGTGACGGCCAGCGACAGCTTGCTGCTGTCGTGGATCATCGACGCACCGATGCTCTCGCAGAGAGTGGTGAAATACTGCCGCAAGGCTACATCACCGGGCTGGGAAGCTACGAGTTGCTGCTGCAAGGTCGCCACGGACATGACCCGCTTGTGCGCATCGAACAGATGCGTGCGGGTTTCTTCGGAGGACACCTTGCGCGCGCTCTGCATCAGGACGCTGGCGATGATCTGGAGCGAGTTGGCGACGCGATGCTGCAGTTCCTGCAACATTACGGCCTTCTCTTTCAGAAGATCGTCCTTTTCCTTCAGCATAGCTTCCTTGATTTTTTCCGCGGCGCGGACGTCCGTGATATCGGATACGGATAGAAGAAGTCGGACACTGTCGCCGATATATTCGAGCTTGTGCGCATTGACGATCAGGCAGCGCGTGTCCCTGCCGGCACGCTTAAGCTCCATCTCATAGCCCTGCACTTCGGCAAATCCGGAAGCGGCAGCCTTCAGCAGCGCCGCAAGCTGGGCGATGTCCCACTCGCCGTCACCCAACTGGGAAAGCGGGCGGCCCAGCGCGGCCGTCTGGTCAATTTGAAACGCACGGCAGAACGACCGGCTCACGGCGACAAGGGTAAGATCGCTGTCCAGGAGCAGGAGCGGCGCGTCGGAAGATGCGATCACGGCCAACGCCAAATCAAGCGCTATGTCCGGAAGAGTCGGCACGCGGGGGGCCATAATTTCCATTTTCAGAAGATCCGGAGGCTCGCGAAGCGAAAGCCATACCCGGCCGTATTTTTATAAGGCGAGATGCCTTAAGGAACTTCACCTGAGGCGTTGGAACCTACCACGGATATGCTGCGGCTCTCACTCAATTCGCGCCTATAAGTTCCTCGAGGACGGACACAATCTGCCGTCCTTCATAGGGTTTGCGGATGAACCGCCCATGAACGGGCAGTTCCGCCGTTTGCGGAACATTCCGGCCGGACGTCACAATCAGATGAATCGGCGGCCAGCGGCCTTTGATCAGATGGGCCAATCTCAAACCGTCCATGGAGCCGCTCATGTTGATATCTGTGAGAACGGCGCTTATGGCGCGGTTTTCTTCCAGAAGACGGAGCGCTTCGTGCGCATCGCAAGCATCGAGGACCGAATATCCGGCCTCTTCCAGGGTCTGGATGGCTTCCATCCGGATCAGAGCTTCGCTCTCGACCACCAGAATAACCGCCTTCTCCATGGCGAAACCTGCATGTTGCCCACGCATTGGCGCCGCGGAGAAGGATGAACCTGTTTGTCCCATCGTGGTTGAACGCGCGGGGCAGTGATTCGGGTGCGTCACCACCCTGCCCTCGGGACAAGGTCTTAACCCGCGCGGAACACAAGGCGCGGGCTAACGAAACACCGCGCGGTTCTTGTTGTCCTCGATCAGCGCGGAGAAGCCGGTGATGGTGTTAAGGCCAAGCCCAATGGGCATGCCGGTTTCCGCGTCCGGTTCCAGCTTGGAATAGGCCACGCTCGAAACTTTTTCCCACTTGCCGGCGGGTTTCTTGATTTCGAGATGGACCACCGTGCCTTTCAGCACCAGCCGCACGATGGCTTCGGCGGGTCGCGACGGCTTGGTCAGGCTGGGGTGGCCGTCGATCATCTGCCAGCCATTGGCCAGCGCCCAGCGCGAAAGGTCTTCCTTGGTCATGGCGAACCATAACGCTTTGCCGCCCGAAGCCGAAACCAGCGCGGCATCAAAGCAGGATCATGGCGATTTCGGCCAATCAAACGCATCAAACGCGGCTTTGACCTTGGCACAGGAATCCGCGTCCGCGTGGGATGTTTGATATTCCTGCGCGCGCTGGAGCGTTTCGCCGAAGCGGAAGCCGTAGTTGTCGTTATCGGCAGAGCCGACCGGGAATTTCTCATCCATCCAGCGATTGACGCCACCGGACGCGGATTTGACGTCGATCTTGCACCCGATGGCCTGGCCCAGCATGGCGGCGCTGCTTTGCATCTTGTCGAGATCCGCTTCCGTCACCGCAAAAGCTGGACGGGCCGCCAAAAGGATCGCACTACAAAACCAGACAGAAAAACGCATACCGCACTCCACCTTCGCCCGAAGCCCGGACTTTCGCGCGCCGGCCGGTGTGCGGCAAGGGGTCAGCCCTGCTCGAAGATGCGCTTGAGCTGCGAGTCGTTATAGGGCTTGGGCAGGAAGCTCACATCGGTGGGAAGTTCGGCGTTGTCCGCGGACTCCGTCGAATAGCCGCTGGCGATCACGATCTTCAGTCCCGGCCGCAGCTTGCGGACTTCCTTCACCAGCTGAACCCCGCTCATGCCCGGAAGGCCCAAATCGGTGAGCATCACGTCGAGGTCGGGATTGGCTTCGATCAGCGCAAGCGCCTGCGTGCCGTCTCCGGCCTCGAGGGCGACATGACCCAGCGACTCCACCATGTCCACGGTGGTCATGCGGATCAGCGCCACATCTTCGACGATCAGCACTTTCAACTTACGCCCCCCGGTCTGCAAAGGTGATGATACTGCATTTTCGATCTGCGTGGACCTTTCTTCGATGCGGTCCGGCGAGTCGGCAGGCGACGGCATCGGCACGTCCAGCAGGCTGCGCAGCTTCCGCGCCAGATCGTCCTTGCGATAGGGCTTGGAAAGCAGGAACACGTCCTCATCCAGCTTGCCATTGTGAACGATGGCGTTCTGCGTATAGCCGGAGGTGAACAGCACACGAAGGTTCTGGCGGCTGTCCCTGGCGCGACGCGCCAGCTCCCGCGTGGGAATGTTGCCCGGCATGACCACGTCGGTGAAAAGAAGATCGACATGCGCGCCGGCTTTGAGGATCGTCAGCGCTTCCTCGGCATTCGCCGCGCGCAGCACCGTGTAGCCCAGCTCGTTGAGAAGATCGGTGACCGCGGCGCGCACACCGTCATCGTCTTCCACAACAAGAATGGTTTCGGTGCCGCCGATGATGGGCTGTTCGTAGGGCGATTCCTGTGTGTCCTGCGGTTTGCGCGAGCGCGGCAGGTAGAGCTTGATCGCCGTGCCTTCGCCGATCTCGCTGTAGATCTTCACGTGGCCGCCGCTCTGCTTGACGAAGCCGAACACCTGGCTGAGGCCCAGGCCCGTGCCTTGCCCTTCCGGCTTGGTGGTGAAAAACGGGTCGAACGCCCTGGCGATCACCTCCGGCCGCATACCCATGCCGGTGTCGCTGATGGCGAGCATCACATACTGCCCGGCGACGACTTCGCTGTGCTGGGCGGCATAGGTGTCGTCGAGGAAGGCGTTGGCGACTTCGATGGTGAGCTTGCCGCCGTCGGGCATGGCGTCGCGCGCATTGATGGCGAGGTTGAGGATCGCGTTCTCGACCTGGCTGCGGTCGACCATGGTGTTCCACAGCCCGCCGGCGACCATCGATTCCACCTCGATGCGCTCGCCGAGCGTACGGCGCAGAAGATCGGTCATCTCGTGCACCATGCGGCCCAGATTGGTCGAACGGGGATCGAGCGCCTGCCTGCGCGCGAAAGCCAACAGCTGTCCGGTCAGGCGCGCACCGCGCTCCACGGCGGCGACGGCAGACTGCAGGCGGGCGGCGCGCTTGGAGGCGTCGCCTTCGTTCTTGACCAGAAGATCGAGATTGGCGCTGATGATCTGAAGCAAGTTGTTGAAGTCATGCGCCATGCCGCCGGTGAGCTGGCCGATGGATTCCATCTTCTGCGCATTGCGCAGGCTGGCTTCGGCGCGCACGCGCTCGGTGACGTCGGCGGCTGCGACGAGAAAGCCTTCCTGCGGGATGTCGGCCTTGTAAACGTCAAGCTCGCGGTCCTTGCGCTTGTAGCGCGCGTAATCCTGTGCGCCCTGGCTGCTCTCCGGCAGGCTCGAAAGCGCCTCGCGCGCAAGCTTCTCGTCGACGTCGTTGAAAGCCTTGAGCGCCGTGCCCATCGCGGCCAGCGATGTCGGAAAGTCCATCAGGCGGAAGAATATCTCGTTGAACGCGGCGACTTTCTGATCTTCGTCGAAGACCAGAATACCGTCGCGGATGTTGTCGACCGTCGCCTGCAGGATGCGCGCCTGCCGCGCGCGCAGCGCCTCGCTGAGCGCAAGACGCACATTGTTGCGCACGAGCAGAAAGGCGGCGATCAGCAGAACCAGAATCGCGATGGCGGTGACGAGGACGGCCGCCAGGATTTCGTTCTTCTCGATGGCGCGGCGGGCCTGCACGCGCTCCTGCAGCAAGCGGCGCTCCTCGGCCATGCCCATGGCGACGACAGAGCGCGTCGTATCCATCACCGCCTTGCCCTGATCGAGAAGCGCTATCAGCTGGGGCGAAGCGGCGACGGCCGCCGAACCGAGCGCAACGCCCTGGTTCAGCACCCGCATCCGTTCGTCGAAAATCTTGCGAAGGTCCGCGGCGCGTTTTTGCTGGTCGCGGTTGTCGCGCGTCAGGTGTTCAAACCGGTCGAGATCGCGATCGAGGCTGGCCTGCGCGGCATAGAAGGGCTTGAGGTAACTCGGCTTGCGGGTGAGGAGATAGCCGCGCTGGCCGGTTTCCGCGTTCAGCGCGTCGCCCAGCACGGTGTGCAGCGAGTCCATCACTTCATAGCTGTGCGTGACCCAAGCCTGTTCCTCGCGCTCGCCCGCGGCGAATTTCACCAGCGCGAACGCGATCAAGCCTAAAACCAATACGACAGGAATGCCGCCCAGAAAAATCGCCCGGTTAGCCCCCAAGACCCGACCTACCCCTGGACCACCGGTGCCAAAACGCGATGAAGTGCTAATTGTTCCGCCCGTGATGCTGAAGACCCATGCCCCGATTCACCCTAGCCGGGGTGAAACCGTCCGCAAATGGTCGGAGAGAGAGGATTCGAACCTCCGGCCCCCACGTCCCGAACGTGGTGCTCTACCAGGCTGAGCTACTCTCCGAAAATCCCGGGAAGGGCGTCCTTATATAGAGGGGCTTTCGGCGCTGCAACCTGCGCTTTTTGCCCTGTTTTTTGCGTCTCTGCCCGGCAAAAAGGCAACCGGACCCACTCCAAAAATCTTCGTACGCTAGCGAACCTTCGCCGATGCGCATTGCGCATGGGCGCAATTCCGCCGTGGCGGCGATATCCGGCGGGCCGACATGTTAGGCAGCGTCATGATCCTCGTCGGCCAATATGACTCCCCCTACACCCGCCGCGTGGCGATTTCGCTCAAAGTTCTGGGCATCGCTTACCAGCACGACACGCGTTCGGTGTTCGGGGATTTCGAGTCCATGCGGACGACCAATCCGCTTGGACGCATCCCTTCGCTCATCCTCGACAGCGGCGAAACGCTGATCGACAGCGCCGCCATCCTTGATCATCTCGATGAACTGGCCGGACCGGAGCGCGCGCTTCTTCCGCCCTCCGGCAAGCCGCGTCGCGAGGCGCTGCAGCGCATCGCGCTCGCCAACGGTGCGGTGGACAAGATCGGCGGCGGCGTGAACTACGAAACCCTGATCCGGCCCTCGCGCTATCGCTGGCCGGACTGGATCGAGCGCTGCAAGACGCAAGGCCTTGGCGCGCTCGCGGCGCTGGAGGCACTGGATTGGCCGGCGGCGCCGATCGATCAGGCCCAGATCACCACGGTCTGCGCCTTCGACTACATACAGGTCACGATCGCGGAACTGGCGCCGGCGGGACGTTATCCCCGGCTGGATGCGCTCGCGGAGCGGCTGCGCGCGCGGCCGGAATTCCTGTCCACAAGCTTTTCGGACTACGCGGTCCCGAAGGCGGATTAAAAAAGCCGAAGCCCGGTGAGCGTAGGCTGGCTGGGGCGGAAGGATTCGAACCTTCGAATGCCGGAATCAAAATCCGGTGCCTTACCACTTGGCGACGCCCCAAAAGGCGGCGGACCATAGGGCCTCACCTTTCCCGTTTCAACGCGGCATGACAGGGTGAATTCCGAGGGGTTCCAACGGTCCAAATACATGTCCATCCAGCTTTTCTTCATCGACAAACTGCTGCGCCTGACCGCCAAACGGCGCTTTCGCCGCAACCCGGATCTGATGGAGTTGCGCGCGCTCATGGCCGAAATGCCGCTGCGGCCCGCGCCCGGCCATGTGACCGTCGATCTCGCCACGCTGGGCGGCATCAAGGCCGAACGCCTGCGCACCACCACGGCCGATGAGAGCAAGGCAATTCTTTATATCCACGGCGGCGGCTTCGTGGGCGGGGTGCCGGGCAATCACCGGCCGCTCACCTGGCGGCTGACTGACAAGGTGGGCGTGCCGGTTTACGCGGTGGATTACCGCCTCGCGCCGGAGCATCCTTACCCCGCCGGTCTCGACGACTGCGTCGCGGCCTATCGCGGCTTGCTCGACAAGGGCATCGCCGCGAAATCGATCGTCGCGCTGTCGCCCGCGACCGACATCGAGGGCAACGAATTCGAGTCGCGCCGGAGCAACGCGGCATCGGACGCGATGTTCAGCGAAGGGCTGTTTGCGAGCATCACCGCGCTCTATTGCCCGAACGCCGACATCCATGATCCGTTCATCTCGCCCTGGCGGGCCGATGTCGCCGGCTTGCCGCCGACGTTGATCCATTGCTCCGGCGCGGAGATGTTGCGCGACGACGGCGTGAAGATGACCGAGAAGATGAAGGACGCGGGCGTGCCGGTGACGCTGGAAGTGTGGCCGAAAGTGTTTCACGTCTGGCAGGTGATGGCCGACATGCTGCCGGAAGGCCGCGCCTCCATCGAGAAAATCGCCGCCTTCATGCGCGAACAACTCCGGACGCGGCACTAGACAAACGCGCGCGCGACAAACCACAGACCCAGGCCGGCGAAGAGAATTGCCGCGGCCGTGTGGATGGCCGTCATCGGTAGCCGCGACGCGAATTTGCTGCCCATGAAGACGACCGGCACATTGGCGATCAGCATGCCCATCGTGCTGCCGGCGACGACGCCCAGAAGATTGGAATAGCCCGCCGCAAGCGCGGCGGTGGCGATCTGCGTCTTGTCGCCGATCTCCGCGATGAAGAAGGCGATCAGCGTTGCAATGAACGCGCCGTGACCGTCCGTCCGGGTGTCTTCTTCGTCCAGCTTGTCCGGGATCAGGGTCCATATCGCCATGCCGAGCATGGAGACGCCGACCACGATGTCGAGAACATGCGGCGTAAGGTATCTGCCCAGCCACACGCCGAGATAACCCGCGATGGCGTGATTGGCGATGGTGGCCACCAATATCGCGGCGATGATCGGCACGGGCTTGCGGAATTTCGCTGCAAGAACGAGGGCGAGCAACTGCGTACGGTCGCCCATTTCGGCAACCGCGACCGTCGAAAGCGAAACGAGGAATGCTTCCACGCCGCTATTTGAACACGATGCCGATGGCCTCGGCGACGCAGGCGGGGCGGTCCTGGCCTTCGATCTCGATGGTCACTTCGTTGATGAGCTGCATGCCGCCCGATTTCGGATTGAGTTCGGCGGACATCAGCTTGGACCGTGCGCGCACCTTGCTGCCCACCGGCACCATGTTGGTGAAGCGCACCTTGTTCGAGCCGTAATTGATGCCGCGCGTTACGCCTTCGATGCGCAGGAAGCCGCCGGTCAGCCACGGGATCAGCGACAGGGTGAGATAGCCATGCGCGATGGTCTTGCCGCCGGGCATTTCCTTCTTCGCGCGTTCGACGTCGATGTGGATCCACTGGTGATCGCCGGTGGCGTCGGCAAACTTATTTATGCGGTCCTGCGTGATCTCCACCCAGTCGGATACGCCGGTTTCCCGTCCCACCATTTTCGGCAGGTCGTCGAATGTCACGGTCTTGGCCATTTGTTTCTCCTGTTGGCGGGATATCAGACGATCTTGCTGTCCCGTTTCCCCCAGTAGCGGTCGCGGATGAGGCGCTTGTAGAGCTTGCCGGTGGGATGGCGCGGCAGTTCTCTTTCGAAATCCACCGAGCGCGGGCATTTGATGGCGGACAGATTGGCGCGCGCATAGGCCATCAGTTCCTCGGCCAGCGCGGGACCGGCATCGGCCCAGTTGGCAGGCTGCACCACGGCCTTCACCTCTTCGCCGAAATCCTCATTCGGCACGCCGATGACGGCGACGTCCGCCACCTTGGGATGCCCGATGAGAAGGTTCTCGGCTTCCTGCGGATAGATGTTCACGCCGCCGGAGATGATCATGAAGGCCTTGCGGTCGGTCAGATACAGGAAGCCGTCTTCGTCGAGCTTGCCGACATCGCCCAGCGTCGACCAGTTCGCATGCGCCGGATGGCGCGAGTCCTTCGTTTTCTTTTCGTCGTTGTGATACTGGAACATCGCTTCCGGCGTGGCGGACTCGAAA
>Ga0265314_10003458_pt1 | contig 15257 bp, 13 predicted proteins | sample 4126metaG_FD_203106 | JGI IMG/M metagenome (GOLD analysis project Ga0265314, IMG submission 203106) | Rhizosphere microbial communities from Carex aquatilis grown in University of Washington, Seatle, WA, United States - 4-1-26 metaG | ecosystem: Host-associated > Plants > Roots > Rhizosphere >... | reverse complement strand
CGAGCGCTCCATTCCAGGTGGCCTGAGACATCGTGGGCACGGCGCACGGGCGCCTTTGCACACCCTATGGATTCGTCATTGCGAGGAACCAACGGTCGGGCGAGTGCCGCCCGATGACAGGCTCCGCGATGAAGCAATCCAGTTCTTTCCTGTGACCCTGGATTGCTTCGCGGAGCCTGTCATCGGGCCGGCCAACGGCCGGACCCGTTGGCTCGCAAGGACGATGTTCTAACTCACCGCGGTGCGCTTCGGCTCGACGATCTCGAACATGCGCGGGAATTCGTCCATCAGCGCCATCAATTCGCCGAGCCGCATTGGATTGCCCTCAAATTTGACCTTGCCGGCGGCGACCGCGTCCGGAAATGTCGTTTGCCTGGCGATCACTTCGTCGAGCGTGCCGCGCGACAAGGTAAAACCGGCGTCGGCGTTCGACGCCTGCGCACCCGCGACATAGGTCAGCGCGCTGTTTTCCAGGTTGAGCACAAAACTCTCGCCGGTATCGGTAAAATTCCAGTTCAGCACGATGTGCAAGCCTTCGGCCCTGGGGCCGTTCAGCCGGACGCCGAGCACGTCCCATAATTGCTCGGTGCGTAATGCTGCGAGCGTCTCGCGCGGCATCGGCGAGCGTGGCGGCGTCTTCGGCATGCCCTGACGCAATTCCTGGGCGCCGAACAGATAGGCGTTGCGCCAGGTCGCGCTTTCGGCGGAATAGCCGAGCTGCTCGAAGGTGTCGGCGAGCATCGCGCGCGCCCGCGGATGATCGGGCTCCGCGAACACCAAGTGGCTCAGCGCCTGCGCGACAAAACGGAACTCGCCCCTGGCAAAATCCTTTTCCGCGCGCGCGATGATGGCGTCCGCGCCGCCCATATACTCGACATATTTTTTGCCCGACTCCACCGGCGGCAGCGGATCGAGATTGACCGGATTGGCGTCATACCAGCCGAGATACTTTTGGTAGATCGCTTTCACATTGTGCCGAATATGGCCGTAATAGCCGCGGCCATGCCAGGCGCCTTCCAGGCTGTCCGGCAATTTGATCGTCTCCGCGATTTCGCTGGCCGTCAGCCCATGATTCATCAGCCGGATGGTCTGGTCATGCGCGAACTTGTAGAGATCGCGCTGCTGGCGGATCATGGTGTCGATCCGATCATGGCCCCATACCGGCCAGTGATGCTGGCCACACATCGCCACCGCCTTGCCGCCCCACATCTGCAAGGCCTCGCCGAGATATTTCGACCAGGCCAGCGCGTCGCGCACGTCGGCGCCGCGGAACGGCAGCAGGTTGTGGAAATTATGCGTGCAGTTCTCCGCGAGGTTCAGCACCTTGCAGCGCGGAATGAAGAAGTGCATTTCCGCCGGCGCTTCGCTGTTCGGCGCCATCTGGAATTCGAATTCCAGTCCGTCAATCACGCGCTTGTCGCCGGTGGCGATGATCAGATCGGTCGGCCGCAACAGCGCCACCGAACCTGCCGCCATCGATTTGCCGAGGCCGCAATCGACCTGGCCGCGCGGGCCTTTGGCCAGAAACGGCCCGAACTGGTATTGCGCGCGCCGCAGCATCGCGGGGCCCGCGATGATGTTTTCGGAGACCGCGTGCTCCATGAACAGATTGGGCGCGATGATCGGCACGCTGCCAGCGGCCAACGCGGCATCGTCGATCACGCCGCGCGCGCCGCCCCAATGGTCGGTATGGGTGTGGGTAAAGATCACGGCGGCGACCGGCTTTTTGCCGCGATGCTGGAAATAAAGCTCCATCGCGGCACGCGCGCCCTCGATCGAGGTCAGCGCGTCCACCACGATGACGCCCTTGTCGCCCTCGATCAGTGTCATGTTGGCGATGTCGAGCCCGCGGATCTGGTAGACGCCGGGCACCACCTCGAACAGACCGTGGTTCATGTTGAGCCGCGATTGCCGCCACAGGCTCGGATTCACGGTCGCCGGCGCTTCCGCCGCCGACAGGAAGCCATAGGGCTCGAGGCTCCAGACTACCCTGCCCGCCGCGTTGGCAACGCGCGCATGGTCCAGCGTGCCGAGAAAGCCGCGCTTGGCGTCGTCGAAATCGCTTGTGTCGGAGAATGGCAGCGCTTTCAGCGTCGCCGCATGCCGCGCGATCACCGAAGCGGATGCGTCCTTCGGCATTTCCTTCGCATCGCTCGCAACTGGCTGGGTCATGACGGTTTTCCTTCGCTAAATTCTGAGATTACTGCGGATGCGCCGCGAGATACGGCGAGTCCGTGATCGACCAGGGCGGCATCGCTTCCATTTTGAAGATCTGCCGCAGATGGACTTCGTCCGGGCCGTCGCCGATCCGCAGCAGCCGTCCCCACGCCAAGGCCTGGTGGATCGGCGTGTCGTCCGATCCGCCCATCGCGCCGAACACCTGGATGGCGCGGTCGGCGATCCGCTGCAGCATCGCGGGCACCGCGACTTTTATCAAGGACACATCGCGCCAATTTTTTAGGGAAGAATTTGCGCCGTGGTGGCCGCTCTTATCAAGCAGCCAGGCGCAGCGATAGGTCAATAGCCGCGCCTGTTCGAGCTCGACGCGCGATTCCGCGATCCAGCGCTGCACGGTGTCGTATTGCATCACGGTGCGGCCGAACGCGGTGCGCTCGGCCGATCGCACCATCATCAGTTCGATCAGGAGTTCGCCCAGCCCGATCGAACGCATGCAATGATGGATTCGCGCCGGACCGAGCCTGATCTGCGCGACCTTAAAGCCATCGCCTTCCGCGCCGAGCAGGTTTTCGCGGGGCACGCGGACATTGTCGAAGGTCAGTTCGCCGATCGGGGCTGTGTGATCCTCGCAGCCCATCCAGCGCAGCGAGCGCACCAGCCGCACGCCCGGCGCCTCCATCGGCACGATGAGGCAGGAGTGGCGGCGAGTGCGGTCGGCGTCGGGATCGGTGACGCCCATCACGATCAAAAAGCTGCAGCGCGGATGCGCGGCGCCGGTGATGAACCATTTACGCCCGTTGACGATGTAATCGTCGCCGTCGCGCACCATGCGCGTTGCGATATTGGTGGCGTCCGAGGAGGCGACGTCGGGTTCGGTCATGCCGAACGCCGAGCGTGTCTCCGCATTGAGCAGCGGGTGCAGCCAGCGCCGCTTCTGCTCCGGCGTGGCGCAGTTTTGCAGCGCGATCATGTTCGGCACGTCGGGTGCCTGGCAGTTGAAAACTTCCGGCGCCCAGAACAGCCGCCCCATGATCTCGGCGAGCGGCGCGTATTCGAGATTGGACAGCAGCGTGCCGGGCTCGTCGCCGTCGAGTTCCGGCAGCGCGAGATTCCACAGCCCGGCTGAGCGTGCCTTGCGCTGCAGTTCGCCCATGAAGGGCGGGGCGTCGCGATGGTTGGCGGCATGCGCGAGCCAGTCGCGGTGGCGCGGCAGCACCTCCTGGTCGAAGAACGATTGCAGCCGCGTGCGCCAATGCTGCGACTTTTCGGAGAGCTCGAAATCCATGAAAACACCCTGTTAAAGGGCAATATAACTTTATGCCGAAACGAATTGCAAATCTGTTCCGGTATATTGACAAAATATAACCATCTGCTCATTATTCGGCATGGGCACCGCAAAAGTCACCCAAATCCGGCCAAAAACGCCGGGAGATCAAACAGATCCGTCGTTCGCCACCACGCTGGCGCATGGCCTTGACGTGCTCGCCGCTTTCCGCACCGCCCCCGGCTCGCTGTCGAACGCCGAACTCGCTGTCCATACCGGCCTGTCCCGGCCGACGGTGTCGCGGCTGACCTACACGCTGGCGCAGCTCGGCTATCTCAAGCGCAACGCCAAGGGGCGTTTCGAGCCCGGCCTCGGCATCCTGGCGACGGCCTATCCGGTGCTGTCCGCCTTAAAAGTTCGGCAACTGGCGCGGCCGCTGATGCGCGACTTCGCCGCCTATGCCGGCGGCACCGTCTCGATCGCGATGCCGTTCGGCCTCGACTTCATCTATGTCGAGACGCTGCGCACCACGGATGCGGTGCCGCACGTGCCCGACGTCGGGTTTACGGGATCGTTGGCAACCACCGCCGTTGGACGGGCGCTGCTGTCGCTTTTTACCCCGGATGAACTCGAGCGCTATGTGCAGACCGTGAAGGCGGAACGGCCGGAAGAATTCGACTATGTGCAGACACGGACGCTGCCGGATATCGAGCTTTGCCGGGAGCGCGGTTTTGGAATTTCGCTCGGCGAGTGGCGACGGGAAATTTTTGGCGTCGCGGCGCCGCTCTATCGCACAGCCTCAGGCGATTGCCTCTCGGTGAATTGCGGCATCCCTTCGTTTCGTTTCAGCGCCGAACAGATCGAGCGCGAATGCGGCCCCCGTATTCTCGGCCTCGCCCGCAGCATCCGATCGCTCGTTACCAACGGTTGAAGGAAACACGCAGGTCAAATTGCCGCTGAGCCAATAAGACAAAACATCGCTCGAACGATGTCGTCGCGCTCTGGGAAGAAGTATCGGGGAGAGAAGCATGCGTACCATCCAAGCCGTGGGCCTGATCGCAGTTGTCGCCACGATGTTGGGCCTTGATTTGTCCGCATCCGCCGAAAGCCCTTACCCGCACCGGCCGATCCATATCGTGGTGCCCTACCCTGCCGGCGGTATTGTCGACATCGTTGCCCGTGCGGTCACCGAGCAGGTCGGCCGCGACTGGAAAACGGCTGTTGTTGCCGATTCACGACCTGGCGCCAACAGCAATATCGGTACCGCCTCGGTCGCACGCAGCGATCCCGACGGCTATACCTGGCTGGTGACGGGACCGGCGGTGCTGGTCAATCCGACGCTGTACAAGGACGCCGGCTGGGACCCACTGAAAAATTTCAAATGTGTCGGCCTCGCGGTCTGGAACCAGAGCGTGGCGTTGGTCAATCCGTCGATGCCGGTCAAGACGCTGGCCGAATTCGTCGACTACGCACGCAAGCGGCCGGGTCAACTCAACTTCGGCAATGCCGGCACCGGCGCCTCGACCGATCTGACCGCGCAAAAACTGTTTCGTGTCGCCAACATCGAACTCGCCAATATCGGCTACAAGGGCCAGCCGCCGGCGCTGGTCGACCTGATGACCAACCGGATGAATTTCGAGGTGGTGTCGCTCGCGCTGGCGCTGCCGCACATCAAGGATGGCAGCGTCAAGCCGCTTGCGGTGTTCACTGAAAAGCGCGTTCCCGACATCCCCGATGTGCCGACGATTGCGGAAGCCGGTTATCCCGACGCGTCTTACCTGCCCTGGTACGGAATCTATGTGCCTGCGGCGACGCCGGACGACATTGTCCAAAAAATCAACGTCGCGATCAACAAGGCGCTGGAGAACCCGGACGTGCAGCGACAGCTCGCCGTGGCCGACATCCCCGGCAAGCCGATGCCGCTCGATGAGCTCGCAGACCTGATGAAGGCCGACTACGAGAAATTGACCGGGGTGGTGAAAGCCGCGGGCATTCCGCAGCAATAGCGCCGACGGTTATTTCTTGACCTTGCTCGCATCCATCTTGACCGAGGGATCGAGCATCTTGGTGGTGAACGCGGTTTCGACCGCGAACGGCTTTTCCATGCCAAGATAGGTCTGCACCAGCTCGTAATCCTTTTTCATCCGCTCGCCGTCGATCCAGCCGAGCGCCTTGGTGGTGGTGAACTCGTCGGTCATCAGGAACTTGATACGCTCCCACTGCCGCTCCTGGTTCTCCTTGTCGAGGCCGGAGGCCTGGTCAAGCAACGCTTTCAAACACGGCGTTACGTCGGCAACGCAGGTGGCGAACGCCTTCTGGGTGATCCGGACGAAATCCTCGACCAGCTTCGGGTTCTTCTCCATGAAAGCCCCATTGACGATCAGCGAATTGCCGTAGGGGTTGAGGCCGATGTCTTTCCAGTTCACGAAGCCGAGATCGCTGCCGAACTCGATCACCTTCAAATCATGCTCGTTGTAGAAATCGCTGATGATATCGACGGTATGGCTTTTCAGCGCCGCGATCTTGGCGGTCGGTCCGATATTGACGAAATTCACCGAGTCGGGCGCGATCCCGGCCGCCTTGGCGAAGGCCGGCCACATCACCCGCGACGCATCGCCCGGCGGATTGCCGATCTTGTGGCCGGGAAAATCCTTGACCCCGTTCACGCCATAGCTCTTCAGCCAGTAGAAGGTCTGTCCGGTATTGGCATAGATGCTCATCACCGCGACGTCATCGGCGCCCTTGCTGCGCGCGACCAGCATGGTTGCAAGGTCGGCGATCCCGAACGGCGATCCGCCGGAGCCGACCTTTAACGCTGAAACGCCGGAGCCCTTGCCGGTCTCGATGGTCAGATCGATGCCCGCCTTCTCGTACCAGCCCTGCGCCTTGGCGTAATAGAACGGCGAATGGTCCGCGGTCGGCGTCCAGTTCAGGATCAGATTGACGGATTCCGCCGCGGCGGAGGGAGCCGCCGGCGCCGCCAGTGCGAGCGCGAACAGCCAGCCAACAATTCCCGGTCTCTTCATCGCGGCTCTCCTCGTTTTGGGCTGGCCTGCGGACGGCTTGTCGTCGCAGCCGGTTGCGTCTACCAATGCAACAAGGACGCAAGAGAATTGTCAACTGTCTGGTTGGAAATGGCCAAACGACCATCGAACGGCAAAACGCCGCAGCGGCGCGATCCGGCTGGCACCCGCCGCAAGCTTTTGGCCGCGGCGCGGCGCGAATTCGCCGATCACGGCCTTGCCGGCGCACGGGTCGACGAGATCGCGGCTCGCGCCGGCGTCAACAAGCAACTTGTCTATCATTATTTCGGCGACAAGGACGCGCTCTATCTCGCGGTGCTGGAATGGGTTTATGACGAAATCCGCACCCAAGAGCGCGAGCTCAATCTCGAGGGACTGCCGCCGGAACGTGCCATCCAGAAGTTGATCGAAAGTTCCTTCGACCATCTGGCGCGGCACCCCGATTTCATCCTGCTGCTCAATGACGAAAATCGCAACGGCGCGCGGCATCTGCGGTCTTCGCTGAAGATCGAGGACATGCATTCGCCGCTGGTCAGCATGGTCTCGACCATTCTGAAACAGGGTGTGCGCACCGGCGCGTTCCGCAAGGGCGTTAATCCCGTGCATCTCTATATCTCGATTGCCGGACTGAGCTACTTCTTCTTCTCCAACACCCCGACTTTGTCGGCGATCTTCGGCAGCGACCTCAGCAGCAAGTCCGCGAGGCGGGCACGCCGCAAACACGTGGTCGATCTTGTGATGCAGGCGCTGCGGCCATGAGGATTAATCAACCAAATGGTTGAAACGGTCACCCACCTGCGATAGATTGAGTCCGGCCGGCGGCCGCTGGATGACCGGCAGATGTAAATTCGCAATTCCAGAACAAGGGGACCCTGAGTGTTCAATGACGGGATCAGCTCGGCCCGATCGGTCGCGATCATCTTGATCGTGCATCTCGCTGTGCTCGTGCTGTGGCAAGTTCTGGTCGACGTCTTTCAGGTGCCGAAGTTCATCCTGCCCTCACCGCTGGCGGCCGTCGCGACGCTGGCCTCAGCCAAATATGCCTGGCTATCCAACCTTGCGGTGACATCAGCGGAAATCCTCGGCGGCTTCTGCCTTGGCGCACTGGTCGGCGTCATGCTCGCCGTGATGTTCACCTGGTCGCCGCTGCTCAGCCTGATGCTGCTGCCGCTGTTCGTCACGCTTAACATGATCCCGAAGGTGGCGCTCGGCCCGCTGGTCATCGTCTGGTTCAGCTACGGCATCTTTCCGAACATCCTGATCGCCTTCAGCATCTGCTTCTTCCCGATCCTGCTGACCACCGCGCGCGGGCTGAGCGAGGTCGAGCCGGATCTGCTCGACCTCGTAAAATCGCTGCGCGGCTCGCGCTGGACGCTGTTTCGCAAGATCCAGTTGCCGGGCGCGCTGCCTTACGTGTTTTCCGGCATGAAGGTCGGCGCGATCCTGGCGGTGGCCGGCGCCATCGTCGGCGAATTCATCGCCTCGGATCGCGGGCTGGGCTACCTGATGATCCAGGTGCAGTCCTCGCTGGATACGCCGGCCATGGTGATGGCCGTGGTGCTGCTGACATTGCTGGGCGTGGCGCTCTACGGTCTGGTGCTCGGCCTCGAACGGCTGTTCGTGGTCAGGGACACCCGGCTGCAATAAAAAAAAGATGGACAAGGACATGCTGCTGGCGCGAGAAAATCTGCCGGAGACGATTTCTGACATCGCTGCGCTCGACGATCTGCTGTGCCGTCCGAGCCAGCCGCTGATCGACGATTTGCGCAAGGTCGACGGCGATATCATGATCCTCGGCGTCGCCGGCAAGATGGGACCAACGCTCGCCGGCCTTGCCAAGGCCGCAGGGCCGGATCGCCGGATCATCGGTGTCGCGCGCTTCAGCGATGCGAGCGTGAAGGATTGGCTGCAGGCCCACGGCATTGAGACCATCAACTGCGATCTCCTCGATGAAGCCCCCATCAAGGCGCTGCCGAAAGCGCCGAACGTCATCTTCATGGCCGGAAGAAAGTTCGGGGCCGAAGACGACCTGTCATTGACCTGGGCGATGAATGCCCATGTCCCGGCGCTCATCGCACAGGCCTTCGCGGATTCCCGGATCGTCGCATTCTCGACCGGCTGCGTCTATCCGTTCGTCGACGTCAACGGCAAGGGCGCCGATGAAACGCTGGCGCCCAATCCGCCCGGCGAATATGCGCAATCGTGCGTCGGGCGCGAGCGGATGTTCGAATACTTTTCGCGCCGGTTCAGCACACCCGGCCGGCTGTTCCGGCTCAATTACGCGATCGACATGCGCTACGGCGTACTGCACGACATCGCCAGCAAGGTTTTGCAGGGCAAGCCGATCGACGTCAGCCTCGGTCATGTCAACTTCATTTGGCAGGGTGACGCGGCATCACAAGCACTGCGCTGCCTCGCGCATTGCGACACCCCGACCTCGCCGATCAATGTCAGCGGCCGCGAAATTCTCGCGGTGCGCGACCTCGCGGCGAAGTTCGGCGCCCGCCTCGGACGCGCGCCCGTCATCACCGGCAAGGAAGAGCCGACGGCGTGGCTCACCGATACGTCGCTGGCGACGAGGCTGTTCGGCCTGCCGATCGTCGATACCGAACAATTGATAAAATGGACCGCGGACTGGGTTTCGCGATCGATGCCGAGCCTCGGCAAGCCCACCAAATACGAGGTGCGCGATGGCCGGTACTGACGATGGGGTCGCGATCGTCGAACTCGGCGTTGCCGACGCCAGCGCCGGGCTTGTCTTGTCGACCGAAGCGCACTGGAACCAGAATGAAGCCGACTGGCGCTTCTTCCTCACTCAGGGGATCGTGTTCGGGGTGCGCCACAGGGCCGAACTGGTCGCGACCGCGGCGCTGCTGCCCTATTCGAACGGCAATGCCTGGATCAGCATGGTGCTGGTGACGGCCGATTGGCGTCGTCGCGGAATCGCAACCCGGCTCGTCGACGCTTGTCTGAACGCGGCGACCAAACGCCGACTTACGGCCTGGCTCGATGCCACGCCGGCGGGCGCCAACGTCTACGGTCCGCTCGGCTTCACGCCGACGCTGCAATTACGCCGGCTGCGGTTGGAGAAACCGGCGAATGGCACATCACCGCGGGCGCTATCGATTTGCGGCCTCGATGAGCTGATCGCACGCGACGGCACCGCGATGGGTTTCGACCGCGCAGCGTTGCTGACCGAATTCGCGGGACGTTCGGGCTCCCGTATCCTGACGGACGGCCACGCCATGGCGCTGGTTCGCGACGGCCGAACCGCCCGACAGATCGGACCGCTGCTTGCGGACACCGCTCAGGGCGCCCTGGCGCTGACCGACGCGATCGTCAGATCCGGGGCCGGCCCATGGCTGATCGACGTGGTCTATTCGCAGGACGAATTTCTTAAAGGTCTCACCGCCATGGGCTGGAACGTCGAACGGCCGTTCCAGCGCATGCGGTTCGGCCGCGCCGGCACCCAGGGCGCCGAGCAGCCTTTCGCGGTGGCCGGCCCCGAATTTGGATAGGAGCAGCGATGCATCATAGCGACATCAAGCCGGAGGTGCGCAAGCTGATCGCGGACGGCACGGTGATCCCGGCGCATCCGCTGGCGCTGGATTCCAGCCGCAAGCTCGATATCCGCCATCAGCGCGCGCTGAGCCGTTATTACATCGATGCCGGCGCCGGCGGGCTTGCGGTCGGCGTCCACACCACGCAATTTGCGATCCGCGAGGCCGGCATGTACCGCCCAGTACTGGAACTCGCGGCAGAGACCGCATCCGCCTGGACCAGACGGCCGCTTGCGATGGTCGCAGGCCTGGTCGGCCCGACCCAGCAGGCAACCACCGAGGCGCGAACCGCCCGCGGCATCGGCTATCATGCCGGACTGCTCAGTCTCGCAGCGATGAAATCGGCTTCCGACGACGAGATCATCGCGCATTGCGAGGCGGTGGCGCGCGAGATTCCACTAGTCGGCTTCTATCTCCAGCCGGCGGTCGGCGGCGTGATCCTCAGCGCGGATTTCTGGCGGCGGTTTGCCGCCATCGACAATGTGATCGCCATCAAGGTCGCGCCGTTCAACCGCTATCGTACGCTCGACGTGCTGCGCGGGATCGTGGCCGCGGGCGCGCTCGACCGCGTCGCGCTTTATACCGGCAATGACGATCACATCCTGCTCGATTTGATGCTGCCGTTAGACCTGCGCGACCGCGGCGTGACCACGCGCGCCTATTTCCGCGGCGGCCTGCTCGGCCATTGGTCGGTATGGACGGCGACCGCCATCAAGCAATTCGAGATGTGCCGCGCCGCGCGCGGTCAGGCCACCTTGCCGGCGGACCTGCTGGCGCTCGATGCCCGCGTCACCGATTGCAACAGCGCGTTCTTCGACGTCGCCAATAATTTTCACGGGTGCATCGCCGGCTGTCACGAGATCCTGCGGCGGCAGGGCCTGTTGCGTGGAATCTGGTGCCTCGACCCCAATGAGGGCCTCAGCCCCGGCCAGATGCAGGAAATCGACCGGGTCTGCCGCGAGCACGCTGACCTCAGCGACGACGCGTTTGTCGCCGCCCGACTGGAGAAATGGCTGGCATGACGCAGCCGCTACCAGAGCCCTTTGTCCGGTTGCGCAATGTACGCAAGGTCTATCGCTCCGGCGGGCAGGAATTCCTCGCCGTTTCCGATGTCACCATGGACGTGCAGGAAGGCGAATTGATTTCGCTGGTCGGCCCGTCTGGTTGTGGCAAGACCACCGTGCTGAAGATCCTCGCGGGGCTTCACGATGCCGACGGCGGCACCGTTCAGATCGGCAATGCGCGGACGCCGTTCGATCCCGCGCGCGATATCGGCATGGTGTTCCAGCAGGCGCTGCTGTTGAAATGGCGAACCATCCTCGACAACGTGCTGTTGCCGGCGGAGATCGTCGGCCTGCCGATGCCGGCGGCGCGCAAGCGTGCGCGCGACCTGCTCCAGCTTGTCGGGCTCGCAGGCTACGAAGACAAGTACCCGCAGCAATTGTCGGGTGGGATGCAGCAGCGCGCGGCCATTGCGCGTGCCTTCATCCACGACCCCAAGCTGATCCTGATGGACGAGCCGTTCGGCGCGCTCGACGCGCTGACCCGCGAGCAGATGAACCTCGAGATGCTGCGGATCTGGCGCGAAAGCAGCAAGACCATCATCTTCGTGACGCACTCGATCCAGGAAGCGGTGTTCCTGGCCTCGCATTGTGCGGTGTTGACCGCGGGGCCGGCGCGAATGGCGGAATATTTCCCGATCGATCTGCCGTTCCCGCGCGCGCTGCCGATCAAGACATCAGATGAATTCGGCGCCTATGCGCGGCGGATTTATGCAAGCCTCGGGCTTGCCGCCAGCGCCTGACAGGCTCCGCGATCAGTCGTAGGACGACGGTCCGTCGTCGCCATAGGCCCAGCAGGCCTCCTTCGGCAACGAGACCATGGTTTCGATCCCGACTCCATGCCGGGCCGCGGTTCCGAGTTCGAGGGCTTCCAGCCTGCGGCCGAACAAATCGATCGCATAAACGGTCTGCGTGCCCTGATAGCGGCGATCGAGCACGCGCGCGGCAAAGACGTTGTCGCCTTGCCGCTGGCCGATGCCGATATTTTCCGGCCGCAGCGCCACACGAACCTTGTCGCCCGGCTGCAGCGCATGCAGCAGCGAAGCCTCGCCCGTTCGACCGTCGCCGAAATCGACCACGCCGAATTCGCCGTTGCGGCTCACCAGCGTGCCGGCGAGTTCGTTGGTGGCACCCGTAAAGTTGGCGACGAACGGATCGGCCGGTCGGTTATAGATCTGGTCCGGTGTCCCCATTTGCAGCAGCTTGCCGTTGCGCATCACCCCGATGCGGTCGCCGAGCACGACCGCCTCGGCCTGGTCATGGGTGACATAGAGCGCGGTCATGCCGGTCTGCTTGAGGATGACGCGTAGATCGTCGCGCAGCCGCAACCGCAGCTTGGCGTCCAGATTCGACAGCGGCTCGTCCAGCAGCAGCAATTGCGGCCGGTAGACGATGCTGCGCGCCAGCGCGACGCGCTGCATCTGCCCGCCGGACAAGGCGACCACCGGCCTTTCGGCATATTCGGACAGTCCGACCAGCTCCAGCACCTCGTCGACTCGTTTGGTGGCGTCACCGCGCGAGACTTTGCGATGCTTGAGCGGATAGACCACGTTCTGCCGCACCGTCATGTGCGGCCACACCGCATAGGACTGGAACACCATGCCGAGATCGCGCAGCCGCGGCGGCACCAGAATGCCGCGACCCGGCGACGAGACAACGCGCCCCGCTATGCTGATTTCACCGTCGGTCGGGTGCTCCAGCCCGGCGACGCAGCGCAAGGTCGTGGTCTTGCCGCAGCCGGAGGGCCCGAGCAGCACGACGATCTCGCCCGCCGGCACGGCAAAGCTGACGCCGTCGATCGCGGGACGGCCGACCGAAAACTGCTTGCGCAGGCCGGTGACGTCGAGTGTTGCCGTCATGATGTCGTTTTCGCCCCGTCGATCATTGGCGGTAGCCGTAGGTCTTGTCCCACTCGGCAACCCATTCGGCGTGCAGCTTTACATATTGGTCGAAGTTGGGGTACCAGACCTTGACCACCTTGGGATCGAAGCCTTCGGGATAGACTGGCGCCACCTTCAGCGAAGTCAGGTTGCCAAGCTCCTTGATCATGAAGGTCTGCCCCTCCTTCGACAGGCACCAGTTCAGGAACAGCTTTGCCGCGTTGGGATGCGTGGCGGTTTTCGGAATTCCGGAGGCGTACGGATTGGCCGGCACGCCTTCGGGCGGGAAGATGATCTTGACCGGCGCGCCCTCCTTCTGTTTCGGGTAGATCGCGTTGTAGAGCAGCGGTCCCATCGCGATCTCGCCGCGCACCAGCGAATCCGACATCGGCGCGCCCGACGGGTAAAGAATCGGATGGGTCGCGGCCTGCTTGGCCCAGTAATCCTCGCCGAGCACCTGGCGCTCGAACATGATGCGGGTCCAGGTGGTGCCGCCGGATTCCGCGAAAACCTGACCGTTCAGCTTGGCGTATTCAGGCTTGGTCAGATCCATCCAGGTTTTGGGCGGATTTTTCACCAGCTCGGTATTGTAGGCGATCGACCAGGCCACGGTGGCGCGCGGCCAGAATTTTGGCGAGATCAGCGACGCCGGATCGTAGTCGGCGGCGTTCGGCGGCGCGTAGTCCTGGAACAGATCGGCGAGCGGCAGCATCAGCGCGCGATCGGAATGATCGACGATGTCGGCGATCAGCTTGCCGGCCGCGGCCTCGGTCTTGACCCGGGTGATGAGCTGGCCGCCCGGCGCGCGGATCATCTCGACCTTGATCTCCGGAAAACGCTTGTTGAATTCCTTGATCACCTCCTGCTCGACCTCGGCGAAATTCGCCGTGTAGAACACGAGTTTGCCTTCCGCCTTTGCCGCGGCGATCAGCTCGGGTGAGCCGAACTCGGCCTGCGCACGCGCCGGCGAGCCGTTCAGCGAGATGCCGAGTGCGGCGATCCCGGCAATAGCCGCGAATTTGGTAACGACCGTGACGACGAATTTCCTGTACATAGCCGATCCTCCCCTGATTTCATTTTATCCTGTACGGGTGACGCTGGTGCTCGCCGCGCCCCGCGACAGCCAGTTGGCGCTGCCGATGAGAACGCCGAGCAGAACCGTCTGCACGATGCTGAATGCGGCGGTCTTGCCGAGATTGCCGCCCTCGTAATAATCCAGCAGCAGCACCGACATCACCATGGTGTTGCTGGTGTAGAGAAACAGCGACGAGCCGAGTTCGCGGATCGCCAGCACGAACAGCAGCGTCATCGATGCGATCACGCCGGGCCGCGCCAGCGGCAGCACGATCGTCACGATCGTGCCGAGCAGGCCCTTGCCGCAAACCCAGGCCGCCTCCTCGAGCTCGCGATGGATCTGCAGGAACGAGGTCGACAGCGCTTTCACCGTATCCGGGATGAAGCGCGCGATAAACGCCAGCGCCAGGATCCAGATCGTGCCATAGAGCCCGCCGGGAATGCCTATCCAGGCCCACAGATAGGCGACGCCGATCACGAGGCCTGGAATCGCCACTGGAACGGTCGAAATCAGGTCGATGACGCGGCGGCCCGGGATATTGGTGCGGTGAATGGTGTAGCCGATCGCAAAGGCAAGCGTACCGCCGACCGCGGCTGTGATGACTCCGACCTCGATCGCGTTGTAAATCGAATTGATAGTCAGCGGATTGTCGAAGATGCTGTAGAAATGCATCAGCGAGTATTGCTTCATGTCGAACAGGCTGGCGGCGTCACGGATGAACATGAATTTGCGGAACGCCGCCACGATCAGCGCGAGGCTCGGCAGGATCACCACCACCACGAGATAGACGACGCCGAGCCCGAAGGTCAGCCAGCGCCAAGGGCCGAGATCGAGATTGCGCGGCCGGAACGCCTTGCCGGCCACCGTGGTATAGCTCCGCCCGCTCAAGACTTTCTGCTGCAGCAATACCAGGCACCCCGTCACGACCATCAGCAGGATCGCGACCGCCGCCGCCGTATTGTAGAGCGGCGGCGACCAGTTGGTGAGCTTGAAGATATAGGTCGTCAGCACGTTGATATTGGCGGGCGCACCGAGCACCGCCGGGATGCCGTAGATGCCGAGCATCACAATGAACGACAGCAGCATGCCCGACACGATCGCCGGCATGATCAGCGGGAACGTCACCGAGAACAGGGTCGCGAACGCGCTGGCGCCGGAGATTTCAGCGGCCTCCTCCAGGCTTGGATCCATGTTGCGCAACGCCGAAGACGTGAAC
>Ga0265314_10003455_pt1 | contig 15272 bp, 10 predicted proteins | sample 4126metaG_FD_203106 | JGI IMG/M metagenome (GOLD analysis project Ga0265314, IMG submission 203106) | Rhizosphere microbial communities from Carex aquatilis grown in University of Washington, Seatle, WA, United States - 4-1-26 metaG | ecosystem: Host-associated > Plants > Roots > Rhizosphere >... | reverse complement strand
AACGCTTGCGCCGACGCGCCGTTGTACATGCCGGCGCCGCCGGGCGAACCCTTGGTGGCGTCGCCTAGCGGCGCTTGCGCCACCAGGCCGCGAGAGTCGATGGGCCAGAAGGAGACTCCGGCTCGGATCGCGGCGTTGACGGTGGCGTGGAGCTGGGCCTGATTGTCGACGCCGTTCAAGCGGATGCCGCTTGCAAAATAGAGCAGCGATTTCTTCTCGCTGAGCTGGCCCAGCATAGTGGCTGCTGTCTGCAGCGCCGAGAGCTGGCGGTCGGTATTGAAGATGTTGAATTCACTGTCGTCCTGGCCGAAGGCGGTGCCGGTGTCGGCGGTGCTGTCGTCGTTCGGATTTTCGTCGAGGCCTTGGGACTCGCCGACGATCATGGTTTCGAGCACGCGCAGCAAGCGGTCGCGATCGGTGGTGAAGTCGGTCACCACCTCGACTGCGCCGCCCGTGAATCGCATGATAGCCATCAGGTCGGCGGCGGTGAACTGCGTGCGCACAAACCTTTCGGCGGCGTCGAGCGCACGGAGTTGGTCGGCTGGCGGCATGGCGGTCATGTCGAAATACAGCGCCAAGAGGCGATGGTCGCTGTAGCGCGGGCTACCGGGAGCTTCCGGTGCGATCTGGGTTTTGGTTAAACGCGAGAATGCCGCTGGGCGCTGTGCCGAGCCATCGTCGATGAGGGTGGCGTCGGGGATCTCCGGCAACTTTTGAAATTCGAACAAGCGGATGTTTTGCGGAACACCGTTTTCGGTGACGGTGAAATCTTTTTGCGTTAGATTCTCAATCGGTTTGCCGTACTTGTCACGGACATTCACTGTCTCAATTACCAACTGCGTACTGCTGCTGAAGGTCGCCGTCCCGCTCTTATCGCTGGCCGCCGGCGGCGTCTGCTGAGCCGAAGCGACCATCGCGGAAGAGAGCAGAAGATAAGTCAGCCGCATATTCTTTAGAACCTGAGGCGCAGGGTTGTCTGCAGGCTGCGCATCGCATTCGCCGACGTCGGCAGCCCGAATTGCGCGCTGGTAACGGTGGTGTTCCAACTGGAGTACACGACGTGATTCAGCGCGTTGGTGGAGTCGACTCGCAAATCGAGATTGAAGCGGTCTGACATGCGGAACGTCCGGCCGAGCGACGCGTTGAGAGAGAATTGCGACGGACCTGTAATCGAGTCCCTCCCGGCATCTCCCCACTGACCCGGGGCGGGGGCTGCGTAGGCGGCGGGATTGAGAAACAGGCCGCTGGGTGCGGAGTAGAGCGGGGCGCCTGTGTAATCCGGACGAATGCTACCGGTGATTCCGGTGCCATTCACAGGCGTGAGATAAGCCGGCGTGAGCGGGAGTCCGCTGCCGGCGCTGATTTGACTAGTCACGGTCCATTGCTTGAACAGAGCGCCCCTCCAGCCGTTGAGCAGAGTTCCGCCGCCGAGGCCGGTGCCAGTTGAATACTGCATTTGCAAATTCACCAGGTGGCGCTGATCGAAGGTGGACAGTCCGCGCTCGGCGGAGAGATCCAGCCAGTTTTGAGCGATCACGTAGGTGCCTTGGTTGCGGCCGCCGAGAGCGGAATCGTCGATTGATTTCGAATAGGTGTATTGCAGCGTAGCCGTCAGGCCACTGTGCAAGCGGCGGCGGATTTGAAGCTGGCCGGATTCGCGCGTGGAATTGCCGTTGGAGGTTAGATAGATGAACCCCGACGGGCACGCGGCGCACGGGTTGGCGGCGCCCGTGGGATAAGTATTGGGAAGAAATTCCTGCTCGCCGCGCGTACCTTTGATGCCCAGGTAGGTCGCGGCGACGACGAGCGAGCCGGGAAGATCTCGCTGCACCGACACTTGCCAGTTTTGTGAATAGCCGACCCGGAAGTTGGGGTCGATCGCGAAACTATCGGTGGTGATATTGGGCGAGGTGTTGAATCCGTTCGCCAGCGTAAGCGGATTCGCGGCCGTGTTTTGCACGCTGAGACTTCGTGAAAGCGGCGATTGCTGGGCCATTTGCAGGGCGATGGATTGAAAGACTGCAGTGTTGTAGTAAACCCCGTATCCGGCGCGTACGATCAGGGAGGACCCAGGAATGGGACGCCAGGCGAGCCCGATTCGGGGCTCGATGCCGTCCTTGACGGGTTGGACCAGCGAGTCAGCGTAATGCATGCCAGTCAAACTTCCGGTGGGGTCAGTGGCAATGACGGGAGCTACGGCGGAAAATCCCGGAGCGATGTCGAGATTGACCAGGCGGCCGTAGAGTTCCGTGTACGGGGCAGCGTATTCCCAGCGCAAGCCGACGTTCAAAGTGAGTGTGGGGCCAATGCGCCAATCGTCATTGATGAATGCGTCCCAGACGGAATGCCGGAAATATTTATCTGCGTTGCCGAATGCCAGGGAACTGGCGTCGGGAATGCCCAGGAGAAAATCCGACAGGTCCGAGCCGGTGGCGGCTCCCGTGAAGGTGAAGGTTCCGCGCGGATTCTGCTGCGTAAGATAGTTAAACTGCTGGCGGCGAAGATCCATCCCGAACGCGATGTTGTGGCGGCCATGATTCCAACTGCTGTCGAAAGACCACGCCGTGGACTGCGGGCGGGTCAAGGAATTCTGGACATCCGAAAGGCCCAAGATACCGCTCGAGAAAACCAGCGTCGGCGGACCCCAGTTGGCGGGGTCCTGATCGTTCCCAAAAATCCCAGCGGCCGCGGAAACGTTCTCGCGATTGGCGAAGTATGGTGTGGTCCGTGATGACTGGCGGCTGTATTGGATCTGGAAATGGGTAAACATGCGCTGTCCGAAACGATGCTGCCAGTTGGCGTTGGCATTGAGCCCCAAGGTGTTGCCCGTGTCCAGGAAACCAAAAAGAGTCGGATTCGAAGTCGCGATGCGCTGGAAGGCAAAGCCGCCGTAAACGGTGTTGCGGTTGTTGAGAGTCTTGTTGATCCGCGATTGCAGGGCGTCGCGATTGGAATTATTGGGCAGGGACGCTTGGTAGTTGTAACGCGCGCTCCCGAAAACATTGGGCAGCGGATAAAAGTTCAGCAACGCGTGGGCTTGCGGGACAATCGTGGCGCTCTCGCGCTGGGCATCGGTCGGCACCAATGCGGACTGCGTGCTCGCATTGCGATTCCGCGCCCACTGATACGCCACGAAAAAGTTAGGGCCACTGCGGATCACGTGCGGGATTTTGAGAACGCCTCCGAAAGTTGCCATGCCTTGGATGTTGCTGTAGGCGGCCTTGGGCGTGTCCTGTCCCGTGAGCGAAAACGGGCGGGCGTCGAGTGTGGAGTTGTCGAATATGAATCCGAGGCTGCCGTTGTAAAGGCTGGCTGCGCCGCGGCGGTTGTTGCCGAAGGCCGCGTTTTGTCCGACTGCGGAGCTGCCGCCGTTGAGCTGGCTGCCGTTGATCAGCAGTCCATCGGAGGCTCGTTGCGCAAGATCGTTTTGGTCGGCGGAGTTGGAGTTGCTGGGGATGGCGGCCGCAGCGGCAGATTCAGTCGGCGTGGCATTCACTTCAGTCCGCTGGAAACCGCGCGGACCTGTGGGAGTGGGCGTTGCAGCCTTCGAGTTAGGAACGGGCGCTGGATTGGGGGTAGCTAGGCTTGAGGACACCGGCGCAGAAGGCGCGGCTTCGGGTTTCGGTATCTGAGGAGCCTGCCGCACGATCTCATTGAATGGGAGCAGCTTTAACTCCCACACAAAGGGCGTGCTGCCTGGAGCGATGGCTACATCCTGCGTTAGCGGAGCGAAGCCAGGCATCTCGACCCGCAGCGTCCAGGTTCCGTCACGCAGCTCACGGAAGGAGTAGGCGCCCTGCGGATCTGTAATTACTGCCAGCTTCTGATCGGCCTGCGTCGCGGTTACGGTTGCGCCGGGGACCGGAACGCCGCCGAATGTCACCGTGCCATGGTGCTCGGCCGCGGCTAGCAGCATGGCCATCAATAAGAACACAGCGCAACGGACCGGTGCAGCCATCGGTTTGCCGTTCAATTGTCCGTCGGCTTCTCTTCGATATGATCGATGACCAACACGGAAACCGGGCGCTTCTTTTCCTCGAGTTTCAATCCCAGTTGCTTGCTGACAGCGTCAAAAAGCGACACGGCGCCGTTGGGGTCGGATGCGGTGGGTGCGCCGCCGGGCGGTGCCGGGCCGGCGTCTCCACCCCGGCCAGGGGCATTCTGCAGCAATTGGGCTGCACTGAAACTCAGGGTAAAGTCCCAGGCCCCTTCAAGCCCCGTAGCATCCAGAACCGGACTGTGAATGTATCCCGACGCAATTTTTTGCAGCAGGTCCGCGAATTGCGCCATCGTCATGTTCTGGAACGTCACCAGCCTTGAAAGCGTGGGATTGGCGTTCCTGGGGTCCTTGCCGTCAGCTCCCGGACCTTCTTTAAAGCTCGCGCGATTTCCGGGGTCCGCTGGCCTAAGTTTCGGCTTTACCGCGACCAGAGTGTAAGCGGTCACGGGCCGCTCTTCGGTATGGGTTGCTAGCTTGAAGCGGTCCGCCAGTAGCGCGCGCAGCATCAGCCGGAGATCGTCAATGTCTATTTGCGGTGCCACGGTGGGACCCGTGCTGGTGCCGACGGAAGCCTTCGCTTTGATATCGAAGCGCGCCGAATCTACGAATTTCGGTGCGCCCACAATCATGTCGTTAGTCATGGCGAAATCGAAATTCCAGGCGAAGGCGATCAGCATTTTCAGGGGGACGCCCTGCACATCAACCTGGCCGCTGGGAAGAACTCTGAACATCATCTGGCTGTCCGGAGCGCTGGCTTTGATCACCGCCACCTCAAACTCCGCCGGTGGCGTTGGCGGCAGAACCTGTGTCACGCCCGGAGGATTGTCAGTCGGCTTCTCATTCACACTGTCGACAATCAGGACCGGAGACGGCACCCTTTGCGCTTCGAGCTTCAAGCCGAGTTGTTTGTCGACAGCGTCAAAGATGCTGATGCCGTCGGACCCGGCCTGTCCAAGCTGGGCGCGTCCAGTCCACTTGAGGTCGAAATCCCAGTTCCCTTTGAGTTCGGTCGAATCGATGACAGGGTTGGTCATGTAAGCACCCGCCATGAGACGCAACATACGCGCGAACTCCTGCATGCTCATGTTGCGGCACGAAACCATCGCATAAGGGATCGTGCCGGGCTCCGGTTTCTGTTGCTGCGGCTGACACCCGGTATTACCCGAGCCGTCGGCTTCCTTCAGTTTCGATTTGCCCTTGCCCATGGTCAGGACAAACGCCGGCATGGGCTTCGTATCTTTGTGGAGCACGAGTTTGAAACGGTCCGCCAGCAGGGCCTGCAACATGAGCTTGATGGTCTCGGGCGACGTCTCCGGCGGCGCCTTCGCGACGATGTCGAAGCGGTCAGTCTCAAGCCAATTCGGACCCCCGAGTACCGTGTCAGGGTCGACGCTATACGCGATTCTGATCAGATCCACCATGGTCGCCTTCCGCAGGTCGTAGCGGCCGCCGCGCAGGACTCCGCCGCTCATGAAGGGATTCGGATTGGTGGTGTGGGGGCTCGCATGGATATCAGCGGCTTCAAAGGCGGGCGTGCTTACGGTGAGCGCTAATTGGCCGAAGGCGGTACCCGACAAGAAGCCGACGAACAACAGGAGTGCGAATGCTCGCATCACGCCGCAACCTCCTTCGCTAAAAAGGGCTAAGTCAGTGACGCGGCGGGCGTAATCGGCGTTACCGGCTTTTTCTTGCTAATTTGTGAGAATTATATCATTTAGGACTGACGATGGATCAAACTCCGAATGCGTGCTAGGCCTCACCCTGGCGGACGAACATTCCGATAATGCTGCACATCGGTCCCGCTGCGATGTAAGTGAGGTCCAGAGTTCAAATCTCTGTGCCCATTCCCCTCCCGTCTTTGAACAACCAGTTTTTTTTGCGTTCTACATGGTATGCTGTGTCAAACTCTTCTTTGTCGAAGGGCTTCCTTCCCGTCTTAGTCATCCTCGTGGCCTTGGGGCCGCCATTGCGCTGAGTTAGCGTACTCAACTTCTTCAGCAACCAGCAAATAGAGAGGATTACCATGCGAACCCCCATCATCCTGGGCATACTAGCCCTGTCCACCTCCATCTGGGCGTCCGAGCCAGACGGCGCGGGACTGCAAACCGGCACGCTGCCGGCAACCTGGAAAAGCAGTGCTTCCAATTGTCTGACAACGCCCGACTATCAGGTCCACGCCTATAACGATGATTTTTACATTCTGCGTGAAACCGGCTGCATTGACGAAGAGAAGCCGTTCATGTATTTGATCTTTGGGCAGGATAAAGTCCTCATCGAAGACACCGGCGCCGGTCAGGTTCACACGGCGCCGTTCGTTATGGATCTGATCGCGAAGTGGGTGCGCAAGAAAAACCACGCGCCAGTGTCGTTGATCGTGGTTCACTCGCACAGCCATGGCGACCACACCGCGGGTGACAAGGAATTTCAGGCCATGCCAGAAGTACAGTTTGTCCTCGCGGCGCCGCCGGAAATCCAAAAGGCTGCCGGTATCGCAAATTGGCCCACTGACTTGGGAAAGATCGATCTTGGCGGCGGACGAATCGTCGACGTGGTTCCGATTCCGGGCCACGACGTTGCGAGCATCGCTCTGTATGACCGCCGCACCGGAAATTTGATGACGGGAGACAGTCTCTATCCAGGACGGCTCTACGTGCCAGAGGCACAGATCCCCACCTACACAGCCAGCGCCCAGCGTCTGGCGGATTTCGTCAAGGATCGTCCCATCGCCCACGTGCTGGGAACGCACATCGAACAAAGCCAGGTTCCTTATTTGGATTATGGCCGCCACCTGCCGCAGCCGGAAGAACATCCTCTCGAGTTGACGCGCGCCAATGTCATAGAACTGAATTACGCGTTCGTCAAAATGGCCGGCAAAGCCGATCCCGTGATTTTGCCCGAAACTTCCGTATACCCACGCAAGCCGAATACAAAATCTCCTCCCGATCTACGAGCCGGCAGCACGATGGGTTTGCAAGCCGGCAAGGTACCCGAACACTGGATGACCGGCGGGCCCAATTGCCTGGAAGTTCCCGACTGGCAGGTGCAGGAATACAATCCTGATTTTTACATCCTGCGCCAATCTGGCTGCATACACTTCGAAAAGCCGTTTTTGTATCTCATTTTCGGCGACAACAAGGCGCTGCTCGAAGATACCGGAGTGCCGTCGCTGGCCGACAAGAGCATCATTCCCACCGCTCCCGTCATCATGGATTTGCTGGCGAAATGGGCCAGGAAAAGAAATCACGCGCCGGTCTCGCTGGTGGTGATTCACTCGCACGCGCACGGCGATCACGTCGCGGCCGACCCGCAATTTCAAGCCATGCCCGGTGTGCAATTTATCGCGGCGACGCCTGCCGAGATCTCGAAGGCAACAGGCATCGCCAACTGGCCGACAGACCTCGGGAAAATCGATCTGGGAAATCGTGTCATCGACATTATTCCGATTCCCGGCCACAACGAAGCCAGCATCGCGCTCTACGATCGTTTGACCGGCAACTTAATGACCGGCGATAGCCTGTATCCCGGCAGACTGGGCGTGCAGGACTTCGCAGCCTTCAAAGCCAGTGCACAGCGTCTGGCCGATTTTGTCGGTGACCGCCCGATTGCGCACGTACTCGGCACGCACATTGAACAAACCAGCACGCCTTATCTCGATTATCCGCGCGGCACGCCCTACCAGCCGGAGGAGCACTCACTGGCTCTAACTCGCGCGCATGTCCTCGAGCTGAACGAAGCATTCATCGCCATGGACGGCAAACCCCAGAAAATGGCGTTTCCGGAATTCACCGTGACGGTTCGCGCCGCACCACAACCGGCGCCACCAGCACCCTCCGCGGCTCTAACCAAATAATTCGCCCACCACCACGAGCGGGCTGCAACCAGCAGCCCGTTCCCCCCGTTTCTCCGGCCCATTAGCACCGCCCTCGGTTCAGCACGGCCATTAATGAAGCTACATTTCCCTTACTTTCAGGTATTTAGCTTTGGCGTTCCGAGTGCATCTACAGGCGGCAAGGAAGGAACAAAATGAAAACGAAACTGATTGCGGTGATGCTCGTGGCAGGCGGATCTGCGTTTGCGCAAGGGCAATTTGGGGGAGATTTCAATGGCGGCGGGCCGGGTTACAACGGCGCGCAGGGCGGCCAGGGTTATGGTGCTCCTAACTACAACGGCGCTCCTAACTACAATGGTGGTCCGGATTATAACGACGCTCAAGCTTATGCGGGCGCGCAAGGTTACAGTTCTCCAGGGCCCGTCGGTGCATACGCAGCGCCTCCGCTGTGCGCTCCCGGTACCGTTTGGATCGACGGCTATAACGGAGTGAACGGATACTGCGCAGTGCCGCCCTATAGCGGCGCTTACTGGATCGGGCCGGGATATTTTGGCGGACGCTTCGTCGCCGGCTACTGGGGCGGCCCCCGCCGCTTCGTCGGTGGTTATGGATTTCGTGGCGGTGTGGGCTTCGCCGGCCGTAACGACTTTCATGGCGGCGCGGTAAGCGGCCGAGCCTTCGCCGGGAACAACTTCCGCGGCGGCGCTGCCGGCGGACACAGCTTTGCGGGCAACAACAGCTTCCGCGGCGGAGCGCCGAGCGTGCGGTCTTCGGGCGGGTTCTCCCGCGGCGGAGGTCGGAACTCGGGTGGCGGGTACTCAGGTGGCGGACACTCCGCCGGCGGACGCCGCTAGATAGCGAAGACAGCGGATGGACAAAGCAGGTTGAGGGCGAAGCGCGAGCTTCGCTTTCAGCCTGTTTTCTTTGCGGTAGTAAAGTGGTTTCCTGCAGCGGCTACTTCGGCTGATTCGCCGAATCGCGCTTCACCGGCTTTCCGTAAACCTCGATCCAGGCGACGTCCGAGTACCCTCCTGGGCCATGGCCGCTTCCGGGCGTCAGATCGGCAAAACCGATGGCATCGACTTTGCTGAGATCCACCTTGTCCAGCAGGTTCCCCTTGGTCTGCACTTTGGGCATGTCCAATTTAAGCCAGTGGACTTCAGACAAAAACAATTCACTCTCGTGAAAGTCGAACGTGTTGGCATCGACGTGGTCTCCGATAAGCCAGGTTCCGTCGGCGAGTTTCAGAACGGGCCGAACCTCGTGAAATCCTGACGTCTTGGTGAACCAACGGATCTTCGCCTTGCCTGTGAGATCCACATAGTTGTCCTTATGGGCCAGAGTGAGTGCGCAGGAAGATGCGCACAGCCCGCTCCAAATGTGAGGTACGTCTCCCTCGCTCGTGACACCAAAGTCTTCCTTGCCGGCACCATATATGTTCAATTGCAGGTCCGGATTGGTGACAAAAGCTTGTGTCACAGGAACATTGCCCGGGGCGCTCTTCCAGGTTTCCTTGAAGAACAGCGGTGCCGCTTGTTGTTGAGCAAACCCTCTTTTCGTCAGGCACAAAAAGATCGAAGTCAAAAAAAGCAAAGCAAAGATCCGTCGCCTCACAGGGCCTCCTGTCCGCCGCACGAAAGGCCGCAGCTCCACCTGCGGATGGGCCTATTGCGCTCTGTGGGGCGCATGCGTCGCGCGTTTGTCACTTCCCGACCATGTGCACAGGGTCCCGGTTATTCTCTTCGCAGATGCTCTCGATCAGATCGGTGTCCGGTAGCAGGCGCCACGCCAGCTTAACCTTCCAAGGCTTCGTATACGCCTCCGGATCGTCAATGGTGACTTCGATGTCCATGTGCCCGATTTTGGGCCGTGAGAACCGTTCGATGATGCGCAGGTTTTCGGTTCCTGGCAGCCCTCGCATGTCGAGCCATGTCTTGCCGTTTTGGCCGATCGTCTCTACGACAAACGTATCTTGGTCCCAGTGGCCGATCGAATATCCCATCCATGTCGGCTGCGGATTTTTGGGAAGCGGCCGCCCATCGGTGAAGATCTGCCGGTAGATCGTGCGGGATTCGTGCAGGAACAGTACCAGGTCCTCCGTCTGAACCAACTTGAGGCCATCGGGTATGTTGTCTTTTTCCGGAATGCCGGACGGCAGACAGGACGCGCCCGGGTGATCCTTGCCGTTGTTTTCGATGCGCTTATTGTAGAGATCGCGCGCCCATGGTTTGAGCGGCACGTCCTCCGCCTGCAGGTCGGCCGCAAGGTTTAATAGATGTTTGGTGGCATTTTCCGGCATCCAGAAGCCGGAAAGATCGGGCTTGCCGTAAGCAGTGCGTGGCACTGGCGCATTTAAATCGATTTTGCCATCCGCGGTCCGCGGCATTCTCTTCCACGGATATGGGTCCCACTGCGCGCTGGCCACCACGATGATGCTCAACATCAGCGCCACGGTCTTGATTGTTCGGATCATGTCACTCCCTCTTCGCAAGATTGCAACCGCCGATTACGAAATGAGTCTACATCATGGCGCTGGACGAGTTCTTGGGGGTTGTCCCCTAGGGCAGTGGAACGATGCCCATCCAGAACACACTGCCGTGACTGCTATCGATGTCGTACTTGCGCACGAAATCCAGCTTCCCATCGTTACCGACGCGAAACACGGCTAAGCTAGCGGGAATCATCCGCGCGCTTGCACCCGATCCCTCAACGATCGCCGTCTGGTTTGCCGCCACCAGAATGCGAGCGCTCGGATCAAGGGCAAATGTTCGAGGCTCCGCTCCGCGCGTGCCGGCGCTTTGAATCAACGTAGGCTCGCCCGTCTGCGGATGGATCGAGTAGACCGCGATGCTGTTCTCACCGCCACCGTCTATCGGCGTCCCAGCAGCATCCGCACTTGCCGAACGATTGGCTTGATACACGAATCTACCGTTGGGATGAATGTGAACGGTTCCCGCGTTTTGCCGCAGCGTTTTGCGCGCCGGATCCGCCAGGCTGTCCTTGGTGAACAACGGGTTCGCGCCCAAGGAGCCGTCCTTCGTCATCTGGTAAACCTGCAGCTTGCTCTGCCGCTCCAGCGAAAGGAAAACCCAAGGCTGCGAAGGGTGAAAATCCAGGTGCCGAGGCTGAAAGTTTATCCCTCCGTTAGGTGCAATGGAGGCGCGATTTTTGAGCAGGCCGTCCCCATAACTGAACACTTTCACCGCGCCGCGATCCTCCGGTTTATCCTTCGTCGGACCGTTACCGCGAGTCACCAGAATCGCTGTCTGGTTCGTTGCATCCACCCGAATCTGGTGCGCATAGATTCCGGTGTCTAGCGGCAACGGTTGGTCCACCAATGCGCCAATCGTGCCATCCCGGTTCAATCGATGCACCGTAATTCCGCTGGGGTCGTTATAGGCGATCAGCACATGCGTGCCTGCGCGATCCACACTCAGATGAATCGGCCTCGCCGCCAGCGGAACCGGTTGACCAAGCGCCTGCAAAGCTCCCGATTGTGGATCGATGCGGAATGCGCTCACGCCGTGGAGCTTACCGCGCGGCACCACGGCGACTCCCGGAGCCGCCGTGGCAGCCCCGCCGTCGCTCCAGGCCACATAGAAATACTTTCCCGAGGGATGCGCCCACGCATACTGAACGTTTGCCGGAAGCCGGATCGAACTCTTTTTTACGAGCAATGCGTCTTTCGCATCGACATTGTACTGCGTCACTTCGGCGCCGGCCGAGGCGTAAAGAACGCTCCGGGGACTTTGTGCATACGCAGCGCTGAATAAAAGCACCGTCAGAAATAGGTACGGGAACCAGGAGCACTTCGCACACTTCATCGCTACCTCCTACCTTGAATCCGAGTTCTTCGTAGTCCGGATGTTCGTTCCGCATTCTACACCGCTTAGCCTCCGCCATTAGACAGTACAGCCCGAGCTTCAAAGCGGATACAATCATTAGCTGTTGCGCTGAGCGCAACTAAGAAGGAGCCGGATGCGTCGAGTCACAATTTTCTTGGGGGCTGTGCTTCTTGCCAGTGCGCCGGTATTCGCGCAGGGCGGACCAACGGGCTTCAATCTGACCGGGCTATGGTCGGGCATGTATCACGAAGACGAATTAGAGCGGACCGATCCGGGACCGCCCCCCGGCGACTACACAGGCTTCCCCATCAACGAAGCCGCTCTCTATCACGCAGACTCCTGGCACGCCGACCTGGTCTCGGTCATGGAGCATCAGTGCATCCCGCACAACGCCATCTACAGCATGCGCGGTCCAGCCAATCTGAGTATTCACGCGGATATCGATTCCTCCACCGGGCGCCTTCTCGCCTACGTAATCGATGGCACTTTTGGCGGCGCCAGCCGCACCATTTGGATGGACGGACGTCCGCATCCGTCTAAGTTCGCCGCTCACACCTGGGGTGGATTCTCCACCGGCACCTGGGAGGGCGACACTCTCAAGGTCGTGACCACTCACATGAAGGCCGGCTATCTCCGGCGCAATGGCATCACCTATAACGACACAGCGACCTTGACTGAATTTTTCGATCTGCACGACAAATACTTGACCGTCACCACGCTCACTTACGATCCGATCTATTTGACCGAGCCCTTGCTCAGGACCGAGAGCTTTGTGTGGAATCCGTATCAACCAATGGGTCCGCCCCATACATACGGCGCAACCTGCCAGCCGGCGCCCGAGATTCCGCGTCCCTACGGCTGGGTGCCGCATCATCTTCCGGGAACAAACACAGTCGTAACCGGATTCTCGGAGGCCTATGGCATCCCCTTCGTAGCCACCCGCGGCGGGGCAGAAACCATATATCCGGAGTACCGCAAGAAGTTGAAGGCCATGACCATTCCCCCGCAGCAAGTGTTTCTGAATAAGTTCGCAAAAGAACATGAAGGGGCGCCAGCGAAATGAGGTTTCTGCTACTCGCATCCGTTTGGGCACTCCCGGCGTTGGCGCAGTTACAGCCAGCGATTGAGGTCTTACATGTGCGCGACAACGTTTACATGTTCGCGAGCGACAGCGGCAACGTCACGGTGCAGGTAGGGGAGCATCGCGATAACGACGGCGTGCTGATGGTCGACACCGGTTCCGCGAAAATGGCCGACCCCATCCTCGCCGCGCTCAAAAAACTAACCAACAAACAATTGAAGTATGTCGTCAACACCAGCCCCGACCTGGATCATGCCGGAGGCAACGATATCATCAGCAGTACCGGCGGGACGCGTACCGCCGAAGGCCGCGGACCGCTGGCCGCCGAAGTCAATATCTACGCACAGGACAACGCCCTCACGCGCCTCAGCGCGCCGGAAATGCACGTCCCGGAAAAGGGCCTTCCCACCATGACCTTCGAGCGCCTCAAGGACTTCACCTTCAACGGGGAGGCCGTACAAATTTTTTCCGAGGCGCCTGCTCACACCGACGGTGACAGTATTGTATTTTTCCGCGGATCGAACGTGATCAGCACCGGCGAAATTTTCAGCACCGTGGGATATCCGGTGATCGATCTCGCGCGCGGCGGCAGCATTCAAGGCGAGGTCAAAGCTCTGAATCATCTGCTCGAGCTAACAGTGCCCGAGATCTCGCAGGAAGGCGGCACCATGGTGATTCCAGGCCATGGGCGCTTATGCGATGAAGCGGACGTGACGGAGTACCGCGACATGGTCACCATCCTGCGTGATCGCGTGGCCGATTTGATCGAAAAAGGGAAATCGCTCGCTGACGTCAAGGCCGCACGCCTGACCCGCGATTATGACGGTCGCTACAGCCAACCAACCTGGACAGGAGATATGTTTGTCGAATCCGTTTATAAGAGCCTGAAGCCATGAAGCTAGCATCCATTCTCACCGCCGCGGCCCTGCTGTGCACACCAGCCGCGATCCATGCGCAAGCGCCTCCAGGCGCCGGACAAACCGCCAAAGCCGCTGCGCCTATAGACCTCACTGGCTACTGGGTTGCCCTGGTGACGGAAGATTGGCGCTATCGCATGCTGACTGCGCCGAAGGGCGATTATTACGCAATCCCGCTCACGCCCGAAGCGCGAAGAGTCGCCGACAACTGGGATCCCGCCAAAGATATCGCGCAAGGCAAGCAATGCATGGCCTACGGAGCTCCTGCCGTTATGCGCCAGCCCGCCCGCGTTCACATCACTTGGGAGAACGACGCCGCGCTAAAAGTGGAGATCGACGCCGGCAAGCAAACGCGAATGTTGGCATTCGGCGCGCCCCGCCAGCCCGCGGGCGAAGCTACGCTGCAGGGCCAATCGGCCGCGCAGTGGCAATCGCCGCAGATCACGCGCTTTTATACCTCGAAGATTAGCGCGCAGGATCCCAACACTCCCGGATTCGGCGGACAAACGCCGGTGGGTTCGAATCCGCCGGACGCGCGCAAACTGGGCGGGACGCTCAAGGTGGTCACCACCAACATCCGGCCTGGATATCTGCGTAATAACGGAGTCCCCTTCAGCGCCAATGCAGTTCTCACGGAATATTACGACGTCCACCGCGATGCCGGCCAAGAATACTTGGTGATCACTTCTATCGTGGAAGATCCGCAATATCTTTATGTACCTTGGGTCGTCAGCAACCACTTCCGGCGCGAAGCCGACGGCGCTAAATGGGACCCGCAGCCTTGCGATCTGATTCTGCCCTCGAAGTAGGCACGAGAACCCCTAGTGTACCGGCTCGCCAAGTCCGTTTAGCGACGCTTTAGCAAACCACTTTTGTGCCTCCTCGGCATCCTTGAGCACTCCAAGACCCTGCTCATACATGGTCCCGAGATTGTACATAGCGGCTTGATTCCCGAGATCGGCGGCCCGGCGGTACCACAGCGCGGCCTCCACATAATCGATGGAGACGCCCTGCCCGCTGCGATACATGGCGCCGATGCTGTTCATGGCCTTGTCGTTAAGATTAGTCGCCGCTTTCAGAAACCAGGTCATGGCTTCTGTAAAGTTCGCCGTCTCGCCCACGCCATCGCGATACATCGCGCCGATGTTGAACATGGCTTGGCTATTGCCGGCCGACGCGGCGTCATGAAACCAGCGCATGGCCAGATCGTAGCGTTGCGGAGCACCCGTGCCCCTGTAGTACAAAATGCCGATGTTGCACATGGCCTGGGGATCCCCGGCAGCCGCCGCTTTACGAAGCCACGTCATCGCCTCCTGGTAGTTCACCGGCGTGCCCTGCCCCTCGCTATACATCACCCCCAGGTATTCAAACGCCTCCGCCACGCCGCCGGCAGCCGCTTCGTGAAATGCGAGCAGCGCAGTGGGAAATTTTTTGGCTTCGTACAAGTCGACCGCCCGCTGAAAGACAGTCTTCCGGTCAGCCGGCGGCGGCACGGGGCTCGGCTGCTGAGTCTGGCCCAAGCACGGCAGGCACGCCAAAACGAGGACTAGCCCATAGTTCTTCATGTCATCCAGTGGACGCACCGGTGCTAGCGGCGGTT
>Ga0265314_10003453_pt1 | contig 15275 bp, 12 predicted proteins | sample 4126metaG_FD_203106 | JGI IMG/M metagenome (GOLD analysis project Ga0265314, IMG submission 203106) | Rhizosphere microbial communities from Carex aquatilis grown in University of Washington, Seatle, WA, United States - 4-1-26 metaG | ecosystem: Host-associated > Plants > Roots > Rhizosphere >... | reverse complement strand
TACCCGGCAGTCCATCCTCTTGAGCACCCTTGAGCATCAGGCTCAGCTCACGATCGCCAAGAACCCCAACATCAGCCGCGAGTTGCTGGTTTCCTCTGTCCTGGACAAGGACACCGCCAAGCGCCTGATCAAGAGCGGTCTCATCGCTTCGGCCCCGACCATGGCTGAGAACGTTGCCGGCGTCGACACCCCTGTCGCCATGCTCTACAACCTGCTCAGCGTGTTGGTCCCCAACTTCGCCTATATGGAAGCTGCCGCTGTGCAGCCCATGCCGACCGAGCAGGCTCCGATCTTCTACCCCAACCTGATTGCCAACACTCAGCGCAACGGTCAGAACGTCGGTGATTCGCTGTTGAGCCCCACCGTGTGGAATGCCAACAACTGGTTCACCTCGAACCGGTACAAGAACGGCGTTGCCACTGTCACCGCTGGCCAGAAAAACGTGACCTACACCGTCCCGATCTTCCCCATGTTGCCCTCCGAAAACCTCGCTGGTTCGACGACCGCCACCTCCAAGGTGTTGGCCCAGAACCTCACGATCACCGTCACCATCCTTGGCGCTCCCAACACTGTGTTGGTCACCTCGGACGACGGTCGCGGCAACATCATCCCCGTGAATGGCACGTTGAACAACATCAACAGCGGCACCGTCAACTACCAGACGGGTGTTGTCAGCTACGTCATGAACTCGAACATCGTCGGCACGGACGTCCATGCTTACGACTACCGGTTCGACCTTGACCAGCAAGCTCCTGTCCAGGCGCTGTTTGAGTTCAGCACCATTCAGGTGAACTCCTACCCCCGCAGAATCCGCTCGAAGTACGGCCTCGACAACTTCTACGCGGCCAAGAAAGTTCTCCAGAACTACAACTTGGACGAAGTGATGTCCTCCAGCTTGGCTGGCTACATCAACAAGGAAATCTCGGGCGGCGTCTTCGAAAACATGAACGCCGCGTCCAGTGCGACCTACACCTGGTCCTCGGCTCTTCCTTCGGGCGTCTCGTGGGCCTTCCACCGCCTGTCATTGCTGTTGCCCATCGTTCAGGCCAAGAACGCGATTCGGCAGAACACTGCTCGTCACGGCGGAAACGTCATGATCTGCGGTACCTCGCTGATCAACTACATCGAAACCTTGGGCTCTGACCTCTGGACCCCAAAGAAGTTCGATCGCGAACCGATTGGTCCGTATGTCGCGGGTACCCTCGCCGGCATCAAGATCATCAAGAACCAGGACTACTCGGCCAACAACAACATCATGTGTTTCAAGGCCGACGACACCGACGCTTCCTACACGGTCGGCGTGTTCATCGGCTTGTATGCCACTGACCCCTTGGCGATGGACGACCTCCACGTCATCCAAGGTCTTGGCACCAAGATTGGTGAGGCCCAGGTCTTCGCGAACTCTATCGTCACCGTCGCTTTCACCTGATCAGTGCCGCAAGATCAAGAAGGGAGCCGTCCGCAAGGGCGGCTCTTTTTTCAGGTATCCAAGCCTGTTGTATAATCATCCTAGGAGCAATTCATGAAACTGATTCCACGACCCCCTCAACAATATGTCAACCTCAAGGACCCTGTTCTTGGCGAAATCGAGATTTACAGGGAGGGTAAGCCCTTCCTGTATCAGCAGGGGGTCTACCTCCTGTCCAAGCATCAAGACATCCTCGACTACGAGTTTGAAGGCAACGAAGTCCCCGGCCCCGCCCCGCTGGTCCCTCCTTCGAGTCCCAGCGATGTCGTCATCCCCGACTCGATGAGAACTGACAAGGGCCCCGAGGCCCCCGTCGCCAAGAAGGCCAAGGCGGCGCACGTCCCACCTGCTGGTGGAGATACTCCCCCCACACCCCCCGCCGACGCCTGACCTCAGTTGAACTCTTCAAAGGCCTCCTTCGGGGGGCCTTTCTTGTTTCACGCTAGATTGAAGTAGAGGTGTGCCCGTGACCTTTCTGAAGACCTACGTTAGGACCAGCATCGCCAACACCCTGGTCAACCGTTCTCGCAAGTTCGCGAGGATGATGGACGACAACGACATCAACGACATCCTCAGCGCCTGCATCCGTAAACTGGACGAGCAGCTCAACTCCCCGCGGGATCTCGTCATCACTTCTGCTACCCGGTCGGTAGATCTGACTTCCTACGGGATCGATGAGGTCTGCAACGTCATCTTCAGTGATGATCATGGGATGTCAGCTTCCCCCGTAGGGGCTGAGGTCGGGCTCATGCCCTTCATCATGCGCGGTGCGGGTATCGGGAACTTCACCAACGTCATCGAGTTCCTGCAGATGAAGTCCACCCTGAACATCATGAACCGCCAGCTCCGGACCAGCCCCGACTACGAGTATAAGGGCGGGACAATGTACTTCAATAGACCCTTCGCCATGGTCGACATCGAGTATCTGGCCTACCTTGACGCCGAGTCTCCTCAGTGGGACCTCTACCAGATGGAGTACGAATACCTGCTGGAGAGGTGCTGGAGGATGCTGAACATGAGGAACGCCGAGGCCCAGATGTCGGCCACCACCTTAGGTATCGGAGAGAAGGCCGTCCAGGTCGCAGAGTACTGGTCGAAGAAAGTCGCCGAGATCGACACCGAGTGGCTGGAAAAGGGAGCGATTACTTATGTTGGGTAGATTCATCCTCAGCAAGAAAAACGTCGAGTATAAGTCACCCTCGGTCCAGGTCGAACTCGAAGACTCAGACTCAGACTCAGACTCAGACTCAGACTCAGAGATTGTCGCCGCGTTTCATAAAACCCAGGACTCGATCGACGACTCCCTCCTGTACTTCGAGAAAGGGCCCGGGGAAGAGGGTGAAGAATATGGAAAGGAAGACGAGCCTCATATCACCGTCCTATATGGATTGAGTGATCCCAAGGAAACTGACGAGATTGTAGCCTTCCTCCAGACTCAGGCTCCCATCGAAGGCGTATTCGGCCAAGTGTCCCTGTTTGAAGGCAACCGTAAGGGCAAAGAGAAGCCCTACGATGTGGTCAAGGTCGACATCGAGAGCGAAGGGCTCCACGCCCTTCATGAAGCGATTGCTGAGGCAGGGTTCGAGCTCAAGGGCGTAACCTTCCCAGAGTATGTGCCCCACTGCACCCTGGCCTACGTCAAAGTAGGAAGCCTTGACCCAGGATCGGTTGACAACGCCCTCGAGGGTCAGACCTTCGTCGTAGACATAGTCCACCTGTCCGTGGGTGGCAACAAGGGGAACATCGCCGTGAAGCTACAAAACAGGGAGACCTTACTTTCTTCGATAGACGGGGGTTATCCCATCTTCTCAAAGGAATCAGATCCGCCGGCACCGACTCCCGAAGTTACCCCCGACGACTTCCTACCATACTTCTCCGACCCAGAGACCCAGGAGCCCTCAGAGACCCCCGATGAACCAGAAGAGCTTCTATCAGGGCTGACCAGTGGCCTCGTCGTATCTAAGAAGAAACGGGAGCCCAACAAGACGCCCACCCGAGCCCTAGGGGAGAAGATCCAAGAAGAGGGTGAAGCCAAATACGGGAAGAACCAGAGTCCCACAGACAAGAAGTCGTATGATCAAGTCGTGAACGGTATTGTCGAAGACGTCAGTACTGTCCTTGGGTCAAAGAACATGGAGGGGGCTGAGGGGTGGTACACCAAACACTGGAACACTGCCCTTGAGGTTATCAGCGACGAGTTTCCAGAGCTTCTGAACGACGAGGCTAGCCGTGTCTTGTTCACGGCGATCGTTGGCGTAACCTCACAAGGAAACAACGTCTCTGCCAACCTGTACATGTCTCTGCTCGTGTACGATCGCTTCCGAAAGACAGGGGTCATCTCTCCTGAAGGGATCTGGGGAGACAAGGCCCCAGCCATAAGGCAGAACATTGGAGTCATTTCGACATTGGTCAGCAAACTTGGAGTAGAGGATGCAATGAAGTACCTCTACCAGAGGGGGGACCCCGCGGATCTGGCAAAGAGGGCCATCTCAGACGGCTTCATCCGTAAGGCCCCCGAGAACTTCCCCTCAAAGGCCAGCGACTCCAAGCAGCAAGAGGAGTACCTCAAGGCTATCGAGGTGCCAATGTCGGGGGTTATCTTTGGTCCCAAGGTTGGACTGTTCTTTGCCAATCTTCTGGGTATGACTGACTACGTCACGATCGACCTTTGGATGAGCCGGTCGATCGGGCGTTATCGCCAGACTCTACTCCCCGAGGTAAGAGGAACCGGTATGAGCCGGAAAGACATCGAGAAGTTCCAGACCGAAGAGGCCAAGAAGAAGGCACTTCAAGACGAGAAGGTTGCCGCCGGGAAGGCCAAGAATCCCTACAGCATGAAATCCTTGCAGGGACTGGCCGCGTACAAGGTTCTAAAGGGACATCCCGAGTGGAAGGATCAGACGGCGTGGGTCTACGTCTTCGACGATGCCCAGGAGCAGAAGGCCTATTACAAGAAGTACCTTACCAATGACAACCTTCCTGAGGACCTGAAGCTTGCCACCATTCTCTACAAGAAGTTCTACGTCAAGCTACACGAGGTCCCACGGGGCAAGTTTGACCGCGTGATGACGATCCGTGCCGTGCAAGAGGCTACCCGGCATCTGAACGAGAAATTCGGAACCCAAATCACTCCCAGCGACGTCCAGGCTCTCCTCTGGTATTTCGAGAAGGACTATTACGCAGAGCTTCGCGGCGAGAACGTGACCCTTCGTACAAACTTTGGCGAGGTCTCCCATAAGGTCCTGGATGACTTCAGGAAGGGGAACGCCGCGGCCTACCAAGCACAGCCTGGAGAACCTGAAGGTGACGAGGAAGCCGATGAAGCTCCAGAGGAGCTCCTCAACGAAGAAACGGGAGAGCTGGTCCAGTGAACCCAATCTTCCAGGCCACCAAGTATGCCGAAGAGGATCTCGAGCCTCTCATTGGCTACTCGCAGATGCTCCGGGTTCAAGGTAACGCCCCCGGAACCCCTCCCCAGGTCAAGAAGATGGCGATGTGGGTCAGCGAGATCCAGAATGCGCTGAGCAAAGGTGTCTACCAGTTCCAGGACGGCAAGGGTCGACAGGTGGCCGTGGTTCACCGATCTACGCAGATCAACCGCGAGGGCTTCCCGTGGCAGGTATCCTACTTCTGGCCACACAAGGACGGTATCCCCGAGGCCGTCGGCCACGACTCCTGCAAAGACCTGCGGGGTGTCCTGCTATCACTCACCGAGAACGACACCGTGCTGCCTTCTACGCTGTTGGGGTCGTCGCTTATCGCATCAGCACTCCTCGCGTCAGACTCTAGTCCCAAGACGCCCTACTATCAGAAGGTCATCAGCAACCCAGCCTTTCAAGCTTGGTTTGGGGACTCCAAGGTAGTCGATGCTCAAGGACAGCCACTCCTGGTGTTTCACGGCACCTTGTCAGAATTCAAAGAGTTCAGCCCCAAGCATTCAGAAGCAGAAGCCTGGTGGGGTCCTGGGTTCTACTTCACGACGAATCCAAACGATGCCTCTGAGAATTATGGTAGCCAAGACGGACCAGATCAAAACTTCAAGATTGAACGTTTTGCTGAGGACCTTGAGAACGACAAAGACCGCCTCCAAGACATCATCGTCGAACAGTTTAAAAAGATCGGAATACCTCAGGAACAGTGGGACCTTGACGACGATGGCGAGTTCTGGTCGTTAGCCTTCAAAGCTTACAACATACCCGTCTTTGGGAATAATACCATGCACATCTTGTGCCGCAAAGTCGCCAAGCAGCAACTCTTCACCCACGAGGGAGCAGTCGTACTGGCTTTTCTGAGATGCAGCAGGCCTCTTATGGGAGCCTTAGAGTTCGAACCTTCAGACCTAAATCCTAGTGAAGATCAAGAGGAAGATGGTGGGTTCATTGAAGAGGTTAGCCAAGGGGGTCAGGAGATCATTGATACCTTGACCTTCTATGGCGTTATCGACGGATTCTTCGATGAGTTCCTCGATAACTTCGAAGAGGGTTACATCAGGGTCTCAGATCTTAGACATTTCATCGCCAGCCATCAAAACTATGAACCTGATGCGGGCTCTGCCGGGAGGATCGTAGCCGAGATCGCACGTAACCTAGGCTACGATGGAATCAAGCAGCTCAACCCCGCGGGGGACTACCCTGGAATGAAGCATATGAGCTCGGGTACCAACCACTGGATAGTCTTCAATGCCAACCAGATCAAGGCCTTCTACAACAAGGGTACTTTCGACAATAACTCCAACATCCTCACGCAGTCCGCCGGTCGAGGCCGTTTCGGTCAGGCTATCCAGTCCCTGACCATTCACGAGCTCAGAGACGCCGAGGATCGCCAATTCGTCCACAAGGAAGAGCATCGACGAGAACTCGAGCCCCCTGTGTTGGAGAAGTGCTATGCCTCAACTGTGACCTACCTCACGAAGAGCTCCAAGTTCCAGCAGAACAAACTGATCTATCAGCAGAAGGTTCTCTTCAAGGACTTCGTGTATATCGCCAAGGACAAGTCTATTCCCTTCGAAGAAGCCATCCGGTACTCAATCGAGCACGGAGACGTCCACAGCTTTTGCCCCTGTAAGTCCCAAAGTTTTTTTGGATGGAATTGGATCGCCAAGGGGCTGGACTACCTCTACGGTCTGCCAAACCCACGGGATCAGAAACAGCCGAAAATTAGAAATCCGAAACTCAAATCCGTCTATTGCAAGCATCTCTCAAGGGTGATGGAGAAAATCCTAGAGGACGAGGAGTTGCTCATCAAGAAGTTCGCCGAAGTCTACAACCGCAGCGACCTCCTCAAGGCCTTGCCTAACACCCAGGAGACCAAAGAGTTCGCACCAGAGGGTCCAGCCGCTGCGGCCAACAACCCCCCCGGCCCGGTCGGTGACGAAATGGTCCCTGAGGCCAAACCCCCCAAGCCGACCAAGTACGACCCGCTGGCCACTAAGGGATCACCTTTCAGAGGCAACAGGGCTGGCAGACGCGGCCCCTATGGTATGGGCTTCTAGGGCTGGGCTAGATTGAGGTAGAGGCCTCCAGTGCTTGTACTTCCCCCAGACCTTGTCGAGCTCATCCCTGACGTCGATGGCTACTCCCAGCTCATGGGCTACAATGCTGCCCTCGACCAGCAGGCCAGCGAGGTCAAGATCTTCGGGTGTACCGTGACAGCCATTGTACCCAAGGTCAGGAACATGGAGGGTTACGAGCCAGAGCTCAACTCCAAGGGCGATAACTACAGCTACTTCCCAGTCAAGGCCTTCGTAGATCTTCAACCCAGGCGGTCGGTCTTCTACAAGTTTAACTGGGTACCAGAGGACGCCGACAAGATGACCGCGATCACCTTCCACCCCTCGGTGTCGATCTTCGCTGATGCCTTTGTCAGAACCAAGGCCGCGGGAAACCCCAGCCCCTACGGCGACCTTCTATTCAAGATCGTCCGGATCTTCGACCTTGGAAAGTATCAGGTCTTGGGAAGGATCTGCTTCGCCCTCCCCATGACTGACCAGCAGACTTGGCGAATGCTCTATCCACAGGAGTTCAAGTCATAATGGCCGATCTCCTTGTCGCCAAGTATTTCGACTTCCTCCTCTATAACGAGATCAAGGCCGGGTTCCTGAAGTCGGCTAAGGAGTCTCTATACAATCTCAGCAGCGACTTTACCAACGAGGATCTGGTCATCTCCTACGGTCGGCTGGTGTTCTCGAGCCAAGACCTTCTAAAGACGCGCACAGGGGGCCTCACAGGGCTCCCATCCCCGGCTGTGGGTCTGTGGAGGACAACCGAGCCAACGATCCCACAGGAGGCCTATGGGCGCTCTGTGTTGAGACGTAGCATCTACGTCCCTGACCCTCTGGGTGGGAACAACTGGTACTATGGAGTCGCACCTATCGTCGACTGGGAGTTTGAGTACCACCTCTATGCCGAGAGTTACTTCAGCAGCTACATCTCTCGGGTGTCTCAGGACGCCACGACCTTCGACATGGTGCGCTACGTCACCTTCGACATGAGCGACTACATCACGGGCTTCAAGACTTCAGCAGAACTCAAGCTAGGCAAGGCCACGAGGAACACCTCGATGATGGAAGGCGATGGTACCAGGAGGTCGATCACCCTCGACCTCCCGATCACGATGAAAGTCACGGTTCCTCTGATGGGCAACAACTTTGGAATCGAGACCCTGACGATCTACCTGAACAATCAGCTCGTCAACACTTGGCAGTCAACCTGAGTTTGCTAGTGCTAGATTGAAGTAGAAGACAAGGAGCGCGAGATGGCCAAGACTGATGCGACCGACCCAACCCTAGACCCCGGGCAGACTCCAGCCGACCTGGCCCCCGTTGACGCAGCGGCCCCCACTGCTCCCGATCAGGTCCTGACCATGGTCGACGGGACGACTCGACCCGCCCCCACCGGAGCCGGTTTCATTGTCAGAAACACCGCGGCCTCCTACGGTCACTACATGGATAACGGCGTTTGCGAAGAGATCGCTCCCGGCTCCTACGTCATCCTCGACCATGAACCGCGGGCTCTGTCCGTGGAACTTCACCTTCAGAAACTCTGAGCAGAAAGGAAATAAGTCATGCCAGCATTCAAAGGTTCCGGTGTCTACAGCACCATCACTGACCAGAGCCAGAGCGCAGGCTCAGCAGGGCTCGGAGCGACTTGTATCATCCCCATGCTCACCCACAGGGGCGGCACGGTAGGCTCCAGCACCGGCCCCTTCACTCCGAACGTTACCCTGGCCAACTACGCCGCCTTGGTCGGGTACGATCTGACCTACAATCCGAACTACCTGGGTCTGGTGACCCTGCTTCAGACGATGGCTCAAGTCACCGTCATGAGGCTCAACATCAACGCCTATGCTGGCAACGTGATCCTCTTCCAGAGCGGTCGCTACATGAGTCTGTTCAATCTCGCCAACCCCGCGGCTATTGGAACCTCGGTTCTCCAGTACGCCGACTACGGCGAGACCGGGACCACCACCAAGACCATCAACTACCCATCCATCACCCCACTGGTCACCACCAGCAGTCTGAAGGTCTACACCGCGGGAACGACCACTCTCGTCGCCCACGATAACGGATCGGGCACCCTGGTTGCAGACGGCGGCTCAGGGGTCACCGGTACCATCACCTACACCGCTTCTCCGGTACTGGTCTTGAACTTCACTGGAACCAAATCCTTCGACATCGTCTGGACTCCAAACGAAGTCACTGCACTGGCCATCGCCATGAACACCCCTGGAAACTGGGGACCAATCGGCATCACGAACATCGCGGCTTCGCTGACCATCAGTGCAGCCACCGCCGCCGCGGTCAGCCTCGGCCAGCAGGCTGTGGCCTCCTCCACGATCATCTACAACGCCGGCGTCCAGATCGCCCACGACAACGCAGGCACTCTGGTCGCTGACAACTCCTCGGGAGTCGCCGGTACCTTGGTCACTGCGACCGGCATCATTGCCAGCGTCACGGTCGCGGCAGCTGGTACGGGCTACACCACCAGCACTCAGACCCTGTCCGGAGGTTCTGGCGGTCAAATCGCGATTGTCGCATCAGGTGGCGCAATCATCTCCGCTACCATCTTCGCAGGCGGCAGCGGATACTCCAATGCTTCGGGCGTGGCCGTTCCAGGTGGAACCGGCGGTACCGTCAACATCACCGTCACCGCCAACACCACAATCAACTTCTCGGTCCAGCCCACCGGAAGTCTGCTGTCGATCACCTTCGTCCCAACTGTCTCTACCAGCTACACGATGTCGGTCTACCAGCAGGTTGGGTCTCTGTGGAACCTCCTCGAGAGTCAGACCTACTCAACGCTGTCGACTGCCAGCAACTACCTGAACAACCTGACCTGGGCCAACCTCTTCGCTGTCAATATTAGTGGATTCACTGGGGTATCGAGCTTCGGCACATCAGGCTCCCCAATCGTCCTCAACAACTCCAGTGATGGTACTCTGATGACCCCCTCACAGATCACGACATCGTTGCTGGCCGCAAGGACTGAGACCTTCATCATCTGCAACGGCCTCAGCCAGTCCTACCAGAACATCTTCCTGCAGTACGTCGACACCAACCAGAGGTTCCGCGTCATTGGAGACGTTCCTGCCTTCGCGACCTACGATGCTTCTGCTGCCTGGAAGCTCAGCAGCTACGCCACCAATCGAGGAGCCATCTACGCCGTCCCAGACTACGTTCAGACTCCCATTGGAAGCCTACCTATCCAACCCTCGATCAAGGTCATGCTCGGATACGCCAACATGTTCTCAAAAATCGGCAACCTCAAGAGACCTGTGGCTGGATACCTCTACGGCAGCACCACGGCTACCAGCCTGTTGGCTACTGACTACGCCGCTCACCCTGCGGATCTCAAGAACGCCAAGATCAACTACATCAAGATTGGCAACAAGGGCCCCGTGATCTGGGAAGAGCGCTCTCTGTATGCGGGCGAGTCCGATCTCGCATACAACTACGTCACCTTCATCTTGGACGACATCGTCGCTCAGCTCACCAGCTTCATGTCCAGCTTTACCTTCAAGCTGATTGGTGCCTCTGACCTCCAGGTGATCCAGGCAGGCCTAACCAAGGTCGTCACGGACGCGCAGAGTGCTGGTGATCTGTGGAGCGGCAAGGCTGTCGTGCCAAGCTTCGCTGCTATTCAAGCGTCGGGAGTCAGGCAGTGTACGATCCCCGTGACTGTCCAAGTTGCCCAAGACGGAGAAGAGTGGACCATCAACGTCATCTTAACCAACGTGGCCGTAGTCTAAGAAAAGGAATAGGGAGAAACCAGCATGCTTTCAATCGACGGCCTTAACGCCACAGTAGGTGAGTTCCAGAGGGAGTACCTATACCAAATCCAGCTCGATTCCTGGCCCATCGCGATTGCAGCCGCCTTCCCCGGGGCTGCGACCTTCGCCTCCAATGCCGACCTCTACGCCCATAAGTTCAAGATCCCCTCGTCCTCTACCAACCCGATCAAGATCCTGTGGGCGGGTATGTGGGCTTTCTTTGACGGGCCTCAGAACCCCGAAGGTGTGACTGACCTTGAGGTTCGCTGTGATCGTAAGTGGGATGCCCACGGCTTCTTTTTGGCTTGGAAGAACCTCACCGGAGATGACACCAGTGGGGCTGCTCTCATCAAGCCCCTGACCATTGGCCAGCTTTCAGTACTCTGGGTTGACGTCGACAAGACGACAGTTCTCCAGAAAACAACCCTGTTCAATGCCAGTGTTAAGAAGATTAGTGAGATTCAGTTGGACAAGGCCGGCGAGAAAGAGATCAGCTTTGTTGCCTCGATCCATTACGAGAAGAAGAAGACCCTCCCAGGCTCTGGTACTGTCTAAGGACGCTGCTTATGCTGTCGCTTGGGGCCAACCTTCTTACCTCGCTGTCTGACGGCCCTCCTATCATCGACATCCAGAGGAACTACGCCTTCTCGGCAACGCTCTTCAAGACCGACTGGAACTTTAGTGGGGTCTCGACCTATGGGAGCAACGTTCTCCAGCAGGGAGCTTCAGTACTAACCAGTACCTTCAGCAGCGACCTCTACCGCTACCTCAACCCCATTGTTATGATCCCTAACCTTGAGTACATCAGCGGACTGATTCAGAAAGTCAGTCAGCCTCAGCAGAACATCCTTACCAAGGACATCGAGTTGGGCCCCGTGACTATCCAGGTTCCGAAGGCCATTACTCTTGAGTCCTTCCAGATCACCTTCATCGAGGAGATCATGGGGAGTGTTGAGTATTTCTGGAGGAACTGGTTCTTGGAAATGACAGGCAAGGCCTCCCTCACCTTCCTTGAGGTACGAAAGCTGTGCTTGTCGTTCCTGTTCACCAGAAACGCTCAAGGAATCATCCCAGGTGCCGAGGCTCCCGTCAACGCCTACTTCTACCCAAACGTGCTTCCGATCAGCTACGAGATCGATGACTGGGATAAGGGCGGCGAGACCTATGTCGCCTCGACGATTACTTTCATCCGGATACCTAAGCTCCCAGATCTGACCAAGCCAACCACAGCCGCTCAGACGTACATGGCCAATATCAACAACGGTATCCACCCCTAGGGTCTCAGCATCCATCCAGACCAGACCCTGATGTTGTATAATCCTCATGAGGAGATAAGATCATCAAAACTCAACTCGAAAGCCCCCTTGGCCACAAGAGCAACTACCAACGTGTGAACATGGAACTTGAGCTCAAGGTCAGCCACCACCGCGACCTGCTCCAGGGAAACCCAACCCAATACAATCGCGTGGCTGCCAGCGTCATCCAAGACCTTCTCGGCCCCGAATACGACATCATGAAGATGACCACCGCCGAGATGTATTACTACTTCTTCATGGCCAAGGCCAACACCCTGGGCCCGATCTGGAAGTTCCCCTGGGAATGCGCCCACACCTTGATGAAGGATGGCCTGGAGACCAAGTGCGGCCACAAGAACATCGCCGCTTATGACCTCTCGAAGATGAAGCCTACGCCGATGGCAGCTGGCTACGTCGCCCCCAAGAGGAAGCTAAGGTTGACCACTGTCGGCAAGATCAACACCGCGGGGGAAGATCGCGACATCGACATCTGGCTCGAGCCACTGCTCCTGCAGGCGGAGTTCGACATCCTGGACTCCTACCTCAACGATGGGGTTACTGCCGAGGACATCTACAAGAAGCATCTCTACGACCTCACCATCAAGCGGGTTATGGCCTCAATCACCAGCGACGACCATCTGTTCAACAATGCCTCGCTCGAGGACAGGAAACTGCTCGTTGACCTGGGCGCGATGACTCTGATCGCCAACCTCTTGAAGGACATCAAGGTCTACGACAATGTGGGGTACGCTCTGGAGTTCCTGGGACGGTGTGATGGGTGCAAGCGGGAGGTCACCCTCCGTCTACCGTTTCTCGCTGGCATCGTGGTATACTCATAGTAGAGACGCTGCCTCCGAGTTTTACAAGGGAGCCGTTCTCCCGCTGGTATGGGCCGGGGTTTACTCCTCGATCATGGAAGCTGAGAGCGACTCTCTACTACGGTTTTTTCAGAACACCAAGTGGGCCGGGGAAGAGGCTGTTATGAAAGAGAAGCTGAACATCCAGGCTTCTCTTGTCTACGTGAAGGGCCACGTCTGAGGGCTGGGCTAGATTGAAGTAGAGGGTTCCGAGGCCAATGTCAGACTTTACGATTAACAGAGGAAACCAAGCCCCCTCAAGCTCAGGTCAGATAGATGACACCCTCAAGGAAGCCCTCAAATCTGCGGGGATGTCTGGGGACTCCCTTGGAAGCATCCGAGAAGCCAACCAGGCTCTCATGGACAGCTACGAGGAGCTCATCGACTCGCTCACTCAGACCGAAGAAGGTTTTAAGGCTCTCCATACCCTTGTCGAGAAAGGCAACAGGGAACTAGACCTCCAGGCTAAGCGCAGGAAGTTGGAGCGGCAAGCTGATGAGGCCGTCCGGAACTTCCGCATCAAGGAAGCCAAGCAACTCAAAGAGCTTCAAGACGCTCGTGACCAAGGCGAGAAGAAGTCCAAGGAAGCCCTGTCTAAGTGGAACCGCCGGCTAGAAAGTCCCCTGACCATGGTCGACGACGCTTTCAAGTGGCTGGCCGGGAAGTCCGCCCTCAAGAAGGCTCAGAAAGAGCAAGCAGAGAAGGCCGAAGCTGACGCCATTCTCAAGAATGCAGCCCTTCGCGAATACGAATACGAAGAGGGGATGAAGCGGCTACAGGGCGAGACCAACCAGCAGAAGAAGGCCCTAGAAGGGAAGGATCTTACCGTTGATACTCTCAACCTCAAAGTCACCTCTAAGGTCGAGTTCGAGGGCCCAGTTCATGCCAATATATACGATGCGACAGTAGCTATGCCCTCTGATCTTGGAGTAGTAATGGGGCAATCCCTGGCACAGGCTCTGACCCCCCTCCTTGCTGGGGGGGAGTCCTCGGGATCTATGCGAAATGTCACTCCTATACCCTCAGGGCCACAGCGACTCAGTGGCCCTGTGACGCTTATGATAGAGGGTCCCACTGACATTGAAGGTTCAGCTCTAGCTAATGTTGATGGTGGGTCTCCGAAAAATAGCAACCCATCTTCCTCCAGCGACTCTATGGGTGAGGACTACTATGAAGCTGACTATCAGGTTGTGGATAAGGGTGAAGGGGATACTGGGGCCTCAAGTGGAACTGCTTTTGGCAACGACTCCAGGGAACTTGATGACAACGGAAAGCCTGGAGGCGCAGGTCTTACTGGGGGTATGCCTACCTCTACTAGCGCTAATGGAGCTGCCTTCGACCATTTTTTCCCGGCAGCTCTGAAGTTGCTGGAACATCCCAAGTCATCCCCACTGGGGATGTTTCTAATGGAACTCTCAGGGGTAAAAGGCGGCTCCTCTGGCCATAAAGATGGGGATAGCGGCAGTCCTGGGGCCCTGATGGCAGCCATCATCGTCGCAGGTATTGTGGCCGCTATCTTCATCCTCAAGGACGGCCTCGTAGCCATCCTCCAAGCTGTAGCCTTCGCCATCACAGTCATCGCTGAACTTGTGAAGGAACTCACCCCGGCGATCGTGGCCTTTGCCTGGTTGGCGGTCAAACTCTTCACTGCGATCGAGCCCTACCTGGCTCAGTTCCTCATCGCCCTGCTGAGATTCGCGACCTACTTCGTTGACACCATCGGACCCTCGTTGGCCCAGCTCGTTAAGTCTTTCCTCAATTTCATGGTATCGTTCGTCGACCAGGTTGGACCCCCGCTAATCGCGCTGGTCAAAGCTATTGTCTCGGGGGATGCCGCCTTCATCACCAAGTTCATCTCGGGGATCGTCGAGGGCGTCATCGGCGCAGTGGCTCACGTTGTATCAGACGTCATCCACGCGATCTTCCCCTGGCTCGGGGGTGGCAACAAAGACAACCCAATATCTGCGGCCATGGGCACAGCTTCTCCCGAGAAGACTGAGACCCAGAAGGCCACAGCAGCCGCCGCCCAGCCTGCCCAGACCATCACCAACAACATCACCAACATCGGAACCTCGGGGGACATGTCACCGTTCGCTCTGGGTTCCCTTTATGTCAGCGGGGGATTCTGATGCTAGGGCCCATACTCAACTTCGTTTCTTCTGGACAGGATACCTTCACCTATGACGACTTCAGCAAAGCTTCAGACCTGATCCGAGTGACCGTTGGTTGCAATAACCCAGACCGCATGAACGCTCTGACTGCAAAAGCTTCTGGTGCCAACAATAAGCAGAAGCTTGCTGTCTCTGGGTTCCTTCAGGGCGACATCGACCTCAAGTTCGACTCGAAATGGGACGCGATTATGGGCGGTTCTGGAAGCATGATCCCCAG
>Ga0265314_10003450_pt1 | contig 15282 bp, 12 predicted proteins | sample 4126metaG_FD_203106 | JGI IMG/M metagenome (GOLD analysis project Ga0265314, IMG submission 203106) | Rhizosphere microbial communities from Carex aquatilis grown in University of Washington, Seatle, WA, United States - 4-1-26 metaG | ecosystem: Host-associated > Plants > Roots > Rhizosphere >... | reverse complement strand
GTCCTGCAGAACCGCGACGAGGCGCGCGCCGAGCTGCTCGCAGAGGCGCGGAATGATCCGCCGAGCGGCGGCAACGAACGCCTGCCCGACGACGGCAACGCCGAGCGGCTGGCGGCGTTCCTCGACGAGCCCGGGCCGCTCGTCGTCTACTTCGGGAAGCTGATCGAGCAGAAGGGCGTGCAGGTGCTGCTCGAGGCGATGCGGGGCATCGACGCGAAGCTGATCGTCGTCGGTTTCGGCCCGTATCGCCCCGCGCTCGAGGCTGCCGCACCTCCGCGCACGCTCTTCACGGGCCCGCTCGAGCACCGGCACCTCGTGCACCTGCTGCCGCTCGCGGACGTGACGGTCGTGCCGTCGATCTTCCCGGAGGCGTTCGGCATGGTGGCGGCCGAGGCCGCGGCCGCCGGCTCGCCACCGCTCGTGGCGCGGCACTCCGGCCTCGCTGAGGTGGCCGCCGGGCTGGCAGAGGAGTACCCGGACCGCTTCCGCGAGCTCGCCTCGTTCGAGACCGGCAACGCCGAGGATCTCGCCCGCAAGCTGACCGAGCTGCTGGCGCTGCCGCGCGCGGAGCACGACGCCCTGCGTGCCGCCGCGCGCCAGGCCGTCGTCGACCGCTGGTCGTGGGCGAGCGTGGCGCGGCGCCTGCTCGCCCCCGTCTAGGCCGATACCCTCTCGGCGGAATGGGCGACGAGCAACGCGTCTCCTGGCAAGAACTCATCGCGCAGAGTCGCGAGGACTTCGACGCCGGCACCGACTTCACGCTCGCCGTCGAAGAGGAGTTCGCGCTCCTCGACGCGCACACCCTGGCGCTCACCGATCGCTTCGAGGAGATCTATGCAGCGGCGCGCGAGACCGATCTCGCGCCGAACGTCGTCGGCGAGCTGATCGCGTCCGAGGTCGAGGTGCGCACCGGCCGGTGCGAGAACTTCGGCGAAGCAGCAGCCGCAATGCAGGAACGGCGCAGCCAGATCCACGGCGTGGCGCGCGAGCTGCAGATCGCCCTCGGCGGCACCGGCACGCATCCGTGGAGCCGCTGGCAGGACCAGCGGATCATCGACACACCGCACTACCGGCGCAACGACGAGATCCTCCGCTACGTCGTCTGGCGCAACAACACCTTCGGGCTACACGTGCACGTCGGCATCGCCGGCGCCGACCGTGCGATCGCGGTGCACGACGCCCTGCGCAACTTCCTGCCCGAGGTGCTCGCCCTCTCGGCGAGCTCGCCGTTCGTCGAAGCGGTCAACTCCGGCCTGCACTCCGCGCGCACCGAGGTGTTCACCCGGATGTTCCCGCGCTGCGGCATTCCCGACGTGTACGGCGACTGGCGCGGCTGGGAGGAGTACGTGTCGTTCCTCTACGGGACAGGCTCGATCACCGAGCACACGCAGATCTGGTGGAGCGTCCGCCCGCACCTCGCGTATCCGACGATCGAGATCCGCATCGCCGACGGACAGCCGGACCTCGCGGAAGCGCAGTCGCTCGCCGCCTTCTGTTACAGCCTTGCCGTTCGCTGCGCGCGCGCGTTCGACGAGGGCGAGCCGCTGCCCAGCCTGCCGAACCGGTTCCTCGAGGAGAACCTGTGGCGGGCGATCCGCTACGGCCTCTCCGGCGAGCTGCTCGACTTCCCCCGCGGCGGGCAGGTGCACGCACGCGCGCGGATCGAGCAGCTCCTGGACTGGGTCGCGCCGGTCGCGGACGAGATCGGCGCCGCGCCGTTCCTGAACGTCCCCGAGCGCAACGCCGCCGAACGCCAGATCGCGCGGTTCGGCGAGGGCGCCGGCCTGGAGGAGATCTACGCTGAGCAGGTGCGCATGGGAGACCCGATCGGTGGCTGACGAGCCGGACGAGATCGACATCGACGCCCTCCAGGAGCAGCTCGCCTCGTTCAGCGTCGAGCAGTTCCTCGTCTCGGCGGCCTCGACGATCGCGAGCCTGGCCTACGCCAAGCTGGAGCGGCCGGACCTGGTCGAGGCCCGGAAGGCGATCGACGCCCTCGCGGTGCTCGTCCCGCAGCTCGAGGGCGAGCTGGCGAACGATCTTGCGCTGGCTCTCACCGGGCTGCAACTGGCGTACGCAGAGGCAGCTTCCGCGTAAGCTCCGGCCGGAGCTTGTGATACATAATCGCCCGCGCCGAAGCCCTTCGGCGTTGACTTTGTGACGGAAGGACAGCGATGGATTTCTTCATGCATCACGCCGTGCTGCTCGGGCTGGTCGGTGCCGGGGTGGCTGTGGCGTACGGCCTCTACCTGACCTGGTGGCTGCTCAGGCAGCCGGCCGGGAACGAGCGGATGCGGGAGATCTCCGCCGCCGTGCAGGAGGGCGCCGCGGCGTACCTCAAGAAGCAGTACACGACGATCGCGATCGTCGCGATCGTGCCGTTCATCCTGCTCGGCGTCTACCACAAGCTCGGGTGGGGGACCGCCTTCGGCTTCCTCATCGGTGCGGTGCTCTCGTCGGGCGCGGGCTTCATCGGCATGAACGTCGCCGTGCGCTCGAACGTCCGGACGGCTGAAGCCGCGCGCAACGGGCTGAAGCCGGCGCTGAACGTCGCCTTCCGCGCCGGTTCGGTGACGGGCCTGCTCGTCGTCGGTCTCGGCCTCTTCGGCGTCACCGGCTACTACTGGTTCCTTACGGCGGCCATCAACGACTCGCCGTCCAAGGCGATCCACAACCTCGTCGGGCTCGCCTTCGGCGGTTCGCTGATCTCCGTCTTCGCCCGGCTGGGCGGCGGCATCTTCACCAAGGCCGCCGACGTCGGCGCCGACCTCGTGGGCAAGCTCGAGGCTGGGATCCCCGAAGACGATCCGCGCAACGCCGCCGTGATCGCCGACAACGTCGGCGACAACGTGGGCGACTGCGCCGGCATGGCTGCCGACCTGTTCGAGACCTACGCCGTCACGGCCGTCGCCGTGATGCTGATCGGGCTGCAGTACTCGGACTCGAAGCTCTATCTCTACCCGCTCGCGCTTGGTGCGGTCTCGGCCGTCTCGTCCGTGATCGGCACGTTCTTCGCGCGGCTCGGCCGCGGCGACAACGCGGTGATCAACGCGCTTTACAAGGCCGTCCTGGTCGCAACCGTGCTGTCGGCCGCCGGCTTCATCCCGGTCACGATGGCGTTCGACAAGGGCAAGTACGGCTTCACCGACCTGTACGTGTCGGCGCTCGTCGGCCTGGTCGTCACGTTCTTGCTCGTGGCGATCACCGAGTACTACACCGGCACGCGCTGGAACCCCGTCAAGGCGATCGCCAAGGCGTCGCAGACCGGCCACGCGACGAACATCATCGAGGGCCTCGCCATCGGCATGCAGGCGACGGCGGCCCCCGTGATCGTGATCGTCGCCGGCATCCTCGTCGCGCATCACTTCGCCGGACTGCTCGGCATCGGCGTCGCCGTGATGGCGCAGCTCTCGATGACGGGCCTGATCGTCGCGCTCGACGCGTACGGCCCGGTGACCGACAACGCGGGCGGCATCGCCGAGATGGCGGATCTGCCCGAAGGCGTTCGCGCGATCACCGATCCGCTCGACGCAGTCGGCAACACGACCAAGGCCGTTACGAAGGGCTACGCGATCGGCTCCGCCGCACTCGCGGCATTGATCCTGTTCGACTCGTACACGACCGGCCTCAAGGACCAGGGCCTTCCCACGGTGTTCTCGCTGTCGGACGCCTGGGTGATCGCAGGCCTCTTCATCGGCGGACTGATGCCGTTCCTGTTCGCGTCGCTCGCGATGCAGGCGGTCGGGCGCGTCGGCGGCCAGGTGGTGGAGGAGGTGCGCCGCCAGTTCCGCGAGCACCCCGGGATCATGGATTACACGGAGAAGCCGGACTACAGCCGCGCAGTCGGCATCGTCACGGGCTCGGCGATCAAGTCGATGCTCGCGCCGGCACTGATCCCGATCGGGTTCCCGATCGTGGTCGGGATCATCAGCGCCAAGATGCTCGGCGGCCTGCTGATCGGCACGATCGTCACGGGTCTCTTCCTCGCGATCTCGATGACCTCGGGCGGCGGCGCCTGGGACAACGCGAAGAAGACGATCGAGGACGGCGCCTACGGTGGCAAGGGCTCCGATGCGCACAACGCATCGATCACCGGCGACACGGTCGGCGACCCGTACAAGGACACGGCGGGCCCCGCGATCAACCCGATGATCAAGATCGCGAACATCGTCGCCATCCTGATCATCCCGCTGATCGTCTCGATTCATGGCTAACCGCCGGAATTAACGGACGCTGAACGCTGCGCGGGGGCTCGCCCCCGCGCAGCGGCGTACGCTCTGCCGGTGGCCACGACGACCCAGATGCCGCGGGTCCTGCACCTGTCGCTGATCCTCGGCGGCGAGCTCGTGGGACGCGCCGGCGGAAAGCTCGGTCGCGTGGACGACCTCGTCGTTCGCCTCGGCGACAGCGGGTACCCGCCGGTGACGGCGGTGCTCGCGCGCATCGCGTCGCGCGACGTCTTCATCCCCGGGGACGCGGTCGCGGAGATCCAGCACGGGCAGATCGTGCTCGCGACCGACCGGCTCGACCTGCGGCCGTTCGAGCGGCGCCCGCAGGAGGTGCTGCTGCGGAAGGACGTGCTCGACCGCCAGCTGATCGACGTCGACGGCGCCCGGCTGCGGCGGGCGAACGACCTCGAGCTCGCGCGGCTCGACGGCTGGTGGCGCGTCGTCGGCGTGGACGTCGGGCCGCGAGGCATCCTCAGGCGGGTTGTCCCGCGCCGGGTCGCGCCGCGCATCGCGGAAGGGCAGGTGCTCGACTGGGCCGACGTCGAGCCGTTCACCGGCCACGTGCCGACCGTGCGGCTGCGCATCCCGCATCCGAGGCTCAAGCGGCTCCATCCGGCCGAGCTCGCCGACCTCGTCGAGGCCGCCGGCCACGCCGAGGGAGAGGAGATCCTCGATGCCGTTCGCGACGACCCCGAGCTCGAGGCCGACCTGTTCGAGGAGCTCGAAGCGGGCCACCAGCGCGAGTTCCTCGAGGAGCGGTCGAACGAAGAGATCGCCTCCGTGCTCGCGCGCATGGAGACCGACGACGCCGTCGACCTGCTGACGGAGCTCGACGAGGACCGGCGCGACGCCGTCGTCGCGCTGCTGCCCGACGTGCAGCGGCGGCGCGTCGAGACGCTGCTCGGCTACGCGCCCGCGACGGCCGGCGGCCTGATGAGCCCGGACTTCATCTGCGTCTACAGCCAGGCGACTGCGAGTGAGGCGCTACAGCGTGTGCGGCAGTCGCGTGGCCCCGCCGAGACGCTCGAGATGGTCTTCGTCATGAACACCGCAAAGCGCGTGCACGGTGGGATCACGCTGGCCGATCTCGTGCGGGCGGACCCCGACGCCGTGCTCGCGGAGGTCGCGCCGATCCCGCGCACGGTTCCGCTGGACGCCGAGCTCGAGGAAGTCGCGCGGCTGATGACCGACTACGACCTGACGATCATCGGCGTCGTCGACGACGACCAGCGGCTCCAGGGCGTCGTCACCGTCGACGACGTGCTCGAGCTCGTCCTGCCGCGCGGCTGGCGGCGACGCTTCTCGCTGGACGACGAATGATGCGGCGCAGTCTCGTACGGCTCCGCGGCCGCCGCGGCCGCCTCCTGGCGGTCCTGGCCGTGCTCGGCCCCGGTCTGATCGCCGCGAACGCGGGCAACGACGCCGGTGGGATTGCGACGTACTCGTCGGTGGGCGCGCGCTACGGCTACGACCTCCTCTGGATGATGGTGGTGATCACCATCTCCCTGATCGTCGTGCAGGAGATGGCGGCGCGGATGGGCATCGTCACCGGCAAGGGGCTCGCCGATCTCGTGCGCGAGCATTACGGCATCCGCTGGTCGCTCTTCGCGACCGGCAGCGTGCTCGTCGCGAACCTCGGCATCTGCATCTCGGAGTTCGTCGGCATCGGCGCCGCGCTCGGGCTCGCGCACGTGCCGGTGGTGGTGTCAGTACCGATCGCCGCCGTCGCCGTCTGGCTGCTGCTCGTGCGCGGCACCTACAAGATCGCCGAACGGATCTTCATCGCGATGACGATTCCGTTCTTCGCCTACCCGATCGCCGCCGTGCTCTCTCATCCGCATTGGGGCTCGGTGGGCAAGTCGATCGTCGCGCCGCACTTGGAGACGTCTCCCGCCTACGTGCTGCTCTTCGTCGCGACCGCCGGCACGACGATCACGCCGTTCATGCAGCTGTATCTCCAGTCCGCCGTCGTCGAGCGCGGTCTCGGGCCGGACGATCTCAACAAGGAGCGCGCAGAGGTCGTGACCGGTTCGATCTTCGCGAACCTCATCGCGAGCTTCATCATCATCGCCACGGCCGCGACGCTGTTCCTGCACGGCCACCGCCAGGTCAACACCGCTGCCGAGGCGGCGAAGGCGCTGGCGCCGTTCGCGGGCCGCTTCGCCGAGGTGCTGTTCGGGGTCGGCCTGCTCGGCGCGAGCCTGCTCGCTGCCGCGGTCCTGCCCGTCACGGCGGCTTACGTGATCTCCGAGACGTTCGGGTTCGAGCGTGGCGTCTCGCGCTCGCCGCGCGAAGCGCCGGTCTTCGTCGGCGTCGTCACCGCGCTCGTGATCATCGGCGCAGTCGTCGCGATGCTGCCCGGCATCCCCGTCTTCAAGCTGCTCGTCGGCGTGCAGGCGGTCAACGGCGTGCTGCTGCCGATCACGCTGTTCTTCGTCTGGCGTCTCTCGGCGAGCGCCGAGCTGATGGGGCGCTACCGCAACGGACGCATCTTCAACGTCGTCGCCGGGGCGACCGTCGTCGCGACCTCGGCGCTCTCGGTGATCCTGCTCGTCGTCACCGTCGGCGGCGGCCTGTGAGGGCTACCGTCCCGGGCATGACCGTCAAGCTCGCGGGCTCGGCTGCGGCGGTGGCTCTCGCCACGCTACTCGTCTGGGCTCTCGACCCGCTGGCGCCGACGCTCAGCCTCGGCGCGCTCTACGTCTTCGCGGTGCTGCCGGTGGCGGTCGCCTGGGGCATCGCCTGGGCGCTCCCGGTCTCGGTCGCGAGCATGCTCGCGTTCAACTTCTTCTTCCTGCCGCCGACGCACACGCTCACGCTGCGCGACTCGACGAACTGGTTCGCGCTTGCTGTGTACTCGGTGACGGCGCTTGTCGTCAGCGAGCTCGCGGCGCGGTCCCGGCGCCGCGCGGCCGACGCCGAACAGCGCGAGCGGGAGTCCTCGCTGCTCGCCGAGATCGCCGGTCATCTGCTCGGCGGGCAGCCGCTCGAGACGGAGCTCGGCTGGGTGGGTCAGCAGACCGCCGCGGTGCTCCGCGTCGACCGCGCTGAGGTCGAGCTCGGGCCGCGTCGGCGGCGCGGGGCGGACGCGCCGATCCCGCTCGAGGTCGAGACGCGCGGTGTCGGGACGCTCTACGTGCCGACCGACGCCGACCCGAATCTGGGCGTACGGCAACGGTTCCTGCCGGCGTTGGCCGCGCTGCTCGCGGTGGCGTTCGACCGCAGCCGGCTCGAGCAGGAGGCGCTCGAGGCGGAGGCGCTGCGCCGCAGCGACCTCGTCAAGACCGCGTTGCTCCGCGCCGTCTCGCATGACCTGCGCTCGCCCCTGACGGGCATCACGACCGCGATCGGCGCGCTCCGCAGCGAGACGCTCATCTTCAGCGAGGAGGACCGCCGCGTGCTCCTGGACACGATCGCCGTCGATGCCGAGCGACTCGGGCGGCTCGTCGGCGATCTCCTGGATCTCTCGCGGTTGGAAGCGGGAGGGGCCGAGCCGGAGGCAGAGGTGTGGGCGCTCGACGAGCTCGTGCGGGAGGCGGTGCACGATCTTCCCGGCGGCGATCGTGTCGAAGTCGTCGGCGAGGGGGCGCTTGTGAACGTCGACCCGGTCCAGATCCAGCGCGTGATCGCGAACTTCGTCGAGAACGCGCTCAAGTTCTCGCCGCCGCCGGCCCAGGTGCACGTTCGCATCACCGCCACGCGCCAGGAGGCGATCGTGCGGGTCGTCGACCAGGGGCCGGGGCTCGACGCGAGCGAGCTCGAGCGCGTCTTCGAGCCGTTCTATCGCGCCGGGAGCGAGCAGCGCTCAGGGGCCGGCCTCGGCCTGGCGATCGCGCGCGGGTTCGCCGTTGCGAACGGCGGCCGCGTGTGGGCGGAGTCGCGGCCGGAGCAAGGCGCCACCTTCGCGCTCGCACTGCCGGTCGTGGAAGTCCCTGCGGAGCTGCCCGCATGAAGCAGCGCATCCTCGTTGTCGACGACGAGCCGCAGATCCTGCGCGCCCTCGGCACGACGCTCCGCGCTGCCGGCTTCGAGGTCGACACGGCGGAAACCGCCGAAGGGGCGCTCGCGGCCGCCGCTGCGCATCCGCCGGCCGCTGTCATCCTCGACCTCGTGCTGCCGGACGGCAGTGGCACCAACGTTTGCCGCGAGCTGCGCACGTGGACGGAAGCGCCGGTGATCGTCCTGTCGGCCGTCGGTGAGGAGCGCGAGAAGATCGCGGCGCTTGACGCCGGCGCCGACGACTATGTGACGAAGCCGTTCAGCGTCGACGAATTGCTCGCCCGCCTGCGCGCCGTGCTGCGCCGCCTTGCGCCGAATGCCGGCCCGGTGATCGAGGTCGGTGACCTTCGTGTCGACGTTCCGGAGCGCGTCGTCACCCGCGCCGGCGAACGCATCAAGTTGACTCCGCACGAGTTCGACCTGCTGCGCGTGCTCGCACAAAACCGTGGCAAGCTGCTCACCCACCGGATGCTCCTGCGCGAGGTCTGGGGTCCCGCGTACCAGGTCGAGGCGCACTATCTGCACGTGTACGTCTCCCACCTGCGCGCGAAGATCGAGCCCGATCCCGCGCGCCCGCAGTACGTGCTGACGGAGCCGGGCGCTGGGTATCGGCTCGTCGATCCGAACGCATCTTGAGGAAGCTTTAAGGGGTCGCTCCGGAGGCTTGAGGTGGCATTGACGCCCGCCGTCGTACTTTCGTCCCTGCAAGCAGCCCTCGACCAGTTGGAGGTCCGTTGATGTTCAACCTGGCTGCACTCGGTATTGCCGCGGTCTGCTTCGCCGCGTGTTTCTTCGTCCTGCACGTGCTGGAGAAGATCTGATGTCGGCCGCCAAAACCAGCGGGTACGCGCTGCTCCGCGGCGAGCGGGTCTGATGGATCCCTCCGCAATTGTGCTTCTTGTGTTGCTCGTTCTCGGCTTCGCCTTCAACGGACGTGAGGTCATACGGCGCAGCATCGCTCGTGTGCCGGTGCTTGTTCGCAGCCGGAGGTCTCCCAGATGAGCCTCTCGCGCCGCTGCGCTCGGCGGCTTCGGTAATCGGCCCCGGTCGATCGAGGTGCGGTGCGCCTGCATCGACGTAGCCGCGCGGACCTGCGCGCGAAGATCGAGCCCAACCCCCTCGCGCGCGCAGGACGTGTTGCGGAGCCAGGCGCGGGTTGCCGGATCGTCGACCCGAGCGATTCTTGAGGAAGCTTTAAGGCGGCACCCCGCAGGCTTGAGGCGGCATTGACACGGCCCGTCCTAGCTTGCAGGCCGTGGCAGCGATTGCTCATCCGCGCGCGTGGCTCGAACGCCGCCGCGCTCGCACCGAGGCCGATCACTGGATCGGGCACGGCTTCGAGTCGCGCTATCCCTGGCGCGTCTCCGAGCTGACGTCTGCGCGCGAGCGCAAGCTCTGCGCCAGCTCGCTACACGGCGTCCTCGGAGAGCTCGGTGGTTCCATGCTGCCGGGCGCTGCACCTCTCCGCACCAGGTCGCTTCGACCGCACGCCGCGCTGCTCGAGGCGATCGAGGCGCGCTTGCGCGCCGACGCGCCGGTCGCGGCCCTCGGAATGCTCGCGGTCAACGCGCTCCTCACCAGCCCGGGCAGCTGTCTCTTTTCCGACGTCGACGAGGTCGAGTCGGAACTTCGCGCCGTTCTCACCAAGTTGGAGGTCCTTGACTGATGTACGACCTAGCCGCTTCCGCCGTGCTCCTGGTGGCGTTCGCAGCCGCTTTCTTCCTGCTCTGGGCGCTGGGGCGGGTCTGATGTCGGCCGCCGACATCTTCGGGCTCGCGGCGTCGCTCGCCGTCTTGGCGTATCTCGTCTACGCGCTGTTCCGTGGGGAGCGGTTCTAGATGGGCGAGGGCATCTTCCAGATCGTTCTCTTCGTGATCATCCTGATCGCGGCGGCCTATCCGGTCGGCCTCTACATGGCGCGCGTCTACGAGGACGACAATTTCCTTCGCCGCGGCCGGCTTCGCTTCCTCGGCAGCGCCGAGCGTGGCTTCTACCGGCTCGTCGGTAGCCGCGCGGAACGCGAGCAGACGTGGCAGCAGTACGGCGCGAATGTGCTTGTCTTCAGTCTCTTCTTCGTCTTCCTCGTCTACGCCATCCTGCGGCTCCAGGGGCACCTCTTCCTCAACCCGCAGCACTTCAAGGGCGTGCCGTCGCACATCTCGCTGAACACGGCCGTCAGCTTCCTGACGAACACCAACTGGCAGTACTACGCCGGCGAGTCGACGATGTCGTTCCTGTCGCAGATGGGTGCGCTCGCGGTGCAGAACTTCGTCTCGGCCGCGGTCGGGATGGCGGTGCTGATCGCAGTGATCCGCGGCTTCACGCGGCGCTCCTCCAAGAACCTCGGCAACTTCTGGCGCGATCTCTACCGCTCGCTCGTCTACATCCTGCTGCCGATCGCGATCATCGGCGCAGTCGTCCTGATCTCCGTCGGTGTCCCGCAGACGTTCCACAGCTATGCGCAGGCGACGACGATCCAAGGAGCTCACCAGACGATCGCGCGGGGTCCCGTCGCCTCGCAGGTCGCGATCAAGCACCTCGGCACGAACGGCGGCGGCTTCTACAACTCGAACTCCGCTGTCCCGTTCGAGGCCCCCGGCAGCTTCGGCGGCTACTTCGAACTGTTCCTCGAGCTGCTGATCCCATTCTCGACTCTGTTCATGTTCGGAAGGCTGATCCGCTCGATGCGTAACGCGCTCGCGATCTTCGCGGCGATGTTCGCGCTCTTCGCAACCGGCGTGGGAGTCAACTACGTCGCCGAGCAGCACGGCTCTGCCGTGCTGCGGTCCTCGGGGGTGAACATCACCCAAGGGAATGGGCAGACGGGCGGCAACATGGCCGACAAGGAAGTCCGCTACGGGCTTGCCGAGACAGCCGTGTTCACCACGGGCACGTCGATGACATCGACCGGTGCGGTCATCGCCGGGCATGACGCCATGACGCCGGCCGGAGGAGCGGTTCCACTCGTGAACATCTTCCTCGGCGAGGTGATCTTCGGCGGCGTCGGTTCCGGTCTCTACGGGATGATCTTCATCCTCGTGCTCGCGGTGTTCGTCGCGGGCCTGATGGTCGGCCGGACACCGGAATACCTCGGTAAGAAGATCGAGGCTCGTGAGGTGAAGATCGCCGCGCTCGGTGCGCTGTTCCCTGGAGTGCTCATCCTCACGCTCGCGGCGATCTCGATGGTGACGAAGTCGGGCTTGGCGTCCATCTACAACCCCGGAGCGCATGGGTTCAGCGAGGCGCTCTATGCGTACACCTCGCAGGCGGGGAACAACGGCAGTGCCTTCGCTGGCTACGGCGCTACGAGCTTCTCCGCCTATCTCGGCGCAATCGACATGTTCTTCGGTCGCTTCGTACCGCTGATCGCTGCGCTCGCGCTCGGCGGCTCGCTGGCCGCGAAGAGAACCGTGCCTGCATCCGCCGGCACATTCAAGACCGACGGCGCGACCTTCTCTGTCCTGCTGATCGGAATGATCCTGCTCACGGCCGGCCTGATGGTGTTCCCCGCCCTCACGCTCGGCCCGATCGTCGAGGGGTTGATGCACTGATGATGCGTTTGATCGGCGGTTCCGCCGTTGCCGTGGTCGTGATGACGCTGTTCTTCGGAGGCCTTTACCCGCTGGTGATGACCGGCTTCGCATCGGTTGCATTCCCCAGCCAGGCCCAGGGCAGCTTGATCAAGCGCGACGGCGTCACGATCGGCTCGCGTCTGGCCGCGCAGGCGTTCACGAGCCCCAAGTACTTCATGGAGCGGCCCTCTGCGACGTCCCCCGCCTACAACGCGGCCGGGACGACGTTCGAGAACTACGGCCCGACGAGCCCCGCGCTGGCGAAGCTCGTCGCCGACAACGCAAAGGCCGTTCTGAAGCTCGAAGGCCCGTACAACCCGGGTCTGACGATCCACGACGTTCCGGTCGACGCGGTGGTCACATCGGCGTCGGGCATCGATCCGGACATCTCACCCGCGTACGCCCAGCTCCAGGCTCATCGCGTCGCGGCCGTGCGGCACCTGCCGCTCGCCACGGTGCAGAAGCTGATCTTGCAGAACACCGACGGCCGCTGGCTGGGCGTGTTCGGCGAGGCGGGAGTCAACGTGCTCGAACTGAACCTCGCTCTCGACAAGGAGACCGGAAAGTAATGGCACGCCAGAGCACAAGCATCTTCTCCCGCGAGCTCGCGGTCGCCGCGATTCGCGATTCGTTCCCGAAGCTCGACCCGCGGTTGCAGCTGAAGAACCCAGTGATGTTCATCGTCGAGCTCGGCAGCGTGATCACGACGGGGATCTTCATCCTCGATCTCGCCCGCGGGCACACCGGCAGCCTCTGGTTCGTCGCCACGATCTCCATCTGGCTCTGGCTCACGGTGCTGTTCGCGAACTTCGCCGAGGCGATCGCAGAGGGTCGTGGCAAGGCCCAGGCCGACGCGTTGCGGGCCACCCGGACGACGACCGACGCCCGGTTGCGCGACGGCCGCGTCGTCGCCGCGGCGGAGTTGCAGCGCGGTGACGTCGTGATCGTCGAAGCCGGTGAGGTGATCCCGGCAGACGGCGAGATCATCGAAGGCGTCGGCTCGGTCGACGAGTCGGCGATCACCGGTGAGTCCGCCCCGGTGATCCGAGAGGCAGGAGGCGACCGGTCGGCCGTCACGGGCGGCACCAAGCTGCTCTCCGACCAACTCGTGATCGAAGTGACCCAGGAACCGGGAAAGTCCTTCCTCGACCGGATGATCGCGCTCGTCGAAGGTGCCGAGCGGCGCAAGACTCCGAACGAGATCGCGCTGAACATCCTCCTGGCCGGCTTGACGATCACGTTCCTCGCAGCCGTCGTCACGCTGCGCCCGTTCGCGATCTACGCGGGCACACCGACATCGGAGACCGTGCTGATTGCGTTGCTCGTCGCGCTGATCCCGACGACGATCGGTGGACTGCTTTCCGCGATCGGCATCGCCGGCATGGATCGCCTCGTCCAGCGGAACGTGCTCGCAATGTCAGGACGGGCCGTCGAGGCTTCCGGCGACGTCGACGTGCTGCTGCTCGACAAGACCGGCACGATCACGCTCGGCAACCGCCAGGCGGCGGAGTTCTTGCCGGTCGCCGGTGTCGAGGAGCGCGAGCTCGCAGAGGTCGCGCAGCTGGCATCGCTCGCCGACGAGACGCCCGAAGGCCGCTCGATCGTCGTGCTTGCAAAGGAGCGGTTCAACCTGCGGGAACGCGACCTCGGCGAGCATGAGTTCGTTCCGTTCAGCGCGACGACGCGCATGAGCGGCGTGAACATGAACGGCACGCTGATCCGGAAGGGCGCCGGGGACGCCGTGAAGGCGTTCATCGTGGAGCAGGGTGGGAGCGCGCCGAACGACCTCGATCGCCTCATCCAGAGCGTCGCCGAGCAGGGCGGGACGCCGCTCGTCGTGGCGCGCGACAACTGGGCGCTCGGCGTCATCCACCTGAAGGACATTGTCAAGGGCGGCATGAACGAGCGCTTCGACGAGCTTCGGCGCATGGGCATCCGCACCGTGATGATCACCGGTGACAACCGCGTCACGGCGGCCGTGATCGCCCAGGAAGCCGGCGTCGACGACTTCCTCGCCGAGGCGACGCCGGAGACGAAGATGGCGCTGATCAAGGAGGAGCAGGCGAAGGGCCGCATGGTTGCGATGACCGGTGACGGCACGAATGACGCCCCCGCCCTCGCGCAGGCCGACGTCGGCGTGGCCATGAACACCGGCACGTCCGCTGCAAAGGAGGCCGGCAACATGGTCGACCTCGACTCGAACCCGACGAAGCTGATCGAGATCGTCGAGGTCGGCAAACAGCTCCTGATCACGCGCGGCGCACTGACAACATTCTCGATTGCGAACGACGTCGCCAAGTACTTTGCGATCCTGCCCGCGATGTTCGCGTTCACCTACGCGACGCACCCCGGTCAGCGTGGCCCGCTCCAGAAGCTCAACATCATGCACCTGGGCGACCCGAAGAGCGCCATCATCTCGGCCATCATTTTCAACGCTCTGGTCATCCCTGCCCTGATCCCGCTCGCTCTCAAGGGCGTCAGGTACCGCGCGATCGGTGCCACGGCTCTTCTGCGTCGCAACCTGTTGATCTACGGTGCCGGCGGCGTCATCCTGCCCTTCATCGGCATCAAGCTGATCGACCTGATCGTGCACAACCTGTTCGGAGCGTAGAAAGTTGTCGCGTGCGCGGACATCACCGGATCCTGCTCGGCATGGCAGCGGGGGTAGGCAAGACCTACCGGATGCTGCAAGAGGGACGGTCCGCGCACGCTGACGGCCGCGATGTCGTGATCGGCTACCTGGAGCCGCACGACCGGCCCGAGACGACGGTACTCGCGGAAGGGCTCGAGCAAGTCCCCCGGCTTCGCTCGAGCCACGGCGGTCTGGAGCTCGAGGAGATGGACGTCGATGCAGTCATCCGCCGGGCGCCTGAGTTGGCCCTGATCGACGAGCTCGCGCACACGAACGTTCCCGAGGCGCGCAACGAGAAGCGCTGGCAGGACATCGACGAGGTCCTCGCTGCCGGCATCGACGTGATCTCCACCGTGAACATCCAGCACCTCGAGAGCCTGAACGACGCGATCGCCGAGCTCACCGACGTCCGCGTGCGCGAGACGTTTCCCGACCAGGTGCTGGAAGAGGCCGACGAGGTCGTGCTCGTCGATCTGACGCCGGAGGCGCTGCAACAGCGTCTGCGCGCGGGCAAGGTCTACTCGGCGGAGCGCGTCGGCGTGGCGCTCGACAACTTCTTCCGCACGGATCGCTTGAACGCGCTGCGCGAGATCGCGCTGCGCCAGGTTGCCGAGGGGGTGGGCGCCCGCCGCCAGGCGGTCGTGCTCGATCCATTGAGCGCCCAGGCGGTCGCCGAGCGCGTGCTCGCTCTTGTCACGCCCGAGCCGCGCTCGCAGCGGATCCTACGGCGTGCCTGGCGCTCGGCCGAGCGCCTCGGCGCGCCGCTCGACGCCCTCTGGGTTCGGGAGCGCAGCCACGACCTCACGCCGGACGAGCAGGTGCAGCTCGCCGCGCTGCGCCGCCTGGCGGT
>Ga0265314_10003449_pt1 | contig 15286 bp, 12 predicted proteins | sample 4126metaG_FD_203106 | JGI IMG/M metagenome (GOLD analysis project Ga0265314, IMG submission 203106) | Rhizosphere microbial communities from Carex aquatilis grown in University of Washington, Seatle, WA, United States - 4-1-26 metaG | ecosystem: Host-associated > Plants > Roots > Rhizosphere >... | reverse complement strand
TCGGCCTCGCCGCGCCGCAAATCGGCATCGGCATCCGTTTGTGGGTCGCGGATATTTCAAAAGACAAGAGCGAACAGATTGCGTTGTTCAATCCGGTGCTCAGCAAGACCCACGGTTCGGTTGTGGAAGAGGAAGGCTGCCTGTCAATTCCGCATGTTCGAGCGAAAGTGAAACGCCACGCGGAATTGAAGGTCAAGGGCCTCAATTTGAAAGGCGAGACGGTCGAAGCCGACGTTTCGGAATTGATGGCGCGCGTCTGCCAGCATGAAACCGATCATCTCGACGGCGTACTCTTCATCAACAAGCTCGGAATGACTTCGAAGCTGATGATTCGCAAGCAACTGCAGGAACTTGAAGACGACTACAAAAATGGCGGAGCCAAGTAGGCGGCCATGAAAAAAATCTCCGCCTACGTCAAACCTTTCAAGCTCGAAGGGCTGTTGGACAAATTGCCGAGCGAAGGCGTCGTCGACATCCTGGTCTCCGAAGTCCGCGGCTACGGCCGGCAAAAAGGCCATCTCGAACAGTACAAAGGCGAAGAGTACGAGTACACATTTCTGCCGAAGGCGCGCGTTGAGGTTTACTGCGAAGACAGCGCCGTGGCCGCGGTCGAAAAAGCGCTGCTCGACGGCGCCCGTACCGGCCGCATCGGCGACGGCAAAATCATGATCTACACCGTTGAACAGAACGAGCAATTCTGACGATACCTAAATAAATGTCCGATATTTGCGTTGCCTCCCATCATTCCTCGATCGCCGAACTTCTGGCGGACAAGGAATTCCTCGGCCTCGCCAATCGCGATGGCTTTCTGGTGGAGCTGCGCCTCGATTTTTACTCGGATTTGTCGATAGCCAATCTCGATCGCGCTCTGAAAATTTTCGCGCCGCGAGCGGTGGTGACCTGTCGCCATCCAGACGAAGGCGGAAAGAATCCGAAGTTGAGCGATGCGGAGCGGCTAAGTTTTCTGCAGCACGCGGCGGATTTTGGTGTGGCGTACATCGATATTGAAGCGCGTACTCCGCATAATCAATTTCGAAGCGGGCGATCAAAACTGATTGTAAGTTTTCACGATTTTCAGGGCGGACCGCATTCAATGCCCGATTTTGATGAGCGGCTGAATAAATATCCGTTGCATGGAATTGAAAAGATTGCGTTTGTTCCTCTGACCCACGCCGACCAAATGGAACTCGTCCAGTATTGTGATTTAGGACAAGGCATAAAGCATCGGAAGCCTGGTATTACCCTCGGCATGGGCGAAGCCGGACTCTGGTCTCGCATTCTCGCACCGCTGTTTAATGCGCCGTTTTCATTTGCGCGCGGCGAAGGCGCTCCCGGCACGGCGCCGGGCCAACCCACGTGGCGAGAACTCGACGAACTTTACCGCTTTCGCCAGATGAAACCCGGCTGGCCCGTGTACGGCGTCATCGGAAACCCTATCGGCCATTCGCTTTCGCCCTTGATGCACAACACGGCGCTGCGCGAATTGAGCCGCGACGGCGTTTATGTGCCGTTCAAAGTTGACGACAATCCGGTGGAATTCGTGGAAGCGTTCACCGCGATCGGTCTGCGCGGGGTTTCGATCACCATTCCGCACAAGGAAGCTGCGTGGGAGAAGATCGCGGAGCTCGATTCGCTCGCAAGGAACATTGGCGCGATCAACACGCTGAATTATCGCGACGGAAAATGGCACGCCACAAACACCGACGCCATGGCCGCCGCTGACGCCCTCGAATCCGCGGCCGGATCGCTGGCTGGCAAAAGAGTCGTGATCCTCGGCGCGGGCGGAGCGGCCAAAGCGGTCGCTTTCGGCGTGAAGGAACGCGGCGCGGAAATCTTCTTGCTGAACCGTACGCGCGAGCGCGCGGAAACGCTCGCGGCGGCGTGCGGCGGGCGCGTCATCACGCACGCGGAGCTTCCGGCTGCGAAAATCGATGCGATCGTGAACACCACGCCCATCGGCATGTACCCGAATGTGGACGCATCTCCGCTTGAAAAAGAACAAATTCCTCAGGGTAGCATTGTTTTCGATACCGTGTATAATCCCTTGCGCACCAAACTGTTAAATCTGGCAGCCGAGCGCGGTTGCAAGACGGTCGAAGGCTGGACTATGTTCCTGGGCCAGGGCGTGCGGCAGTTTGAATTGTGGACCGGCGCCAAAGCGCCGCGCGCCGCGATGGAAAAAGCGGTGCTTGGCGCGCTGACTCAGCGCCAGGCGAAACAGAAGTGAGTTTGCAGGGCAGGGCGAGGATCGCATGCGAAACAGGCCGCAGAGTTTTTCTGTTGCCGGCATCAGCCTGCTGATGCTGTTCGCCTGCGCCATCGCTACATCTGCTCGCGCCGAAGACGATTCCAAACCGAACGGTTCACCGCAGAAGCTCAGCGACTTCAATGGCGGCAGCAACAAAGACAAAACCAAGATCAAGAATCCCGATGCGGATCTGTCGTCCGAAGAGCTTCATGACAAGCAGTTGAAGAAATTGCAGGAAGCGCAGAAAGCTGCGTTCGATAAAGCTGAAGCGCAGGCCAAGAAGAACAAGAAGAAAGACAAGGAGGCGGATAAAAAAGACGACGATCCCACTGCGCCGAAAGCCATCGCAAAAAAAGGCGCAACACTGGTTGAAGCAGCTCCGCCGAAAAACAGCAAGGAAAAGGGCGGCGCCAAAGTCGTCAAGCCTTCGGCCGGACAGCCAAATGTGATCGAGGTGGGCACGCCAAACGACAAGGCTATCAAATCACGCGGAAACATCGCTTACGTCGGCGAAACCCAAAGCGAAGCCGCTCTGGCCAATGGCGAGATCAACAAGCTGAACATCAAAGACCCGCCGAGTAAAGATCGCGGCTTCTTCGACCGGCTTTTTGGCCGCGACAAGCAGCCGGCTCCGCCGCCGGTTATCCAGGCCGCCGGGCGAGGCGAACAAATGCAGTTGGTCTCCGGTTCGCAGAAAAAGAGCGCGCCGGTCGATCCAACGAAATTCATGCCGGCTTCGACCGAATACAAAGACACGCTCAGCCACCGCGTTCAGGAGCAGATGGCGATCAAGCGCCTTGAAGGCGAATCCAAAGACCGTGAAAAAGACCAGGGCGCGGACGCCGGAAAAAAGGCCGAAGTGGTTGAAGTTACTGACGCGAAAGCCGCGACGGTGGAACTCGATCCTGACGCCGCGAAAGCCGAAGCGAAAGACGCGAACGCCGCAGTTGTCGAAACATCCGCCAAAGCCCCGACCGAAGAAGAGACACGCGCCGCGATGGAAAAACAATACCGCGTGGGCCTCAGTTCGCGGGATGTAGTTGCGCGGGAAGCGGCATATCAGCGCGCGGCGATGGAACGTCGGGAAGACGCCATTCCCTACATGCTGGAAGAATTGAAACAGGACAACCTGCTCGCCGTGTACGCCGTCGAATGCATCGGTGCGATTGGAAAACTGACCGACGACGCAGAAATCCTGATGATCCGCAATCTCGCCAGTTTCCGACCGGCGAACCGGCAAGCCTGCGCAGAGACGCTCGGCCGTCTGCAGAGCCGCCGCGCGGTCCAGCCGATCATCGAAAGTTTCAAGATCGAAAAGAGCTATCAGGTGCGGCAGGCCGAAATCGACGCGCTTGGCACGATTGGTGATCACAGTGCGATTCCTTTCCTGAAACCTGTGTTGGAGCAAAAGGACGAAATTGAAACCGTAAAGAGCCGCGCCGCGCTGGCGCTGGCGCGCATGGGTGACCCAACCGGCCGCGCACACCTGATCCGCACGCTGGATTCGCCGATGCCCGCGCTGCAGGTGCTCGGAATTATCGGGCTTTCGCAGCTCCACGAGCCCTACATCGCCGGCTACCTGAACAAGGCGCTCGAATCGCCGTATGAAGAAGTCTGGACCACCGCAGTCTACCATTTCCCGATCATCGGACCCACTCAGGCGCTGCCGGTGCTGCGAACGCGGCTGGATTCGCCCAACGACACCGTGCGGCGGCGCGCGGCGCTGGCGATGGGATTTCTCGGATCGGATGAGGCCGTGCCGTTCATCGATCGCGCGCTGCGGCTCGGATCCGTTGACGAGCGCGTCATGGCGTGCGAGTTGATTGGCACATTGCAGCGCAAGGACCGCGTGCCGCTGCTCATCGAACGCCTGCAGGACCCGAATACGAACGTGCGCCAGACCGCGGCGGTGGCGATGACGCGCTTGAACGCGGTTGAAGCGCTGCCGGCGATCACCGCAGCCGTGAGCGGCCTGCGCAGCCTCGATCTGCCGGCCGATCTGCGCCAGCGCCCGGATATGCTCGAAAAACTGGTGATGCTCTCCTGCGTGCGCATTCTGCGCGGCGAAAAGGACGATCTCGTGATTTCCTCACTGCCCAATTCGCACGACGGAACGTGGCCGGAGTTCGATCGCGCGCTCTCTTCCCAGCAAAAAGAGCTGGTGAAACTGTTCCAGCTCGTTGACGTGATCATCGCCAACGGCCAGCCCATCGGTGCGGTGCTGAAAAGCCCCGACGGTAAAGAGATCATGTTCAAAGAAGGCGAGCCGGTCGCGTCGGGATTCAAAGTGCGCGACATCGGCATGCCGCTGCCGGGCAAGGACAAAACTGCGGCGAAACTTCCGCCCTATGTAATCCTGATGCGCGGCGACGAACGCATCACTCTGGTCGCCGGGAAACCCGCCGAAGAAGACTCGATCAAGTCTGAGAAGAAAAAATAAAGGCCGCAGGTTTGATCGCCCGCGGCCTTCCTTTGCAGCATTGTTGCGTTTGATTTAGAACGCGGGGTCGCCGTAATTCTTTTCCCATTTTTCCAGGAAGCCAACGAGGTCCTTCGATGTCGCCGAGCGCCCGTTGCGGACGTAGAAGCCCGAGTTCGCCGTTCCCGCCGCGAGCATTTCCTGCGGTTCGAGTTCCGCGAGCAATCCCACGCAGAAGCCCGCGTTGAAATTGTCTCCGGCGCCGGTCGTCAGCTTCGGATTCTGGCAGAACGGGCCGTCGAGATAGCCGCTCGACTTCTCCGTCGCGCAGGCCGCATTCTTAGTCGGATGAATGACAACCGCGTCGAGGTCCAGCGTCTCGCGCAGAGTCGAAGCATTCGCTTCGATCGCATTCGCGTCGAACTTCAGCCCGATCGCGGCGCTGACTTCCATGCTCTCCTTCTGATTCACACCCAGCACGACGCGGTGCGTGTTGCGGAAATTCTTGAGGAACTGGCAGGCGTCGGCGATCTCCGTGGCCTGGCGCTTCTCCGGGTCGGCGAGGTCGATGAACAGGATCGCGCCCTTCGGCGGCTTCACGCCGGCCATGTCTTTGTGCAAGCGCTTCCAGATATCGGTCTGGTACGTGAGCATCGTCCAGTTCGTCAACGCAATCAGATTCGACTGTTCCCACGCCGCGCGCAACTTTTCTTTGCCGACGACTTCGAGCATCCGTTCGTACGTGACTTCCTTGAGCGACTCGTGCTTGCCCAGCATCAGTTTTCCGTCGCGGAATTCGAGGGCGTCAGTCGTGCCCGGTTCGGCGAGGCTGTAGCAGGCCTTGCAGCGCTTGGCCATGTCGGCGAAGACCGGATGAACCGCGGGGCGGCCGAGATTTCCGACATACGTCACCGCGCAACCGGTCTCGAGCATCGCGTTCGCCATGATCGGGCCGTTGCCGCCCAGTTTCTGCTGGCGCACGACCAGCTCGAGATTGCTCGACAATCCCGCGGCGCGCGAAATGCGCTCGCCCAGCGAGCCGATCGTGTCGACGCGCGTGTAATTCGTCGCATCGGTGCGCTTGTCGACGACGTCGATGATCAGGTCGACGAAGCCGTCGAGTCCCACCATGACATTGAATTTGGATGCGTTGAAATCGCGCAGTTTTTTCGCGGCAGACGACAGAACGGCTTGCGGCATTGCAGTGGCTCCTTGTTATCCCAAAACGGCGATTGAAGGAGCGCATTATAGCTGTCACGTGACAAACGTCTAGCAGTGGGAACGAAGGTTCGCCGCGACATTATTTCGGCAACATTTCCTTCATGGCCTCGGCGAAAGCGTTGCCGATCAGGCAATACACGCGCGCGCTGCCCTGATAGTGGCATTCCCAGTGGCTGACGACTTTGTCGTGCGCGGCTTTTGCCGTCTGGTAGGCCTGATCATCGTTTTTCGCCTTGTCAGCGGCCTTGTTGATCATGCGTTCCAGCTCCTTCGACTCGACGGTTTTTCCTTGAAGGCCATCTTTAACCTGGGCGGCCACCGCTTTTTTGATGCGCTGCTCTTCGGCGTTCAATTTCCTGGGCAATTCATCCAGATCGGAATACCAGAACGGCGCCGTTCGGACGTAGCGCAGCGTGCCGCTCAGTTCCGGCTGAGTGGCGATTTTCGACTGCGCCTTTCGCAGGCCGGTCATGTCCGGGCTTAGGTGCTCGTCGCCGTCGACGCCCACTTCGCCGATCACAACCGGCAGGTTCGGCACTTTGAATTCCGCGCGAACATCCTGGACCAGGTGGACGAAGTTGCCGGCGTACTCGTCAAAGACCTGCGGCTTGATCTTCTTGTCGGCGCACATGTCATTCCAGCCCTGGAACCACACAAAGCCGCTCAGCGTGTACGAGCGCCCCTGAAACTGCGGAAAGTTTGTGTCGAAGTGGTCGAGGCACTGATGAATTTCCTCGACCATCATGCGGTAATTCGCGCCTACCTCTCGCGGTTTGCCGGGAATCTCGTACGCCGGCTTTCCGGCGCTCGGCGGACGGAAATCACAGTACAGATCTTTTCCGCCCCACGCCGTTTTGATCAGCAGCACCGGCTCGTCGAAATAATCGCCCATGCCAATGCCGAACATCAATTCCGGTCCCAGCCGATCCTTGTGCGCGCCCATGCCCACGGTCAACGGCGCGTTGATCAATTCTTTGTCGCGCTGGTAGTACATGAACACATCGTCGCGCGACAGAAAGGTCCTGTCATCCTTCTTGATCTTCTTCAGCAACGAGCCCTGCGTGGGATGCTTGCCGAGTTCATCCAGTGTGACGATGCCGCCGTATCCTTCCATGTTCGACTGCCCCGCAAGCACGAACACTCGCACGGGCGCCTTTTCTACGGCCGGCGCTGCGGCGGCGAAAATGGACGCAATGGCAATCACAACGCGTATCGTTTTCATAGAAGGAACTCCAAGCAGAGGATTTAGTTCTTTTTCATCAATTCGAGCATCGCATCGCCCATTTCGCGGCCGATTTTGCAGTAGGTGATGGCGCTGCCGAGATAGTGATAACCGAAGTCCGAGCCGACCTTTTTCCATTCATCCTGGTGTTCGCGCCAGCCTTTGAAAACTTCGGCGGCTTTGGTGTCCCAGAACACATCGGTCTTCACCACTTTGACGTTGCCCGCGAATTCCGGAATTTTTTCAACGGCCTCCTGCGCATCCTTTAGAATCTTCATGTTGCCGGTCGCGTTCACGCCATCTTGTCCCATCTGCCCGACAACCACCGGCATATTAGGAACTTTCAAGTCCTTGCGAACATCACGGATCAGATTTGCCAGGTTCGTCGTGTATTCCGCGGCGAATTCGGGGGAAATCATGTCGTTCCAGCCGTGGAACCAGACGAAGCCGGCGATTTCGTAGCCTTGGTTTTTGTAGTCGGGAAAGCGCGCGGGCAGATCTTTCAAAACGGAGTCGATGTTTTCCATCATTTCGCGGTAATTTTTGCCGTACAGCGCCTTCATTTCTTCCAGCGTTGTGTCAGGCTTTTTCCTTTTCTCGTCTTTTTCCTTCTCGTTCTGCTTGTGGATGTTCGCATTCGCCTCATCCAGCTTCTTTTTCAAATACTCGTCGGCCGGAAACCCACTGCTTGGCGGCCGAAAATCGCGGCCGAGGCTGCGGCCGCCCCACGCGGTCTTGATCAGCAGAACCTGTTCGTCGATGGCATCGCCGACCGCGTTGCCGAACTCCAGTTCGGGGCCGATGCATCCGGGCGAGCCGAATCCGACGGTCAACTTTCCTTTGCGGTCGAGAAAATTGATCCAGACATCGTTGCGCTCGATGTATTTGCCGTCCTTGTGCAAATGCTTGAAGAAGTCCTTCGTTTCCGGCGCGGTGATCTGATAATTGAGCAACTCCATCTTGGCCTTGCCTTCCATATTGGATTGGCCGGCGAGGATGAAGACTTTCATTTTCTTTGTGACGTCGACCTTGGACGGATCGGCCTCTGATGCAGCTGAGAACCGTGTCGCGAGCAGGGAGATAAGGCAGATCGTTACGGCGAAAGTTTGCTTCATCGAGGGCTCCATGTGTGCATCATCCGCTCACTCACGATACACCTTGCCGAAAGAGAGTTTTGCGACAATGAAATCCGAATTCGCGACATGTCGGCCGCTCCCGGGTAATGTCGAGCTCTGCGCCTTCTGTTTGATTTGAAGGAAAGATGCCACAATATGACGGCATGACCGAAACTTTGTCCGACGAGAATCATTTTTGCATTTCAACCGATGATTGTGCGGCGCTTCGCACCATGAATTTCATGGTCTGTTTTCCGTTTCTCATTTCCTTTCTACTCCAGCTCAAATTCTTCCATGAGTACATTCACCATCAGCTGGAATGGGAAGTCTATCTCGCGCTCTTTTCTGTCGCCTGCATGATTTATATCGCAGGGTTCATCGTCTGCTTTGCGGAACGAATTGTCACGTTCGATGGAGTCCGCCGCACAATCGAAGTCGGATGGCGGCGCGGCGTCGTTTTCCATCGCACGCGATTCGATTTGGATAATCTCAATATTGTCTCGGTAAGCCGTAAAACGCGGATCAATGGGTCCAATCAGTGGGAAGTCTATGCGATCAGGATTTTTCTCTGCAATGGAGCAACGCTTGAAATAAACGACGATCGCGAAATGGAGCGGGCGCGCGCGCATGCCGCTGAGATTGCCAGGTTGTGCCAGATTCCGCTTGAAGACGACAGCATGCTGCCGCGGACCTATTTGCAGGTTTCTCGAAACGTGCAGATGGATGAATTTTCAAGACCCCGAAAAGTGCTTTCTCAGTTCAAGCGCATTCATCTGATGACGGCCATGGCGATGTACATTTCTGCCGGAGCGCTTGTCGGTCTTCTGGTCTATGCGTTCAACCACACGTCGATGGCTTTCCCGGTGCTCTTATGCGGCTCGCCATTGATTCTTCTGGGTATCGCCATTTACGGCGAAGCGAAGATAGAAAAGCGCAGCCCGCTGAATTCCTGACCGCTATTTCTTCGGCAGCACCTCAAACTGATGCGCCTTGATCTCCGACAGCAGTTTGTGGATCACGGCGTCGAGCTCCGCTGTTTTCGCCGCGCGCTGCTGCATGGCGGCCTGGCGTTTGGCCTCAACTTCCGCGGCGGGGATCTCCAGCCAGTCGGGAACCTGGCCCGGGCCGAGCACGATGCCGCGGAAAATCTTGTCGTGATAGAAGCGATTTTTTTCGACGACCGCGTTCAATATGGCCTTTACCTGGTCTGCGATCGGTCCCGCGCTAAGCGCATCCATGGCCAGGTTTGCGCCTGCCGCGAGGTCGGCGGCGGAGCGCTCGCCGATCTTGACGCTGTCGACTTTGATTTCGTACGTGCCATCTTTCAGTCCGGTGATTTTCAACGTGTACTGATTCATGTCTTCCAGGATCGGCACCCATTTCAGAATTGATTTTCCGTCCATCGGGAAGAACGGAAGTGCCGCGTCGAGACGCTGGAAACTCAGGCCGCCATCTTTCGCGGCCGCGTTCGTAATTTCGCACTGCTCGGCTTTGACGATTTTTCCGCCCGCATCGAGCTCGGCCGCGGAGACCAGTTTCGGAAAATGCAGGCCTTTCAAAATTTCGCTCGCCATGATCGCCTGGCCGGGAGGGCCGGGGTGGACGGCGTCGCCGCCGCCGATGCGATTCTTGGGATTCTCCGCGCGCGCTTTGTCGATTGCGGCGACGAACGGATGAAACTGATCGACGAACAGTCCGCCGTTTTTCTCGGCGATGGCTTTCACGCCTTCCGAATATTTTTCGAGCGTTTCGTTGTAGCCCTTGATCGCCGGACCTTCCTCAGGCTTTTCGACGGGACTCGGCGTGCACCACGCAACGCGAATGTTCGCTTCCTTCGCCTGATTGGCCATGCCCTGCAGGCCTTTCATGTACGTGTTGAAGCTGGGTTCTTCGAACGCTTTGTAATTTCCATCGTTCATGCCGAAATCGACCGTCATCGCCGTGGGCTTGTGATAGGTGACGTCGCGTTTGAAGCGGCTGTCGCCGCCGGTCGAACGGTCGCCGCCGATGCCGCTGTTGCGGAAGGTGATGTTCCACTTGGGAAAGCGGCTAACTGTCCACATCTCGACGTAGTTACTATAAAGGTGCTGCTCAGTGATGCTGTCGCCGATGATCACGACGCGGTCGCCGTCTTTGAAGAAGAATTCTTCCGCGCGCGCGGGCAACATCGCAGCGAACAGCGCTATGGCGAGAAGACAGGAAAACTGGCGGCGATTCATGGCAACTCCCTCGGTTTTGGCCGGTTTCAATTCAATGATGCGCTTGTATACACCAGTCTGGTTGCCCGGTCGAATCAAACAACCTTATGAAAGGAGCGCAGACATTCCTGTCTGCTGGCCTGCGTTCTCAATCTGTGAGACCGTACGTCATTTCAGCTGCGAACGGCAATCTCACTTTGGGCGCGAAGGCCATGCAGACAGGAATGTCTGCGCTCCGCGCGGTCAAGACGCTTTCGCCATCACGTCAAACGCGGTATTATTTAAGTTCCGCTTAGCCGAAAGGGGCTCTTCTTGAATCTGGTCGTCCTCGGACAACGCATCAAAGACCTGCGCGAAAAACGCGGGCTTAAACAGCGCGACATCGCCAATGCGCTGCAGATCAGCGCGCAGGCCGTCAGCAAATGGGAGCGCGGCGAGAACGCGCCGGACATCGCGGTGTTGCTCGATCTGTCGAAGCTGCTCGGCGTGAGCTGCGACGCGTTGCTGGGCCGAGGCGAGACCGAGGACACGTTCGACGCGACGATTTTCGTCTCGGACATGAAGGGCTTCGCGATGCGCTCGATGTCGATGCCGCCGCGCGACGTGGCGCTGTGGGCCAACGGCGTGTTCCATCTCGTCACTGAAGCGGTCGCGCGACATGACGGCGTGCCGGTGAAATATGTCGGCGACGGGTTCCTCGCGTTTTTCTCCGGACCGAATCACGCCAAACGCGCATTTCAGGCCGCGCTCGATGCGCGCACGCATGTGCCGACGGGCGATCTGGTGATCGCGCTGCACAGCGGCGACATTTTTCTGGGCTCGATTGGCCACAGCGACTACGCGCGACCCGACATCATCGGCGACACGGTGAATACCGCGTTTCTGGTGCTCGGCTGGATCAACGCCAATCTGAAGAGTCGTCTCGGCGTGACAGAAACCGTGGCCGAGCGGCTCGAAGGCGCATACAAACTGGCCAAGCCGACGGCCGTGCATATCAAATTGTTGAATCGGAAGGTGAATGTGTTTGAGGTGAAATAAAGGGTCTCTGGTCTCTGGTTTGTTTAAACAACGCGTATGGACGAGCGCGACGTCGAAAAACCTGTCGAAAAGACCATCCCCTGCAGCAAATGCGGCAAACCCATGCCAATTGAGCGCAAGGAATTGCTCGGCGTGACCACGTGTATTCAATGTACCAAACCGAAGAAGCCCCCCATCGGCGTGTGGGACTATCCGGATCAGTTTCATGAGCGCAATGAAGGTGTGGGTGGGTTGATCGTGTTGGATACGGATGATTGAATTAACCCAATTGAAGTTGAAAGACTAGCCCCCGGCTTCAGCCGGGGGGGTGTTGAATTGCGTGCGATCCTTTACCGTCGTTTTTACGACGGTTACCGGGTTGGAGGCGGCGCGTCGGGATTGTGGATTCAAGGGGTGCTCAAACCCCCGGCTAAAGCCGGGGGCTAGTCGGTGTCGCAACAATGTCCGTTATCAACATTTGCCGCGGTGGTATCGCAACGATCTGATGTTTACCGACACCTAAAATTGATCACGCAACCAACCGTTGAGCGCCTTCCCCAAGCGGTTGATTGTGGCTCGGCACGCGCGCGGCGATACTTCTCCTTGATACATCACACGGCAGGCACGATGCCTGCGGTACACACAGGAGATTGAAGACGATGCCCGCCACTGCCACGCAGGATTACAAAGTTAAAGACATCGGCCTTGCCGAATGGGGCCGCAAGGAAATTGCTATCGCCGAGACCGAAATGCCCGGCTTGATGGCTCTGCGCGAAGAGTACAAAGGCAAGAAGCCGCTGGCCGGCGCGCGCGTCGCGGGCTGTCTGCATATGACGATCCAGACCGCCGTGCTGATTGAAACGCTGGTGGATCTCGGCGCCACGGTGCGCTGGTCGAGCTGCAATATTTTCTCCACTCAGGATCACGCGGCCGCCGCGATCGCCAAGGCCGGCATCGCTGTTTTCGCCTGGCGCGGCATGAACAACGAAGAATTCGACTGGTGCATCGAGCAGACTCTGCGCTGGCCGGACGGCAAGGGACTGAACATCATTCTCGACGACGGCGGCGACTTGACCAACATGGTCCACGACAAATATCCCGACCTGATCAAGGACATCGTCGGGCTGTCGGAAGAAACGACGACCGGCGTGCACCGCCTCTACGAGCGCGTCAAGAAGGGCACGCTCAAGATGCCGGCGATCAACGTCAACGATTCCTGCACGAAATCGAAGTTCGACAATCTCTACGGCTGCCGCGAATCGCTGCTCGACGGAATCAAGCGCGCGACGAGCGTCATGGTCGCGGGCAAGATCGCGGTCGTGGCCGGTTACGGCGATGTGGGTAAGGGCTGTGCGCAGTCGCTGCGCGGCCAGGGCGCCCGCGTTTTGATCACCGAAGTTGATCCGATCAACGCGTTGCAGGCCTGCATGGAAGGCTACCAGGTTGTCACGATGGACGAAGCTGCTCCGCAGGGCGACATCTTCGTCACCACGACCGGCTGCTGCGACATCATCACGCGCGCGCACATGGACGTGATGAAGGACAACACGATCGTCTGTAACATCGGCCACTTCGACATCGAAATCGACATGGCCAGCCTGAACGCCGACAAGAAGCTGAAAAAATTGGAAGTGAAGCCGCAGGTCGACCAGTGGATCTGGCCGAACGGCAAGAAGCTGATCGTTCTCGCCGAAGGCCGCCTAGTGAACCTGGGTTGCGCGACGGGCCACCCGAGCTTCGTCATGAGCGCCAGCTTCACGAATCAGGTGATGGCGCAGATCGAACTGTGGCAGACTCGCAGCGAAAAGAAATACAAGAACGACGTCTACATCCTGCCGAAGATCCTCGACGAGAAGGTCGCGCGCCTGCACCTCGGAAAACTTGGCGTGAAGCTGACCAAGTTGACGAAGAAACAGGCCGATTATCTCGGCATCAATCCGGAAGGTCCGTTCAAGCCGGAGCACTATCGCTACTAAAACGCGGAACGATGAATGATGAACGATGAATAGCGGGCGGCGCAGATTTGCGCCGCCCGCTTTCCTTGTGGTATGTTGAGTTCCTATGAATTTAAAAATTGAAGCGATGCGGATTGATGATTTTGATGCGGTGCTTGCGCTTTGGAAAGCGTGCGAGGGCGTGGGCCTGAATGAAATGGATACGCCGGCTTGCATTGCGGCGTACCTCGAGCGCAATGCGGGCATGAGTTTCATCGCGCGCGACGGTGGACGCATTGTGGGCGCGGTGCTCAGCGGACACGACGGGCGGCGCGGGTACATGCACCATCTCGCCGTCGCCGCAAGCTATCGCAAACGCGGCATCGGCCGCAATCTGGTCGAAGCGTGCTTCGCGGAACTTGCGAAAATCGGGATCGTGAAGTGCAATATTTTTGTCTACGCGCACAACGCCGAGGGTCAGGCGTTCTGGAAGCGCGAGGGCTGGAACGCGCGTGCGGATTTGCTCGTGATGCAGAGCGCGACACACTAGGTGGCCGAATTGTGCGCGAATTATTTAAAAAGTGCCGAACGACTCGTCATGTAAATCGTTCTAAGTAAACTCATTACATGGGAATTGAAAATTCTCAAACAATTCCATTCTCAAACCTCCATTCTCAGGCGTTTAGTATAGATGAAGGGCACCGCAGAGTTTGCATACGTCGGATTGAATAAGTCGGATCGTCCGGCGTATATGAAACATATGCGATACACGACGCTGATCTTCATTGTTCTTTTGCCGTGCCTGGCCGTGGCTGCAGATCCACAGCAGACGACGCTCGAGTACGAGCCGGCGCCGGTCGACAACCCGCTGAAGGGCCTGGTGCCGTATTCAGGCGATCATCGCGTGCAGTTTCCGCATTCGATGGAGTTCAATTATCTGCCGGTCTCGGCGGTGGTGACCGGACCCAATGAGTACGATTGGGCGCCGCTCGAAAAATTGCTGAACGATATTTCGAGCCGCGGACATCAGGCGGTGGTGCGATTTTTTCTGGAATACCCGGGAAAGAAAGAGGGCATCCCGCAGTACCTCGTCAAAAGCGGACTGAAAGTTTTCGCGTACGTGAACACCAACGCGCAGATTTCGGCACCGTCTGAGGTGATCACGCCGGATTATGCGGACGCCAATCTGCGCCAGATGCTCAAGAATTTCATCGCCGAGTTCGGAAAAAAGTACGATGGCGACGTGCGGCTCGGCTACATCACTGCGGGGTTGCTCGGCACGTGGGGCGAGTGGCACAATTGGCCGCGCGATGACTTGTTTGCAAAGAAGGACGTGCAGGTTGAAGTGATGGACGCGTATGAAGCGGCGTTCACGAAAACGCCGGTGCTGCTGCGCTATCCGGCCGGAGAGAATCATTACGCGCATTCGCCGAATGCGGCGCGGAAGTTCGGCTACCACGATGATTCGTTCGGCTGGTCGACGCTCGATACGGGAAAGAAGTCCGACGGCTGGTTTTTCGTCACGGCAACCAAAGCTGCGGGAAAAGACGCGCTCGAAAAATGGAAGACGTACCCGATTGGCGGCGAAATTCGCCCCGAAGCGTGGGGCAATGTGTTCGATGAAAATCCGGGCATCAAAGATATTCAGAATTTCAGGCAATGCGTGAACGAAACGCATGCGACGTGGATGATGGACAGCGGGATGTTTCGGCAGAAGCAGGACGCCACGCGCATCCAGCGCGCCGAAGACGAAGTGCGGCACATGGGCTACGAGTTTTTCATCCGCTCCGCCACGATCGGGCTGAGCGATCGGAAACTGAGCGTAAAAGTGGAAATCGAAAACCGCGGCGTCGCGCCATTTTACAGCGATTGGCCCGCGGAATTCGGGCTGATCGGAACGGATGGGCAAGTT
>Ga0265314_10003447_pt1 | contig 15289 bp, 15 predicted proteins | sample 4126metaG_FD_203106 | JGI IMG/M metagenome (GOLD analysis project Ga0265314, IMG submission 203106) | Rhizosphere microbial communities from Carex aquatilis grown in University of Washington, Seatle, WA, United States - 4-1-26 metaG | ecosystem: Host-associated > Plants > Roots > Rhizosphere >... | reverse complement strand
TTGACGGCTCCATGGGCGGGCCTTGGATTTAGCACTCAAACTATATCCTGCCGCCCGGAGGCGCTCAACCTACAGCGGAGGGGCGGGTTTCGGCGTGGTGGCGGACGTCGATGCCTTTCACCAGGAAGAGGACGTCTTCGGCAATGTTGGTGGAGTGGTCGGCTATGCGTTCGAGGTTGCGGATCACCACCATCAGGTTGAGGGCTTGCTGGATGTTGTGGGGATCCTTCTCCATGAAGCTGGTGAGTTCGTGATAGCAGGCGGTGCGGAGGCTATCGACGGCGTCGTCGGAGGCTAGGACGCTGCGGGCCAGGTCGGCGTCGCGGTGAACGAAGGCGTCGAGGGCTTTGCGGACCATGGACTGGACCAGGCCGGAGATATGCGGGATGTCGATCATCGGAGTGATGATCGGGCCTTCCATCAGCGACAGGGCGCGTTCGGCGATGCTGACGGCCAGGTCGCCCATGCGTTCGAGGTCGGTGTTGATCTTGAGGGCGGCTACGATCAGGCGGAGATCGGCGGCCATGGGCTGCTGGAGGGCCAGCAGGTTGATGGCGAACTCGTCGATTTCGATTTCTATGGCGTTGATACGGGCTTCGGTGCGGAAGACTTCTTCGGCGGCGTTGCGATCCTTTTGCGTGACCGCGCTGATGCTGCGTTGAATCGAGGATTCGACGATGGCGCTCATTTCGAGCAGCTTGGTCTTGAGTTGTTCGAGTTCTTCTATGAAGTGGCGCATATCAGCTCAAAAAAGATCAACCGAAACGGCCGGTAACGTAATCTTCTGTCTCTTGCTTCGCCGGGTTTTTAAAGATAACGGCGGTGTTGTCGAATTCGATCAGGCGGCCCAGCAGGAAGAAGCCGGTATGGTCGGCTACGCGGGCGGCTTGCTGCATGTTGTGAGTGACGATGACGATGGTGCAACTGCTCTTGAGCTGGAAGATTAGGTCTTCGATTTTCGCTGTGGCGATGGGATCGAGGGCGGAACAGGGTTCGTCGAGCAAGAGCACTTCCGGATCGACGGCAAGAGCCCGGGCGATGCACAGGCGCTGCTGCTGGCCGCCGGAGAGACCGTAGGCGGATTGGTTTAGTTTGTCTTTAACCTCGTCCCACAGGGCGGCGCGGCGCAGGCTTTGTTCTACTTTTTCGTGGAGGGCGGCGCGATTGGCTACCATGCCGTTGATGCGCGGGCCGTAGGCGATGTTGTCGAAGATGGATTTAGGGAAGGGATTCGACCGCTGGAACACCATGCCGACGCGGCGGCGGACGTAGGCAACTTCCTGTTCGAGGATGTTGACGCCGTCGAGTAAGATCCGGCCTTCGACGCGAGTATTGCGAACCGTTTCGTTCATGCGGTTCAGGGTGCGCAGGAAGGTGGACTTGCCGCAGCCAGAGGGTCCGATGAAGGCGGTGACCTGATTGGCGAAGATCTCCATCGAGATATTCTTCAGGGCTTGAAAGGCGCCGTAGTAAAAGTTCAGATCGGTGACGCTCAGCTTGTGGGCCGTATCGAGAAGCGGTCTCGTGGCGTCCATTGGCGGCGTATTGGTTCCCGCGGTTGGAGTATTCATCTCAGGATAGGGTTGTCTAGTAGAAGCTTGCATGGAGTCACCTGGCGACGTGCTTTTTCTTCGCAAGAACGCCGCGCGCGAATATGTTTACGGCTAACACCAGGGTCAGCAGCACGAATCCGGCTGACCAGGCTTGACGATGCCAGTCTTCGTAGGGCGAGATGGCATAAGTAAAGATCATTACCGGCAAGGCGGACGTGGGTTGTTCCCATCCAGGGCTCCAGAAGCGGTTGCCGAAACTGGTAAAGAGGAGCGGAGCGGTTTCGCCCGCCACCCGCGCCAGATTCAGCATTATCCCTGTCATGATCCCATTTTTCGCGGCGGGAATCACTACAGTCAGGATGGCCTTGGCTTTGGATGCGCCCAGCGCTACGGCGCCTTCGCGAAGGGAATTGGGAATGGCGCGGAGAAATTCTTCGGAGCTGCGCACGGCGATGGGGATCATCATTACGCCCAGGGCGAGGCCGCCGGCTAACGTCGAGAAATGCTTTTGCGGCAGGACGATTAAGGTGTAGGCGAAGATTCCGATGACGATCGAAGGTACGCCGTTGAGCAAGTCGGTCACATAGCGGATCACGAAAGAGAATGTGCTGCCACCAAATTCGGCGAGATACACGCCGCCTAGAAAACCGATGGGGACGCCGACGACCATGGCCAAGGCGAGCAGCTTGGCGCTGCCGACGATGGCGTTGGCCATTCCGCCTCCAGCTTCGCCGACCGGGGTGGGGAGTTTGGTGAAGAAGTCCAGGGTAAGGCTGCTGCCTCCGTGGATGAACAGGTAACCCAGGATGAAGACCAGGGTTCCAGCGGCAAACAGGGTGCACAATCCAGTGATGGTCAACATGACGGCGTTGACTATTTTGCGGCGGAGTGTGTGTAGGTCGCGCATATTAGGTCTTGTACTTGTCGGCTCCCATGACGAGAAGGCGCGCTACGCCGTTGATGACGATGGTTAGGGCGAACAGGACCAAGCCTAATTCGATCAAGGCGCTGGTGTAGAGTTTGCCGGTGGCTTCGGTGAATTCGTTGGCGATTACGGCGGCGATGGAGTAGCCGGGGGCGAACAGCGAGGCTTTTATTTTAGGATCGTTGCCGACGACCATGGTGACGGCCATGGTCTCGCCGAGGGCACGGGCGAGTGCGAGAAAGATCGAACCCATGATGCCTTTTTTGGCGTAGGGGACGACGACGTCCCAGGTGGTTTCCCAGCGGGTGGCGCCGAGGGCCAGGGCGGCTTCGCGCTGATCTCCTGGAACCGACAGAATCACTTCGCGGGAGATGGAAATGATGAACGGAATGATCATCACGGCCAGCACTACGCCGGCTGAAAACAAGCTGACGCCGTAGAACGGGCCGCTGAAGAACGGAGTCCAGCCGAGGACGGCGCGCAGGGAGGGTTCGATCACACGCAAGATGGGAACCAGCACGAAGATTCCGAGCAGTCCGTAAATCACGCTGGGGACGGCGGCGAGGAGTTCGATCAAAAACGTGAGGGCGTCGGAGATTTTAGGCGGCGCTAACTCCGCCAGGAAGATGGCGGCGCCGACACCCAGTGGAATTCCCATGAGCAGAGCCAGAAATGACGTCACAAGAGTTCCGTAGATAAAGGGCAGCGCGCCGAACTGGTCGTTCACTGGGTCCCAGGTTTGGGTGAACAGGAAGGCCCAGCCGAATTTCGCACGGGCATCGGCGGAGTTGATGAACAGCTCGTAGACAAGCAGTCCGGTGACCAGAAGAATGCTGGCTGCGGCTATGAAGGTGATAACGTAGGCTGCCTCATCACCACCGCGCAGCCGCTCCAAAAAATTCGGCGCCGGCCGGGAGGGACCGGCGCTCGAAACGGTAGTGGAGGAGGCTGCCATTGAAAACAGTTATTGAACTTTGGCGATGGCTTTCATTTCTTTGGCCACGACGGCTTTGGGAAGGCGGGCGTAGGCCAGTGGTTCGGTCATGTTCTGGCCGTCGGCCAGCATCCACGTGAGGAAATCCTTGATGGCTTTCTTCTTGGTGGGGTCAGCGATCTTTTCGGGGATCAGCAGCCAAGTGAAGCTCGAGATCGGATAGGCGTCTTTGCCGGGAGCGTTAGTGATGGACACGCGGAAATCATCCGGCATTTCTTTTGAACTTGCGGCGGCGGCGGTTACGCCGGCGAGACTCGCCTGGACCCAGTTGCCGGCCGCATTCTTGACTTTGCCGGTCTTCATTTTGTTTTGGACAGCGTAGATTAATTCGACGTAGCCGATGGAGTTGGGAGTCTGTTGCACTTGGCCCGACACGCCTTCGTTGCCTTTGCCGCCGAGACCGACGGGCCAGTTAACGGAGGTTCCGCGGCCGACTTTCATTTCCCATTCGGGACTGACTTTGGCGAGATAGTCCGTCCAGATATAGGTGGTGCCGCTGCCATCGGAGCGGTGGACGACGATGATGTCAGCAGCCGGTAGTTTTACGCCGGGGTTGGCTTTCATCAGTTCCGGGTCATTCCATTTGGTGATCTTGCCGAGGAAGATTCCGGCTAGCGCTTCCGGTGTGAAGTTGAGATCGCTGTTCACGCCGGCGACGTTATAGACCGGAACGTCGGCACCCATGACAGTGGGAAAGTGCAGGATTCCGAAACCGTGCTTGTCGTGGAATTCCGCGAGCTGTTTGTCGTTCATGGGGCCGTCGCTGGCTCCGAATTCGACAGTGCCTTCGGTCACTTGCTTGATGCCGCCGCCGGAACCGATGGACTGGTAGTTGAACTGAAGGTTGGAGAATTTCTTATGGTACTCGTCAAACCACTTCGAGTACATCGGATAAGGGAACGTGGCACCGGCCGCGTTTATCAGAATCTGTTGTGCTGACGCCACCCCGGTCGTCAGGGCCGCTAACAGGGCCACCTGCAATACGAATCGCTTCATGATGTATTCCTCCTCTATTTAATCAAGTGTTTATTACAGAACGATTACATGACTCGGGCTACCCCCGCGATAGCCCGAGTAATCCCCGACTGATCATGGACTTAGAAGCTGGGCATGGCTCCCGGCAAGGTGTAGCGGATGTTGAAAAAGATGGTGTTGTCGTGAGTCGCTTTGGGAGACCCGGCGGCGACGAACCAGGGTTCGCGCATCAGGTATTCATACTGACCCATGACGTTGATGGCGCCGTAACGTGGGTTGCGCCACATGGTCTGGTTGAATCCGAAAGTGAATTCCTGGATCGCGCGGTTCTGACTGTTGGGCGAGCCGGTATAGCCGTAGCCGATTCTGGTAGTGCCATCGAGCGCGGCGTTGCGGCCGACGTAGATGCCGCCATAGTAGGCATAGAACAGGGTGTTCTTCACCGTGGCTTCAAAACCGTCGATGGTGCCGTCGGCGCGGACGGGGCTTAGGGAGCCATCGGCGCGAACGATTACGTCGGGAGCTTGTCCGAACAAGTAGCGGCCATCGCCATCGCTGAAGAAGTTGGTGGAGATGAGGCGGAGGTTCTTGAGGACAGCTACGTTGAGGCCCACTTGAAGTCCGGCGCCTTCGGTGGTGTGGTGCGTGGTGAAGGGCGCGGCAACGTTGGTGGTTCTGAAGTTGCTTTCGATGCCGGCGACTTCAAAGTGGAAACGGTTGGTGGGGTCAAAGGCGATCTTCGCGATGAAGTCCGGGGTGACGGCGGGTTGTGATTGAAAACCACCGAGACTGATATTCTGGCCGTTGTCGAGCTGGGTTCCGGCCAGAGCCGACAGAGAAGACGGTAGAGTAATGCCGGAGCCGCCGGCGGAACCGCCGATGTACTGGTCGGGTTGTTCGGCCGAGAAACCGAACGTCACTTTATTGGTGGGGTGAATGAGGACGCGCATGCCGGGCTGGCGCGTCCAGGTAAGGCCCGCCATGTAATTAATGTCGATGACCTGAGTGAAGAAAAGATCGCCGGGTAACGCGGAAATGCCATTGCGGTTGGGCGTCAGCATGCTCCAGCTCTGACCGGCCAGGAACTCGACTTTGCCCTTACGGACGTCGGCCCAGAAGAGGCGGAGGCGCGGGACAATCGCGCCGTTTGACGTACCGAGGTTGGTATTTCCGCTGGTTCCGTTGAAGTCGAACTCGTTGTAGCCGATGAAGTGGGTGCCTTTCCAGTCGCCATCAACTCGGAAACCGATGCGCGAGTTCTGTGAGCTGAAGCGGGCTTCGTTGAGGTTGCCGTTGGCGGTGTTGTTGTAAGGAATGCTGCCAAAGTTGGAGCCCATACTCGAGCCGGCGTTTTTGTCGCGCCAGTAGGGCGTGAGATCCATGAAACCGACGGGCACGATGCAGACGTTGCCAATCCGCAGGAAGGTGGGGATGGTCTTGTCGGGATCGGCTTCGCAAGGATTCTTAGAAGAGCTAGTGGCATTGGGAGCAGCGGCTTGAGGCAGGGGGATGGCGGGGAGGGCCATGGCTGCCGGCAATGTCTTGGGGCGCGGAACTAAGCCGGTAGTGCTGGCCACTTCGCCCAGGTTGCGGAAGGTGCTGACCGGGGTGGGGTCACCTGCAGGGATCACGGGCGCTGCTGCTGGTACCGCGACACTGGCCTGCTGTTGGGATAGGGCTTGGCGGAGCTCATTGATCTGCTTTTGCTGATCGAGCAGCATCTGCTTCAGCTGTTCGATCTCAGTGGGCTGCGGCGCCGGGTTGTCGGCCGCGGTTAGCGGCATAATCGAGCTCAAGAGGCAGGCTAAAAGCACCCGGCCGGTTCGCTCATTCAGTCGTCTCATCCAATTTGCTCCTGTAGGTGTGGAATTGAGCGGACTCGCTCAGTTTCAAAACTTAGCTTTGAATGGTGAGATTAGCGGGGAAGGATGAGTTTGTAATTAATAGACCGTTACAATCTCGTGACGGTGGACTTAGGCCTTGACGGAGGCTGCGGCGGCTTCGAGGGTGTCGAAGCAGGGGAGCAAGCCGTCGACGTGCGTGACGGCGAAGAGTGTCTTGATGCGATCGGTCAGGCCGGTGATGCCGAAGGCGCGGCCGTTGCGCTGACAGGACGTGTAGGCGCTGACTACGCAGCCTAGGCCGGCGGAGTCCATGTAAGCCACGCCGGAGATGTCGAGAATGATGGGCTTAGTGGTCTCGTCGCGCACGATTTGCTGGAAGTCGAAGAGGGTTTGGATGGTGAGCGGGCCGGACAGCGTGAGGATTCTGGCGCCGGCAGGGCTGTCGGAGGTGGCAACTTTGAAGGTGGGTGTGGATGGTGTCACAAGTTATGACTGTAGCAAGAGGCGGGTTAGGTTGTCATGACTATTGCGTTACGGTTTGGTTACGGCGGGTAGCAGAACTTGAAAGGTGGTGCCTTTGCCTACTTGGCTCTCTACTGTAACGGTGCCGTTCATGCGCTCGATCACATGGCGCACGATGGATAGGCCCAGTCCGGTCCCACCTACTTGCCGGGAGCGGGCTTTGTCTACGCGGTAGAAGCGCTCGAAGATGCGGGGGAGATCTTGGGAGGGGATGCCGACGCCGGTGTCGGCTACCATTATCGCGACGCGGGCATCGTCGTTGAGAGTGACGCGCACGCGCACTTCGCCGTCGGGGCGGTTGAACTTGATGGCGTTGGCCAGAAGGTTCAGGAATGCTTGTTCCAAGCGAAGACGGCTGCCGGCTACGTAAAGATCTTGCATGTCCTCGCGGATCAGGCGGACGCCGCGATCGCGGGCTTCGCCTTCTACTGTGAGTAGGCCGTCTTCAAGCACGCCGCGGACGGAGACGGTTTCGGTTTCCTGATCCGCTCCGGATTCCAATTCCGACAAAACCAACAGGTCGGCGGCGATGCTGCCGAGGCGCACAGCATTGGCGCGGATGATTTCTACGAATTTTCGACGGTTCTCGGTGTCGTCGAGTGCGCCGTCGAGGAGGGTGTCGGAATAGCCGATGATGCCAGCTAAGGGGGTACGCAGTTCATGCGATACGTTGGCGACGAAGTCTTTGCGCACTTGTTCCAGGCGTTCGAGATCGGTGATGTCGTGGAATATGGCGATCACACCGCGGCCCGCGGGCATGGCTAGCGGAGTGGCTTGGGCTTCGAAAGTGCGGGGGACGTTGGCGAATAGATGGAAGCGGAGTTTCCCGGGCTCGCCTGACGCGCGCACAGAGCGAATCAATTCATATAGAGCTGGATCGCGGACTACTTGCAGCAGGCCGACGCCTTCGTAGCGCCCGCGGAATCCGGTGGCGTGGAGCAAGGCTTGGTTGCAGAAGGTTACTTTTAAGTCCGGATCGACGGCCAGGACTCCTTCGGCCATTCCGGAGAGAATGGCTTCGCGGCGGGCGGATTCGAAGCGCAGATTGCTGACCAGACCGCGCAGTTCCTGACTGACGCCCGCGAGGGAGCGCTCGAGAGAGCCGAGGTCGTCGCCGGGATCGGTAAGCACGCCAGGCTGGGCTTCTGGTCCCAGCAAGCCTTCGGCAGCGCGTTTTAATCGGCGGACGCGGGCAGTCAAAGTGCGCGAAACCAACAGTGCTACAGCGGCGGCTGCGAGGGCGGCGGCCACGGTGATTTCGAGCACCAGGGCACGAATGTCGGGGTCGACAGGAGCAAGGGCGTAGTTAAGAGATACAAGTGTAACTACGAGCAGCGCGATGGCGGCAGCCACTAGCCGTCGAAACAGGGAGCTGCTCATGAGCGGGTCCGCAACCAGACTAGCAAGTTTGCCGGCACTCCGAATGAGAATTTTGGCAGGGTTCGCGGACTACATGTCATGAGACTGTGGATACTGATCGCCGTTCTGTGCGCGGGAACCTCGCTGGCGCAGAGCAAAGCTGCCCCGGCCAAGCCGATTGCGGGTCAAGGCACGACAGCGCAGCAGGATAAAGAAATGGAAGCCGTGATCCGGGCCAAGCTTGCGAAATCGAAGATCGGCAAGGACGGGCTGAGCGTGCACGTGCAGGGCGGCGTGGCCTTCTGGGACGGCTCGACCAACGTGGTGCAACACAAGGGCGCGGCTACGCGCATGGCGAAGACCGCGGGAGCGAAGAAGGTGGTGAATAACATCAAAGTGAGTGATGCGGCCAAGGAGACGGCGTCGGCAAACCTGGAGCAGGGGCGGCGACGGGCGCAAGTGAAGCGCGGGGAGGCAAGGAGTCAACCGTAGGACTTCTACCAGGTGCCCATGTGCAAGACCAGTCCGGTCTTGAATTGAAAGCCTTGGGGAGCGGTGAATCCGTTCATGTCGCTGGCCCAGGAGCGCGTGTAATCTACTGCAATTAAGCGGAACGCTAGCGCACGGTTGAAGTTGTAGTCCAGTCCCACGCCCGCGGCAAATGCGAAACCGTCGCTTTCGAACTGCTGCGCGTACTGGCTGCGATCGGGAGGCTCCGTGCCATTGATTTTGGAGAGCCCGATCAGATAGGATTCCTGCTGGGGAAACACTAATTCCTGCGTCAGCTTGTTGCCGCCGAACAGCACCTGGAAGTAGGGGACGAGTTGTCCGGTTACGGGCGGAGTCCAGCGCGGGCCGGCCATGTAGCTGAGGGAATCGCCGCTGAGGTTTTTCTGAAGGCCGGTCATTTTGCAGCCATTGACGTCGACCACCATTTGCCACTGGGAGCTCACGCGAAGCGCCGCGGTCGCGCCGCCGCCGGCGCAGGTGCCGCTGGGATCGCTAAGAGCATAAGCGTTCGCGGCGAACTCGAAGGGAGCTACTCCGCGGGGCCGTTCCGGTTCGTAAGTCTTGCGCGGGAACGGCTTGGGCAAGGCGGCGGTTGAAAAATCGGCGCGATCGCGTGGGCGCGCCCAAGGCCACTGGCCGCTGACGACGTTGGCCAGGCTACGGCTGGGATTCGCTCCGCCGCGGACTAATACTCGAACGAGCCGGTTTTGAGTCCGGCGCTCCACATAGCGAACCAGGTAACGGTCAAGCGCATCTTCGGCGATCATCCAGCCCAAACCGATGGCGGGGGTGACTACGTGGTCAGCGAAACCTTGCTGGGGATAGGATGCCTGCACATTACCGATGGAGGCTTCACTGAACGGCCCGATTTCGATTTGCTCGCTGTAGGCCCAAGCGAAGGCCCCGGCGCGAATGCGGCTTTTCCAATAATCGGGACTCTTGCCGAATTCGACATTACGGTAGCGGGGGTCGTTCAACGTCCACAGGTAGCCGGAGACGGCGCCTTGCATAGGGTGGCCGACGTAGTTTACATAAAAAGGATCGCCGTCGGCCCAGCCATGCAACGCGCCCACGGAATTCACGTAGCCCTGGAAGAAAGGCTGGCTGGGGTGGCGCGTCCCGGGCTCGGTGGCGTAGCGAAAGGCATGCTCAATTAGCAGTAGCCGGAAAGATTCACTGAATAGCGATTTCCACTGGACGCCCGGCGCAGGCGGGCTTTCGACCGACGAAACCGAACTCTCGGGAGGGACTAAATCGTCTTCATCCAGCTGCGCCCAAGCCGGGGCGGCAGCCATCAGGAGGACGGCGAAAATGAATGCGCGACCGATTTTCATGGGTTTTGTTGCGATCTGCATTGCAGGAAGAGGGCCACTTAGCGGGCGGAGAAATACCACAGACCCCCGAAGGCAACGGCGATCAGCAACAGCAGTCCAGCGGCCAGAAGCCAGGCCTTTTCGGAGGAGGACCTGGCGGCCTGGGACGATTCTTGCGGCACAAGGAAGATGCTGGGCGGGGATTTCCGGTCCCACTTGGCGAGTGATCCGGCATCGAAGGTGACCGAAACCACGGTTACGTTGTCTTGACCGGGATTGCCTTGGGCGAGCGTCCGGTCGACTAAAATCTGCGGCCAGGATTGCGGATCGCCGGTGAGGCAGGCCTGTATTTCCTCCGGGTCTAGAGTCTTGAACATGCCGTCGCTGGCTAACAGTATGGTGTCGCCTTCGGAAACCGGCCACGGTTCGAGGTTGTGATCGATCTCCTCCAGGGTGTGAATGCCGATGAAACTGGTGAGCGATTCACGCTCGGGGTGCTGGGCCGCCTCAGAACGCGAAATCTGGCCGCGGTCGGCCGCTTGATCGAGTAGATTCGCGAAGACGTGGGGCCGGTTAACCATATGCAGCACGCCATCGCGGACGTGGAACACGGCGCTATCGCCCACCGAGATGAAGTACAGGAAACCGGAATGGAGTACCGCAGCCACCAACGTGGTGCCGACGCCGTCTTTCAATCCGAGATTGAGAGCGGCTTCGATAACACGTTCGTTCGCTTCACGGGCGCTGCGTTCGAGCGCGGCGGGGATGCTTTCATCAGGAGTCTTGAGGGCGTAGGCGTCGAGGGTCGCGCGCACGGCGGTCTGGCTGGCGATATCGCCGTGCTCCATGCCGCCCATTCCATCGCACAGGACCGCGAGGTAGCCTCCGTGAGCGAGGAAGGCTTGGTCCTCCGGATCCGCCAGACCTAGGGAATCCTGTTGGTAGTGGCGAGCTCCGATGTGTTGCGCGTGAGCCGGCAGATAGCGCATCGGAAACGCTCTATTATAACGTGTTTGCCTGTAGTGGCATACGCACAAACCGGCAAAGTTTGGGTCTTGACTTGCATGGTGCGGTGTTAGGATGGGACTAGTTATGGGTTCACTCTCGCCACGGCTGCAGGTCCGGATCTCGCAAAAGCAGATCCTCACGCCCGGGCTGGTGCAGATGGTGAGCCTGCTGCAACTGAACCGCCTTGAATTGAAGGACATGATCTCGGCGGAGGTGGCGCAGAACCCGGTTCTCGAGGAAGCTACGGAGGGCGGCGAGGAACTGACTCCTGAGGAACTGCAGCCGCTGCTCGAAGCCGAGGGCGAGCGGTCTGGCGATCCGGCCGATCAATCCATCCTCGAAGTAACGGCGGGGCCAGCGGAGATCGAGGGCACGGACGCGGAATACGAGCCGGCGGCGATGGCGGCGTCGATGGCGTTTGACGATCTGGCTGGGGGGGGAGCCGCGGATGCGGGCAACATCGATCCCGCGGCTGCGCTGACGGCTGAAATCCCCGAAGTCAAGGCGGCAGACCCGTTCGATGAGATCGATTTTGGGTCTTATTTCGACGATTATCTGGACCCGGGGTACAAGAGTCCGGCGGCGGAGATTTCCGAGAAGCCGTCTTTCGAGACGTTCCTCTCTTCGCCCGTGACGCTGAGCGATCATCTGCATTCGCAGCTAGCGTTGATTGCGCTGCCGGAAGCAGTGCGCGACGCGGCCGAGGGAATTATCGGCAATCTGGATGAGAACGGGTACCTGACTTCGGGTTCCGAGGAGATTGCTACTGCCGAGGGCCACGATGCGGCGGTGATGGCGGAGGCGCTGAAGGTGGTCCATTCACTGGACCCGGCGGGAGTGGGCTCCGCGGATCTGCGCGAGTGTCTGCTGCTGCAAATCGAAAGCCGCAACGGAAAAGATGGGTTGGCGTGGAAGATTGTCGCTGACCACTTGAAGATGGTAGAGATGCGGCAGTTCAAGGAGCTGGCGAAAGCGCTGCACCGGCCGCAGGAACACATTGACACTGCCATTGACGTGATTCGGCATTTGGATCCGCGGCCGGGGCTGCGCTACTCGGGTCCGGGGGCGCGGCAGGTAGAGCCGGACGTTTACATCTCAAAAGACGGCGACGATTATCTGATCCAGATCAACGACGAAGACGTTCCGCAGCTGCGGTTGAATCCGCAGTACCGGCGCATGCTCGACCGCAATCAGGAGCCGGATAAAGAAGTTCGCAATTATGTGAAGGAACGCTATGCGAGCGCGATTCAGCTCATGAAGAACATCGAGCAGCGCAAGCAGACCATACTGCGGGTATGCCAGTCGATTGTGCGGCGGCAGATGGATTTTCTGGAACACGGCATCGACGAACTGAAGCCGATGATGATCAAGGAAATCGCGGAAGAGATTGGCGTGCATCCATCGACAGTGAGCCGCGCGGTTTCGAGCAAGTACGCACACACGCCGCAGGGTGTTTTCGAGCTGCGCTACTTTTTCTCGGAGGCGGTACAAGGGCCTTCGGGCGGCGGGACTCCGCTACTGATTCTGAAGCGGCGCGTTAAGAAAATGATCGAAGAGGAGGATACAGCACATCCACTCACCGACGAACACATTACAGAGCGCCTGCAAGCCGAAGGCATACAGGTGACTCGCCGCACGGTCGCGAAGTACCGCGAGGATATGCGGATTCCTTCGACGCACCAAAGACGCATCCGCAAATAGCGGGAGAGTCCATATGAAGGTTAGTTATAAGGGGATCAAGGACGAGATCCCGGCAAAGCTGCAAAAGAAATTAGACGCGAAGTTCGCGAAGTTATCGAAGTTAGTGGACGGGCGTGGGGAAAAACTGGCCCATGTGGTGGTGACCAGCGAGCGCCACCTGCACAAGGCGGAGATCACGCTGCATAGCCACAACCACCAGCTGGTGGGGATTGCCTCCGATAGCGACGTTTTCACTGCTATGTGCGCCGCGCTCGACCGTATCGAAAAGCAGGCCGCCAAGCAGGGGGCACGCTGGCGCGATACTACGCGGCGGTCGGAGCCGATCAAGGCTGCTACTGCGAAGGCTGAGGCGCCGGTTGCGGTAACTAAGAAGACCTTGCGGAAAGCTGCGCCGGCCGCTCCCGGGCAGCGGGTGTTCCGTCCAGATCATCATGAGCGCGGCAAGCCGATCACGCTCGAAGAGGCGATGCTCGAGATGGAAGACGGGCGCGATTATGTGGCTTACCGCGATGCGGATAAACAGGTGACTTCCATCCTGATCCGCAGGCGGGACGGCCATTATGATTTAATCGAGACCTAGGGGTTCCTCGCATCCGCTCGCGCGGACAGGGCCCAATCGTGCGCGCGAAAGACGGGGAATGAAACAGGCGGCAGCAGCAACACCGGCAAAAACGGAATTGGTGATTATCACGGGCCTGAGCGGGTCTGGCAAAGGGACCGTGCTCAAGGCGCTGGAAGACCTGGGCTACTATTCGGTGGACAATCTGCCCATCGATCTGATCCCCAAGTTTGCCCAGCTTACAAAAGACGCGCCTACCATTCGGCGGGCGGCGTTGGTAGTGGATATCCGCGAGGGCGCGGCGCTCGAGCGCTTCCCCGCCCTGTTCAAGCGCATTCGCCGGCTGCTGCCGACGAGGTTGATTTTTCTCGAAGCTGACGACGCTTCGCTAGTGCGGCGTTTTAGCGAAACGCGGCGGCCGCATCCGCTGGGAATCGGGCAGAGTGTCAGCGCCAGCATCCGCCGCGAGCGCGAACAGTTGGAGGCGATCCGCAAGCTGGCCGATCCTATCATCAACACCACGAAGTTCAACGTGCATGAGCTGCGGGAGACGATACACCGGACTTTTGGAGGACCCAAGGGGACTCCGGAAATTCTGGTACAGGTGACGAGCTTCGGGTACCGTCACGGTGTGCCGGCGGAGAGTGACTTGGTGTTCGACGTGCGGTTCCTGCCGAACCCTAACTATATTCCGGCGTTTAAAAACTATAGCGGGAAGCATCCGAGTGTGGCGCGATACATTCGGTCTTTCCCGCAGACTGTGGAATTTATCGAGCGGATTTCGGATCTGCTGATCTACTTGCTACCGCATTATATTGCGGAGGGCAAGAGTTACCTGACGATTTCTTTCGGCTGTACGGGAGGGCACCACCGCAGCGTGCTGATCGCCAGTGAAATCCGCAAACGCCTGGCGGCGGCGGGGTATCGCGTGAAGGAGACGCACCGCGACGTTAAGAAGGGGTGACCGCTCGCGATCTTCCACACGTTCAACCGGAACGGCGGGCCATCACTTTTAAGCGTTGCTTCTGGGCCGGCTTGGCAAAATAGCGCAGCATGCGTTCGCCGCCGTCGGAGAAGAGCGCTGCGAGGCGGGTGTCGGTTTGATGCAAAGTTTCGAAATCTTTGGCGACGGCCCGTTGCAACTGTTCGGAGGCAGCGCGGTTCCAGGCTTTGTCGCCGGCTTTCCCGTAGGCGCGCAGCGCACGCTCACCGAGGGCTTCGACCGCGCTGACGGCCTCGCTGCGCGCAAAGCCGGCGGCACGCAAACTCTCAGCTGCTCCGGCGATCCAGGGCAACAAGAGGTGTGACGCCAAATGCACACCCGCGAGATATAGGGGCTTGGTGGCGGGACGGATTTCGATCAGCCGGCGGCGATCCCGCGCCAACAGTTTTCGCAATTCCGCCAGAGTCCGCGGATGGCCCTCGGCTACAAACTTCCGCTCTAACGACTCCGGCAAACAGTTCAAGGTCGCGATGCGCGCGCCCGCCGTTCGCAAGGGAGTGGGCCAAAGGCTGTCCCGCAGCACGTCGCACAGCACCACCATTTTGCCCAGCAACGGTATGGCGGAAGCCAGTTCTGACGCGAGAGAGTCCAATAGGTATTCGGGAGCACAGATCCAGATGAGATCACAAGGCGCGAGCTCTGTATAGTCGTCGACGCCGACACCGGCGCGCAGGCCGTTCGCCATACGGCGGGAAACTTTGAGAGAAGAACCTTTGACGGGGCCGAGGTGCTCAAGCAAGGCAGGCATTCGCGCCACAAACGACTGGCTGACACCCCCCGCGCCGACCAGTCCCGCCGTTTTTCGCAACTTCATGTCATCGTCAAGCCAGGAGTAATTCCAATGACAGCCTTGCTCTTCAATTCCTTGATGCGATCACGGTAGGCGGCCGCCTGTTTGAAATCGAACTTGCGGGCGGCTGCGCGCATTTTCTCTTCGAGCTCCGCCAGGTAGCGATCCATCTGTTCGGGCGGCACCGTCGCGAGGTCCTCTTCTTCGGCCTCCAGCGGCACCGTCACGTAATC
>Ga0265314_10003445_pt1 | contig 15292 bp, 11 predicted proteins | sample 4126metaG_FD_203106 | JGI IMG/M metagenome (GOLD analysis project Ga0265314, IMG submission 203106) | Rhizosphere microbial communities from Carex aquatilis grown in University of Washington, Seatle, WA, United States - 4-1-26 metaG | ecosystem: Host-associated > Plants > Roots > Rhizosphere >... | reverse complement strand
TGCCAGGCCTCCAGCGACTTCGCCGAAGCCAGCCGCGCCGCCGCGTCCTTGAAATCCCTCGATCGGCGGTCGCCGGGAAACTTCGCGATGAACTCCGAGAGCCCGGCTTCGAGTTCCGCCGCCGACCCTGTGTGCCGGCGGATATTGTCCATCTCCTCTGCCATGCCTCCGGAGGCTTCCAATGCCTGCTGGCGTTTGGCGATCTGATCGGCGAGCGCCGCCACCTGCTGGCTGGTGCCGTCGTCAAGCAGCGGCGAGCCGCGCATGGCCGCCGTCCGCAGCGCCAGCGCCGAGATTTTTGCTTCCGCATCCGAGACGGCACCGGGGGTCGAGGCATCAGAAGGCGCGGCCGCGAGTTCCCTGCTCACCGCATCCATTTCCTGCCGTACCCCGGCGACGATGCGCCCCTGCATGGAATTCAGCACGCCCTGGTTGGCCTCGATCGCCCCGCGCAATTTTCCGTCTGCATCCGCCCAGCCTAGCTTTTCGGCCTGTGCCGTGGCATCCTTGAGGGCCGCCTGCAGTCCCACCGCCGCCGTCCGTTCTTCATCAAGCGTTGCCGCCTGGCTGCCGTTGACCTTCGATGCGGCCGCCCCCGCCGCCTGCACTTTTTTGGCGAGCGCCGCGGCGCTTTGCATATCCAGATCATATTGTCCCTTCTCCATCTGCACGGCGCTCGCGGCTGCGGCCACTTTGGCTTCCTTGAGTGTGCCCGGGTTGCTTTTTTGAAGCTCCGCCACGCTTGCAAGCGCCCGGTCGAGTCCTTCCTTTGAATGCGCGGCCACATCGCGGTTGAGCGCATCGGCCCAGTTCTGGGCCGCGCTGGCGTGCATCCAGAGCAGCGTCACGACAATCGCCACCACGATCACCACGCCCGCCGTCGAGCCGATCGCAATCAGCCGCGTCTTGTGCTTTCGATCCTCCAGCCGCCGCCGCCCGGCGCGCTTGGCGAGGTACCGCTTGGTAAGCTCATCGGGGATCTCGAGCTGGTATTCGCGCAGCTTCGCGTAGCCGGCCTCGAGGTCCGCATCCGGGGAATCCTGGTCGAGCATCTTGGCGAAGATGCGGCAACCCTCCTTGAACTTCCGCGCATTCTCGTCGCGCTTGGTCTGCTCCGCGATAAATGCCGCCACCGGCTTGATCTCGTCATTCAATTCATCGCTGACGCTCGTGACCCCCGCCTTGTTCAAAATATTCTTCCACCGCTGCGCCAGCGCCTGGCACTCCTGGAGCGATCGCGCCGCAAAAGCGTCCCGCAGCGGCTCAACCAGCAGCTTCAATTCCGCCTCCGCCGCCGACCGCTGCATCCGCGCGAACGCGTCGGCCACCCCCTTGGCAAGGTCCGTCGGCACCAGCTCATACCACGCCTGCCGATTCACCTCTTCCATGAGCTGGCCAATCGCCCGCTCGTCACGGCTTTTAACCGCCGCATGAAATGCGTTCGGCAATTCCTTGAGCCGCGCCTGCTCGAACGTGCGGATATCCTTTTCCCAATACGGCGTGCCCGGATCGAGCTTGGCGATCTGCCGCATGGTCGAGAGCCGGTCCTTCAGCGGCGCCCGCGCCAGGGCCAGCATCCGGTGCCGCGAGAGCAGATGCTCCATCGGCTGATCCTGCGCATAGGCCTCATTGAGCTGCGCCGCGCGCTCCATCTGCAGAGGTGGCGGGACGGGCAGGCTGTTGTTCTGGCAATAATCCGCCCACACCTGCGGGTCCGGCAGATCCAGCTGCGCCACCAGGTCCAGCAGATTGGGCTGCTGCTCGGCAAGATGAATCGCCTCGCTGCGCAAACCCTGCTGCAAAAAGGCCGTGCATTGCCGGAGCCGGTCATTGGCCTGTGTGCACAGGTCGGCGTAAGCGGTGGCCATTTGCGCGATTTCCTCCGTCACCCCCTGGAAGCCTCCCGGGCCTCCCTGGCGCACGTCCCGCAGAAACTCGATGACCCGCTGATGATCCGCCATTGTTATTTTCCTGTCGCTCCGCCCGGGCGCTCGAAGTGCAACGCCGCAATCCGCACATTCCCCGGCTTCCCCGCCAGCTCGATTCCGACATCAAACCGCATTAAGGCGTCGTACGCCATTACCGTTTCCAGGCGCGTCGCCACGTCGGCGGCCGCCCGGTCCCGGCTCGCCAGCAACTCTGGATCGAGCGGCTGCTTCATCGCTTCGGCCGTCGGCTTGGCTTCGGCAATCCGTTTGTCGATTCCGTCCAAAGTGTTCCTGCTCTTCTCCAGATCCGCCGCATCGTCGGCCCGCCGCCTGGCAAAGGTGCTTTCTATTGTCCCGATTCCGGGCCGAAATGTCACCAGAAACCACGCGTCCGCCCCGCCGGAAGCCGACGGCCGCTTGAATTTGATCACCTGCGACGCATTTTCGGTGGTTCGCAGCGCCGAATCCTTCTCCTCCCAGTCGGTGTACCAGCTTGCTGTCCAGCCCTCCGCCAGGCTGCCCTTCTCCGGCGAAGTTATGGTTACGCCTTTTGGCAACTCCACTGGCCAGCGGACTTGCATCTGCGCATCCTCAAAATTCTGCTTCCCCGCGTCAAAAGGCTTGAACCGTACCTGCTGGGTTGCGGCCGCCCCGCCCGCCGCGGGACGGCGCTCCAGTTCGACCGTGCTGCTCTGCAACATCCAGAAATAATACCCCAGCAGCGGGGCATTCTTGAGCAGCATCGAGGAATGCCAGCGGATTTCGAGCGCGGGCTGGGATCGGTCAAACGCAACTGCGAGCACTTCCATTCCGGCTCCGGTATCGCTCGATTTTTTCCACAAAAGCGCAACGGTTCCTTTTTCCTTCCCCGGAGCCGTGAGCAACGCACCGGCATCTTCGCTTGTAAAGGTTGAATCGTCAGCCGGCAGGCCGGATTCACTCCCGGGAAGTATCAGGTGCAGCCCAGTTACCGCGGCAGGATTCACCTCTTCGCGCTTGATCGCGAGCTTCTGCACGCGCTCCCCGATCCCGGTCCCTACGATCGGTCGCTCCAGCGTAACCAGCGCCGCGAGCGTCTCGGGAAAATGCACCTGCGGTTCATTGCCGAAGAGGTTGCCCGGGGGCTGAGTGACTGGCGATGGCGTTTCCGAGGGGGCCAGTGCGGTGGGCGTCTGCGGCGTGATGGTTGGCGTTTGTGTCTGGGGCTCTATCGAGACCGGCTCCGGATTCACGAGGGGTTTGGGCTCCGAAACAGTTGGGGTCAGCGGCGGCGGAGGCGAAGGCAAACGGCGCGACGCCACGTAAATGGCTCCCATGCCCAGCCCAATCGCGGCGAGCGCCGTGCCAAAGAGCCACATCACCTGCCGCCGGCGCCTTTCTGCCGTCTCCTGCACCGCGCGCTCCGCGGCCTGGAGCGCCCGCTCCGTGTCACGTATTCCGCTTTTTTTCCAGTCGGATTTTGGCGGCCTGGCTTCCGCCGCTCCCGCGCTCGAAACCGTCCCCGCGGTGTCATCGGCAAATCCCAATTCCCCCGACTCCGCGTAGATCTCCTCATCCACAACATCCTGGTTCATCCATTGCCGCGGCGCGGGTTTTTCCCGTGAGGCGGGGGTGTTGGCCGGCGCTTTGGATGCTGTGGGCCGTGTGGAAACTGATGCGGGCCGGGGCTGTTCGGGCAGTTGGCCGCTGCGCGCCGCATTTACGAGGGCTCCGTTCCCGGGTACGCCGGGGAGCCGCGCCCGGTCGGTGAGATCCAGGATCAGGCCGGTCGCGGCGTACCGCTTGCCGAGTTCCGCCGCCGGTGTGCCCGCAAGGCAGCAGCGCCACAGGCAAGTCGCGCTCGTGGGCATGCTGGTGAAATAGGTGTTGAAGGTGACATTCCACCGCGCCGCCGGCGGCAGGAGCGCCAGGGCCTCTCCCAGCAATTCCACCATTTCCTCGCCATCAGCCAGCGCGCCCGCGCTCGGAAACAGAATGCATACCGGCTTGGTGGGCGATTTGGCAAACAGTTCCGCCAGATGCCCCCCCCATCCGGCATCGCCGGTCACTTGCTCCCAGCGCCTGCAGACGCGCGAGCCGGCGTCGTCGGCGCCCGTCGGCAGCATGCGCGCCGGCAGATTTCCGACGCGTCCATCCCATCCACTGGCCATCACGCCAGCCTGCCTGAGCATCCACGCCGGGCCAAGGCCGGCCGCTTCCATCTCGCGCTGTTCGAGCACCAGGTGATGGGCAAAAGAATTGGTCCGCTGTGTGTGGTCCACCCCCGCATCGCACACGCGCGAAAGCACGTGATAGGTCCGCCCCGCGACGGTAAGGATGCAATGGCCTAGACTGACCGGATTCACGCCGCCGTTGTGCCGGTAGGCGGAGAGGGTCTCGAGCCGGTCCCAGAGCGACTTGGGAATGTTTTCCGATGCCGCGACTGTGCAGAACCCGCTGGTCCCGCTCCTGATGCCTTCCGGCGCGGAGGTGTAATAAATCTCGAAACCCATGTTCCCTTCGCCGCAGTTTTTCGACATTCAGCGCGTCAGCTTGCCACCGCGTCACCTTTGACCGCCTCGCGCGCCCGTACGCCGGCGATTAATCCTGTCGCCCAGCGTGCATAACTGTAGAGCAACGGGATCGTGACCCAGCGTGGATGAATGTCCCTGGGCCGGATCAGCAGCCCGTTGCGTTCCGGATATTTTTCCGGTGAATGCCCCAGAGCGCTTACCGGCACGTAGATCACTTCGTCCGCAAAATCCTCCGCCGTCGTCACCACCTCCGGCGTGATGGTCAGCAGCAGCTGGCGCAATTTGCGGCTCACGCGATCGATGCGATCCATGTCCATAGCGGCCAGGTGTTCCTGCCGCGCGGACCCCGGGGCATCGCGAACCACCGGCTCGCTTACCAGGTCCTCCCCTTCCAGCAGCGGCGCCCAGATGTCGGACTTCGCCACCAGCACCAGCAGCGGCCGATCGCATTTCTGATACGCACTCAGGCCCGCGTGCTTGCGGAAGCGGATCGCCGCCTCTCCGAGAATCGTTTCCTGCCGCACTGTCTGCAGCGGTTCGACGATCTGCGGGTCGGCGGAGATTGCCTTGCACCTGGCGCGGAACCGCGGGTCCTGCGTGGGATCGAGCAGAAACATGAGCACCTTGGACCGCGAAAGATGCCGAGTCACCGGCGCGAGCGCCGTATCCTGACCGACGTTGTAATGTTCGCCGGCATTGTCATAGAAGCAGACGATCCGCCCCAGCCTGGCGCGCTTTGCGGCCCGCGGATGCTGCGCCCCTGGATGGAGGCTGAATAAAAACGGCTTGGGCAGCTGGGTTTCCTGCCCGTTGATGGTTACCGAGCGGTACAGGTCTCCCTGCGTCCGGGTCTTGTCCAGGAGGACCGGTTTTTCCGGATCCTCGGGCAAAAACAGCGTCTCCTCATACCGGTTCAAAATCCAGTTCGCTTCCTTGTCCCCGTCGGCAAAGATGATCGCAAAATCCTTCGCGAGGCGCTGCCGAAGTTCCCAGGTCATCGCGGCGAGAAAATTCGATTTTCCGGAGCCTGCCGAGCCAATGATGCTGATGAAAGTGACTTCGTTTTCCAGCAGCACGCGGGGCAGAATCAGATGGCATGCCGGGCAGGCCATCGCATGGCAGGCCATATCTCGCGCGTCAATGGCACGGCCGTCGAGGGTGAAGCGTGTGGGCAAAAAGCGGATGGGTTCCTCGCGGAGAATGGTATCGCCCACGAGTTCCTCATGCTGCGCGACCCAGAGGACCTGCTCCGGCCGAAATTCATGCCAGCAATGGGGACAAGTCACCCGCTTTACCAACTGGAGCGAAGCGCCATCGCCATTGCTCTTCTCCGCCGCCGCATTTTCCAGTGTGGCTGATTCTTTCATTTATTTCCGCCCGGTTGCCAGCCAAGCCGCCCATTGCACTTCCCGAAAGGAGCTGCAACTCGTTGCTGTGTGGAGACCTGCTGCTGGTTCTGGGTATCTTACCGGAGAAGGTCTTATCTTTTCCACGTTTGCCTGAATACGAACTTTTGGGCGAGAATTGACCAAAAATTTGGAGAAAGAGGACGCTTTCAACTTAAAAAAAGCTTATGCTACTTCGGCTGGACCTAAGGATGTCATAATCAGGGACTACTGATCCCGACCGAGTCAGAGGTATAGTAGGGCGTCCAGTAGTCCTTGGGCGTCGTTCTTCAGCGATCGTGCTTCTTTGGGACGCAGGGATCGGCATGTACGTCAGCTTCACTTCCGCCAAGGTCGTAGAGTTCCCTGATCCGCGCGCCTTTGAACGCCGCGCCGGACGGTGGCTCACGTTCCGCGAGGCGGAGAATTTCTATCTGCTCTGCGTGCTGCCGAGCATCAATCGTGCTCTGGACCCCAACATTCGCCTGTTCACCATTGAAGATAGCGAAACGATCCTGGCCGCAGGGATTCTGCTCTCCGGGGGCACGCTTTCCATGACGTGGGCGACGCCGGAGCTGATCGATACGCTCGTCGACCACGCAGCCAGGCATCACTGGCAGATCACAAGCGTCAGCGGCCCCGCTCATGTCTCGACGCTGCTGGCCAAGTCCTACGCCGACCGCGTGGGGCGGTCGATTGAATTTCATCGCGCGGAGCGGCTGTTCCAGCTGGCCAATGACGATTATCCGTCCCCTGCCGAGGGCCGCCTGGAAATAGTCCACAGCGCGGAATTGCCGCTCGCTCGAGCCTGGTTTGAGCAATTTGCCCTGGAAGCGCAGCTTGAAATGGATCAGCCGGGAATTCATGGGGCTGTGCAGGCGCTCGTGGATTCCCGCCGGCTCTATTTCTGGAAAGCGCCCCATCCGGTGGCGATGGCCGCGTGGGTGACTTCTTCGCCGAACGGTGCGTGCCTGAATTATGTCTACGTTCCGGCAGAACACCGCGGCCAGGGGCATGGTAAATCCGTGAGCGCCGCCCTCGCCGGCCAGATGTTTGCCACGGGAGCCCGCTATTGCTTCATGCTGACCGATGTGAACGACGCCCGGGCGAATCATTTGTACCAGAGCATCGGAGCCCGCACGCTTTGTGAGATTCTGCAATGCCGGATCGTGTCGCGAAGCTCGGTCGCCAGGCCGCTCAAGAACCCGATTTCGCCAGTCAGCCCAAAGTGACGTACTTGTCCTGAACCGAGCGCAAATACGGAGTGGCGGAATCCAGATTTCTTGCGACCAGACAGGGGCCAGGCGTTACACTATGAGGAGATTAAGAGCAGCTGGACGCCATGCGTCGAGTTGCCGCATCTGAGGCTGCCATCAAGAGTGAGACACCTGTGTACGTTGTGACCTTTTCACCCCCCCGCCTGATTGAATTTCGCGATCTTGGCGCGTTTTCAGCGCGCGTTCGGATTTGGCTCCATCAGCGTGAAGGCGAGAATACGTATCTCATCGGCAAGCTGCGCGACCAGGATCCGAAGGTCGATTCTTCGGTCCGGCTGTTTCTGGTGGAGCAGGAAAATGCGATCGTGGCCGCGGGGATCCGTGCCTCCAATGGATGCCTTTATCTGACCTGGGCCTCTCCCGAAGCGGTTAAAGTCGTTATTGAACATATCACATCGAAACACTGGGCGGTGGCCGCCGTGTGCGCTCCGGTTCATATCGCGTCAGACATTGCCTCCCGGCTGGCGGAACGGGACAAAAGTCAGCAGACCCTCATTCGCACAGAGCGTGTGTTTCAATTGTCGCAGGTCAGCCATCCCTTGCCGGAGGAGGGCCGATTGGAAGTCGCTCATGCCTCCGACAAGCCGTTCATCAGGGAATGGTTTAAGGCGTTCGTCGAGGAATCGGAGTTTTATGGCGATGTCGCGCGGGATCCGCGAGCGGTTGACTGGCTCATTGATCCGCGGCGTATGTATCTCTGGAAGTCTCCGGGGCCCGTGTCGATGGCAGCCTGGGTTGCTCCGACAATGTATTCCGGGGCGATCAACTATGTGTATGTTCCCGATGAGCACCGCGGCCGGGGATTTGCCAAAGCCGTGACCGCCGCGCTTGCCCAGCAGATGCTCGCCAGCGGCCTGCGCTATTGCCTGATTCTTGCCGATGCGGGCGACGCGCGGATCAATCGCCTTTATCAGTCGATCGGAGCCCACGCCGTGGGAGACCTGGCGTACTTCACGCTGGAAGTACCTTCGAAAAGTCCCTCCAAAATAGCGCGCTCCGGCGATTCGCACTGCTCTGCCGGTTCGCGTGCGTCGTAATGCTTTCGTAACAACTGTGGTTACTTCGATCACACGACCGTCGGGCCGTAGAGGCCTTCCACGTCCGTGGCCTGCTTCCAATTGACCTGATCGGTGCTGACCTGGTGCAAGCGCGAAATGAGTCCCTGTTTTACCTGACGCTGCAACGTGGGAAGGTCAAACGGGCCGGTGATCTTTCCGCGCAGGCGCACCCAATACAGAGGAGCGGCGGGCGTGGCGGCCGCCGTGGCCGGCGCGACCTGCGCTGAGCGAGCGGGGGGCTGACCGGCCGGCAGAGGGGGCGGTGCTGCCTGCTGCGCGACGGTGGCAGGCTCCTTCGCCGGCTGCGACCGTGCGGCCAGCGCGAGCGTGGCAGGCGCCCTGCCGACTTCCTGTTTGAGCACGCTTAAATCGCTGAGCATTTCCGCGGCCGTGGCGTAGCGGTCCGCCAGCGGCTTATTCATCAGCCGGGAGATCACCTCCGAAATCCCCGCCGGAAAACCGCGGATCACCTCCGCGAGCGGCGGGGCCTTCATGCCGATCGACACATGCCACATCATCCACTTGTTGGGCGGCGGTTCCTTGGTGGTATTTCCCTCGTAGACGGCCGGAAATGACTGCCGATGCAGGCGCGTTCCGAGTGCCATCTCGTACGCGATATGGCCGAGGGCATACAGGTCCGTTGCGGGGGCGATCTTGCCAAATTCGTTCGAGAGCAGTTCGGGAGCGGCATATTTGACGGTGGCCAGCGCCTGCGTGCGGTGGGCGGCGGCGGCGGTGGCGGAGGAAAAATCGGTGATTTTGTAATTCCCCAGGACATCCAGGATGACATTCGCGGGCTTGAGATCCTGGTGAATCAGCGGCGGCTTGAGCGCATGCATGCCCAGCAATCCGCGGCCGACGTGCCCGAGCACCTTTACCACTTCCATCACGTCGCCCGGATCGCTCGCGATCCGCTGGCCGAGGGTCGCTGCACCCAGTTCCATCGCCATCCACGGCACGCCGCCGGTGAGGCCCATGGCGTAGATGGTGACAATATTCGGATGCACGGTGAGCTGTGCGAGCATTCGCACTTCCCCGTAGAACCGTTGCTCCTCGTTGGAAGCTTCTTTCCCGCCGACATCAATCGCCGGCAGCAGTTTGAGCACCACCGGCCGGCGGTTGTCCCCGGGCAGCACTTCATCGGCCCGATAGACGGCCCCGGCGGGCCCATCGGAAATCACATCGCGGAGAATGAATCGGTCGAGTCGTTTCATGAGAATGATCAACGCTCCCGAGCGCCGTGAGTCAGGTGAAGGACGAACACTGTCTGCTCCCGGATTGTAAACACGATGCGACGTGCGTGCCGCTTATCCCCAAACAGAAGCTGGTGGATGATTTCGCCGCGCCGGGGCGATTCAGGGGCGATCGGACAACGACCAGGATTGCTCTCGAGTGAATTAATCGCGTCGATCGCCCGATTGTACCATTCCGGAGCATGCTGGGGCGTGCGTTCGAGCAGCCAGTGGTAAGCACGGTCAAGATCCTGCAGCGCACGAGGCGAAATAATGACGGTGAAGTTCATCGTGGAGGAATGTTGTATTTCTGTCGCAACATTTCAAACGCTTCCCGCGCCGGAATTCCTTCGCCGCGAGCGACCTGGGTCTGCGCTTCTTGAATGGCCGCAATCGTCTCGGATCGTTCCAATTGCTCTCTGAGCAATGCGACTTCCTCTTCCAGACTGCTGATACGTCGATTTAGTGCCGCGAGTTCGCCGCCATTGTCTGTGAGTGCTGACGCCATCTGGCTCTCCTTCGGTTGCGATTATACCAACCATCGACCCCATGGAGGAGCGTTATCTGTTCCGCGCCAGGCGGGTGACGAATTCGAGCAGTGCCGCCCGCATCTGGTCATCGTCGCCATGCAGGGCATCGGCCCCGCTTTCAAGCATTCTGGAAAGCGCTGCCGGGTGCTTTTCGGCGAGGTGTTCGAAACCATTCTCAGCATCGGAAGCGGTTGCACCGTCGAGCATCACGTGCAGTTTCAGCCAAGCCGCCGCGGCCTCGGAGCTGGCGCCGGCCTGGCGCAACCGCCAGGCTTCGCGCATGATATTGGGCGCCTCCGCCGGCAGACGCCCAGCATCCGCCTCCTGCTGCACGTAAGCCTGGAGCGGCATGTAAGCCGTCGCGACGTTGCCGGAAGCCGATCCGGAGAACGGGTCGATCGCCACAACAACCAGCAGAACCACCAGAAGCAATACGGCCACCAACAGCAGCCAGGTCCGTGAGCCTGAAGCACCGCCGCCTGCGGTGGGGAGCTTCTCAATGCGCACGAGCGTTTCAGGTCCGAGCTGGACCTGGTCCTTCACGCGGAGCCGGACCCGGCCGGCGACCTTCTCCCGGTTGATAAGCGTTCCATTGGCCGAGAGATTCTCCAGAAAAAACTGATCCCCTTCGCGCGCAATCAGAGCATGTTCAAACGAGACGGACGCTGCATCCAGCCGCACGGCGCAGCGCGGGGCCCGGCCGATCACCGTCTGCCCGCCGGCAAAGGTGAATTCCTTTCCCGTCTCGGGTCCCGAGATGATTTTGATCGTGCAATCCGCCATGCTTCGCAGGCATCCTTGAGGGTCAGACAATATTTCCCGTGACCAGGTAGGTCACGATAAAGGGAGCAAACAGCAACAGCACCGCCGAAAGCAAAACCAGCGTCGAAGGGAGCATCACATACACCCCCGCCGCGCCGGCCGTCGCCTGCGCCTGGAGAATCCGCTCGGCATTGATCCGGTCGGCGAGGCTCTCAAGAGTCTCGGCGAGCGGCCAGCCGAGTTCCTCGGACTGCACAATGGCATCCACGAGCGCCGTCATATCCGCGATTTTAAGGCGTTCGGCCATCTTCTTGAATGCCTCGGCCCGAGGCGCTCCCACGTCGATTTCCGCGAGCACCTGCCCGAGTTCCACGCCTATGGGCTGATGCTGGTAATCGTCAATGACCCGGGCCAGCGCGATCCGCATCGACGTGCCGGAACGAAGCATCAACACCAGCAGGTCGAGTGCATAGGGGAGGGCGCGCATGATCTGCGTCTGCCGCTCGTCGGCCTTGGATTGCAGATGCGCGACCAGAGCGACAAATCCGAGGGGAATCCCGACGAGACCCAACCACGCGAAGCTGACGCCCAGGAGCGCGGTCGTTACAAAGCCGATCGCAAGAGTAAACGAGATCGCCACGAGGATTCCCGCCGCGACGATTTCATCGTCATCGAGGCCGCCGGGGTATCCCGCGCGGGCATACGGACCCTGCACGTATTGCCGCAGCGGATCGAGCCCCAGGCGATCGACGGTGACAGCGATCCCGGAAATCAGCGGGAGAAAGAACCGGTAGAGGGGGCTCGACACCATGGCGAGTTCCCGCATTTCCTGCCGGCGCATGGAGGTGCCCGCCGCCCGGCCGGCGCCGATTTCCCGCTGCCGCTGCAGGAGTCCCCAGGCCGCAAATGCCAGGAGCGCGACGGCTCCGCCGAACATTCCGGCCGCCGCCCATTTCAAGATGATTCCGACATCCAGCATCCAGTTCCTCAAAGCGTTCCGGGGCTAAATCTCCGACCTGGTGATGCGATTGGCGATATACGCGCCCGACCCGGAGAGGGCCGCGGCGATGCCCAGCATGCCCCATCCCGGCAGTGTTGTGAAAAGCATCCCCACGCCCTTGGGCGCGACGATGCTCATGAGGCCTAGCATGAAGACCGGCGCAACGAGCAGCACGCGGATATTTGTGCGGCCCTCGGAGGTGTGGGCTTCGACGGTCTTGCGCATCTCGCGCAATTTATCCAGCGATTTGCTGATGCGGGTGAGCGTTTCGGAAATGTCTCCACCCATTTCACGGTTGAGGATGAGCGCGGTCGCAAAGAGCGAGAAATTCGGGAGATTCAGACGTGATTTGGCGTTCCGGATCACCGTTTCCATGTCCGCTCCATAGCCATATTGATTGGCCATGATTTTAAATTCGGTGCGGATCGGCTCGGGGGCCTGATCGGAAAGGCGGGTCATCGCCTGCACGAGCGTCAGGCCGGCGCGCATGGAATTGGCCATGGCGGCAACACTCTGTGGAATCTGCAGGTCGATCTTCTTGACCCGCCGCCGCCAGGCCCAGGCGATGAGCACCGGCGGCAAAAACCAGCTGGCAATCCAGAGGATAACCGCCACCAGAGGCACCGGAATCACCATCAGCAGCACGAGCAGCAGCACGAGAAATCCGACGTAATAGCCCAGCGCCCAGGTCGCCGCGTTAATCGCCTCGGGGCTGAAGCGGGCGTGGGTTGTGCGAATCCACGCCTGGTCTCGCTGCCACCGCGCGAGGAACCAGTCCCGCAGGCCCCAGACAAAAAGTGCCGCCGCCAGGCCCGCGATCAACGCCGCAAGAATCTCCAGCGGATTCATACTTTCACCGCCTCAAACCAGCTTTCGAGCTTGAGGAATCCCTTTTCCACCATCTCGCCGAGGAACCGCGGCATGTAGCCGGTGGGCTTGAGCACACGCTGGCCCGCTTCATTTTCGGCCAGCCGCATGATGTCGCGGGTTTCGACCTCGCCGGTCACCGGGTGCATGCCGATGACTTCGGAAATCTGCGAGACGAGGCGCTGGCCATTGGAGAGCCGCTCCTGCTGGACGATGACCTGAATGGCCGAGGCGATTTGCCTCCTCACCGCCGCGAGAGGGATCTCAGCGCCCATGAGCACCATCGTTTCGAGCCGGGCGACGGCGTCGTTGGTCGTATTGGCGTGAATCGTGGACATGCTGCCGGCGTGGCCGGTGTTCATGGCCTGGAGCATGTCCACCGCCTCGTCGCCGCGGCACTCGCCGACGATGATCCGGTCGGGACGCATGCGCAGGGCGTTTCGCACAAGGTCGCGCGCGGTGTAGCGTCCCTGGCCCTCGGCGTTGGCGGGCTTGGTTTCAAGGGAAACGACATGCTCCTGCTGCAGTTTGAGTTCCGCGGAATCTTCGATCGTGACCAGGCGTTCGCTGGGCGGGATAAATCCGGAGAGCACGTTGAGCAGCGTGGTTTTTCCTGCACCGGTGCCGCCGGAAACAAGGATGCTCGCCCGGTATAAGACGCACGCCCGCAACAGCGCCACCGCCGAGGGCGTGAGTGATCGCCAGCGCATCAGGTCTTCCACCGACACGCGGTGCTGCGGAAATTTGCGGATTGTGATGCACGGCCCCTTGATCGCCAGGGGATCGATGATCGCATTGACGCGCGAGCCGTCTCGAAGCCGCGCATCGACCAGCGGCTGCGAGCGGTCAATGCGCCGCCCAAGCGGGGCGACGATGCGCTCGATGATCGAGAGGCATGCCTCTTCGGAGGGGAAGGTCTGCGGAATCTTCACCACGCGGCCGTTGCGTTCGATGTAAATGTTCGCCGGATTCACCACCATGATTTCCGTGATCGCCGGCGAACGCAGTAAATCCTCGAGCGGGCCGAGGCCGAAAATAATGTCGTAGAGGGTTTTTTTGATGTGAGAAATCACGAGGTATGTCCGGACGTTTTCCAGGACGTCGGCAAGCACGTCATCGGCGGCGCCGGCCTTGCCGTCGCCTGGAAAAAACGACGCATCGACGAGTTCGTCGGCGTTAGACGGAATCGGCTTGTTGGCGGCGATGCCCGCCTTGTTCACCATGCGCACGATGGCCTGTTCCAGCGGAGCCTCGAGCTCCTGGTTTTCACCCAGGCCGTGCCATTCCGCGGCGATCGTGTGCTCGCTGGACATTTTGCGGATCAGCCAGTCGCTCACGCGCCCGCGAAAGGCAATCCGCGCCAGGACCGGCGTGAGCGTCGATTCGAGCACCTCGCGCCGGAAATCAGTGAGCAGGAGGTCATCGATGATTTTGTTGAGCTGGTCGGTGCGGTTCTGCGAAATATCGGTGGCGGATATCGCGCCCAGGCGCAGATCCAGCCGGCGGAGGACATTGGCGTGGAGCACGTTGATGAGTTCCGTGACCTGCTCCCGAGTCTCGCCGGCCGCCGCCCCGCTGCGCCCGGCCACTTCGCCCTCGGCCGGCTCGAGCGTCAGGACAAACTCCATGAGCTTGACGACCGCGTTCTCGCGGAACTGGACGCGCCCGCCGCCCTTTACCGGTGTGTCGTTTACTTCCAGGGTGCTCACACCCGCGGATACTTCGAGCTCCCACCCCGCCCCGCCGGCGATCTCGGCGCGCTCCACCTTGAAATGGGTACCGGAAATAAATCGCGAATCCAGCCGCACATCGCAGGTCTCATCGCGCCCCACGGTGAAGCCGGAGGGCGAATTGAGAGCCACCCACTGCCGGTTGGTCAGAGTATTCTGAACGACGACACGCATAGTTGACGGATCATTGTACTCCACCTGTCGCGGCTCACCAGCCTCATCCTGGGGCCGCATCGCGATACGGTTCGAGCCCGCTTATCATGAAGCCATGCGCCGTCCGCCAAAAACCACCTGGGCATTTGTGGCCCTATGTGTCGCCGCGATCCTGATGCTGGTGCCGCTGCTATGGATGGTGTATGTCAGTGTTCAGCCGGAAGGTCTGGCCCGCGGCGCGTCTCCTTCACCCATTCACAACTACAACCAGGTGCTCGGGCAGTTCAATTTTCTCCTGTACGCCCGCAACTCGTTTTTCGTGGCCGGGATGACGGTGGTGGGATCTGTCCTCTCCTCCGCTCTGGTCGCCTATGGGTTTGCCAAGGTCCCCTTCCGGGGCAGCAAGGCGTTATTTGTCCTCATGCTTGCCACCATGATGATCCCTTTTCCGGTCACCATGGCTACCCTTTTTTTGATTTTCCGCTGGGTTACGGTGCATACCGGGATCGCCTTTCTTGGCACCTTCAGGCCGCTGTGGCTGCCGGCCTTCTTTGGGTCCGCTTTTAATATTTTTCTCCTGCGCCAGTTCTTTGTGTCGATTCCCGAGGAACTTTCCGAAGCCGCCCGCCTTGACGGTTGCTCGGAACTGGGGATCTTCCTGCGCGTCATACTCCCCCTGTCTAAACCCGCGCTGGCGGTCGTCGCCCTTTTTGCCTTCATGAATGCCTGGAATGATTTCCTTGCCCCGCTGGTCTACCTTCAGGACCCCAGCCAATACACCCTCACCCTCGGCCTCCAGGCATTTCAGTCGCAGCACGGGGGCACCCAGGAAAACTATCTGATGGCCGCGGCGGTCC
>Ga0265314_10003443_pt1 | contig 15297 bp, 13 predicted proteins | sample 4126metaG_FD_203106 | JGI IMG/M metagenome (GOLD analysis project Ga0265314, IMG submission 203106) | Rhizosphere microbial communities from Carex aquatilis grown in University of Washington, Seatle, WA, United States - 4-1-26 metaG | ecosystem: Host-associated > Plants > Roots > Rhizosphere >... | reverse complement strand
CCCGCCGCCCCTCAGGTCGCCACCGTCCCCGCCGCGCCGCAGGCCCCGCAAATCATCGTCGTCCCCCAGCCCCAGCCCGTTTACGCCCCCGCCTACAACCCCTACCCCGCGTATTCAGACTATTACCCGTACGATTCCTACTACTCCGCCTACCCCTATTACTACGGCGGCTACTATTCGCCCATCTGGTTCGGAACCTTCATCTCCGGCAATCGTTTCGACCACGGCCACGATCATGACCACGACCATGACGGCCACTTCGGCGGCGGCGGCTTTGATGGCGGTCACGGTGGTTTCGATGGTGGTCATGGCGGCGGCGGCCACACCGGCCCCCGCATCGTCTCTTCCGGCGGCAACAGCGCCACGTCCCTTCCGATCCCCACCAGCGGCGCTCCGCTTCCCCTTCAACGTGGCTCTCTTTCCCTGCCGGTCCCTCAGCGTTCCGCCGGAATCTCCGCCCCCGTCTCCCGCAGCTTTTCCAGTCCACCCATGGGCGGTGGTATGATGCACGGCGGTGATGGCTTCCGAAGGTAACCCATGCTCCAGAATATCATCGTCATCCTCCTCATCGCCGGCTGCTGCCTCTGGCTCGGCTTGCAGGCCTTCCGCTTCCTCCGGCCCCGTCCCGGCCAGAAAGCCTGCGCCGGCGGCTGCTGCGATGGCCAGGAACCAAAGCCCGCCGCCGCCACCGGCCCGCGCACCATGATGATCTCCTCCGACGACCTCCGCACCCGCCTCGCCGCCCGCAAAAAATAACCCGACGGACGCTTTCCTATGTCCGCCATCCCCGCCCCGCTCTCCCGCCCCTCCTCCCGCGCCTGGCTCGCCGGGACCGCCCTGTTCCTCCTCCCGCTCCTCGCCTACCTGCCCGCCCTTCGCGCCGGGTTCATCTGGGATGACGACCTCTGGGTCACCGGCAACCCCTCCCTCCGCACCCTCGCCGGCCTCGGCCAGATCTGGCTCCTCCCCCTCCAGCAGGCCAACGGCCAGTATTACCCCCTGAGCGTCTCGTCCTTCTGGCTGGACTATCACCTCTGGGGCCTCCATCCGCTCCCCTACCACGCCCTCAACGTCCTGCTCCACGCCGCCAGCACCCTCCTGCTCTGGCGGCTGCTCCGGTCGCTGCAAGTCCCCGGCGCCTGGCTCGCCGCGGCGATCTTTGCGATCCACCCGGTGCAGGCCGAGTCGGTCGCCTGGATCAGCGAGCGCAAAAACGTGCTCGCCGGCGTGTTCTATCTCGCCGCGCTGCTCGCATCCCTGCGGTTCTCCTCCGGCGCGGCCCGGCGGCGCTGGTATGCCCTGGCGTTCGGGCTGTTTCTCCTGGCGATGTTCTCCAAGACCGTCGCCGGCTCGTTCCCCGCGGTGGTGCTGCTGATCGTGTACTGGAAACGCGGCCGCCTGACGCGGCGCGATGTGCTGCCCCTCCTGCCGTTTTTCGCGGTGAGCATCGCCATGGGCCTGCTCACCGGCTGGCTCGAAGTGCATGTCGTGCTCGCCGCCGGGCCGGAATGGGAATTCTCCTTTCCCCAGCGAATCCTCATCGCCGGCCAAGCCCTCTGGTTCTACGCGGCCAAGCTCCTCTGGCCCGTGCAACTGAACTTCATGTATCCCAAGTGGCCGGTGGATCCGCATCGGCCGCTGCTCTGGCTTTATCCGATCGCCGCCGCCGCGGTGATCCCGATCCTGTGGCTGCTGCGCCGCCCGATCGGCCGCGGGCCATTTGTCTGCGTGAGCCTTTTCGCCGGTTGCCTTTTTCCCGCGCTGGGCTTTGCGAATCTCTACCCGATGCGCTACACCTTCGCGCAGGATCATTTTCAGTACTTTGCCAGCATCGGCCTGATCGTCCTGTTCGTCGCCGCCGCCGCACGCCTTACGGCGAACCGTCCCGGCGCGCTGCGGCTGCTGGGAGCCGGCATGATGATGCTTCTGGTGCCGCTGACTTTCATCCGGGCGGGTGTGTTTCGTTCTTCCGATACCCTCTACCAGGACACGCTGGCCAAGAATCCCAACGCGTGGATGGCCCACAACAACCTCGGTCTTTATGACCTGTTCACCCTCGGCGACACCGCGCGCGCGCTGCGGGAATTCCAGACCGCCGCGGCCATCGACGCGGTCCCGGCGGAGCCGCGGATCAATCTTGCGCGGGTGCATATGTTGCTGGGCGACGCTGAATCCGGGCCGAACATTCCGACCCTTGCCAATCCAGCCTTTTACGCTGACGGGTGGATCGCGATCGGCCGGGCCCGCTGGAATCAGCAGGATCTTTCCGGAGCGCGCGAGGCCTTCAAAAACGCCGCGGTGCGGTCACCGGAGAGTGTCCTGGCGCACCTGAATCTCGCGGCCGTACTCGACACGCAAGGTGATCGTGACCAGGCGATCGCCGAATGGCGGAGCGTAAGAGAACTCGCCGCGGCCTCTCCCGCCGGCAAGGCTGCGCTCTCACAGGCGCTCGCCGGCGACCCGCGACTTTCGTCGGCGGCGGACAAACTCGCCGGCGCGCCGCCTGCGCCTTAAGATGGCCGGATGAAACGACACCGAGGCGCCGGCAATGGCGCCGATCTCTCTGAGCAACCCTCTTCCACACCGGGCCGCGTGCAACCCTGGGGCATCGCCTGCCTTTGGGTGTTGTTGACCGCCCTGGCATGCTGGCGGATTGTATTGTCCTTCCTTCCCACGACGGTGATCGAATGGCGGCAGCTGGAAAACTTGCTGGCGTGGATCGCCGTCGCGGTGCTGCTGGTGACCGAACCGGGCGCAACGGCGCCGGGAACGCTCCGTCGCCGGCGCGTGAGCGCTGTTCTTTCGGGGATGCTGATTCTATCCGCGATTTTCGCCGGGGCTGCACAGGCACTGCTGCAATCGGAAATGAAGGGGGGGACGGGGTCGAACGCGCCAAAGATCACAGGATTTCTGGGGGATGTCCTGCTGGCTTTGTGCGGAATCCTCGTGGCGTTTCGGGAATTGAAGCGCGTCCTGAAACGCATGGGGGGGAAGGGAGGCACGCCCGCGGGTCTGACGCTGCTGGAATTGTGGCGCTTTGCGGCGGTGCAATGGGGCCTGCTGATGGTGGCGGCGATCATGTACCTGCGGGTGCGCGTTTCGCCGGAGGATGCGGCGGGAAGCGGGGAAATCCGGCGGCTCTTTTTCTTCCTTCCCGCGGCCGGGGCGCTGCCCAATGCGATGATGGCCGGCGGGCTTGCGGCGTGGGACTGGCTGGTGGTGCGACACGATCTCGGCCGTTCGCGGCCGCGGCTGCGGGCGTGGCTGTTGGGGCTTGGGGCGGTGAACCTCGGGGCGGGGATGCTGGCGCTGCGGCCGGCGTTCCTGGCGATTCCGGGCGGGATCGTTTTTCTCCTGGGGGTCGGGCTTTACCTGGCGGGCTTTCCGGCGGAGGCGCGCCGGACGCTGGCCGGAAAAATCGTCCTGGGGGCGTGGCTGCTGGTGGCGATCGGCTGCGCGGCGGCGACGCTTGAACGCATTCTCGACTATGGAAACGTGACGGTGCCGACGTTTTATGGCGCGGCGTGGCGGCACCTGTGGGGCGTGGGAGGGGTCACGCTTTGGCTGCTTGGCGCGGGGTTCTGGCTGGTGGAGCGCGAGCCTTCCGGCAAGGGACTGCGGCGGGCGGCGGTGCTGGCTGCGGGGATTTTTGTGGGCGGGGTTGTGCTCACGACGGGCATTTTTCTGTTCGCGACCACGCAAGCAAGCGAGCACCGGCTTTCGGTTTTGCGATGGCTGGTTCTGGGGACGATTCCGGAATGCGTTGCATTGCTGATCGCCGGGGCGGCGCTGGTGCGGGGCGTAAGAAGCCGGATGAGCTGAGCCTTGCCGTGGAAAAAGGAGCAGCGTGGCGTGCGGTATCGCCGATAAAGGTTGGCAATTGCGGAACCATCTTTCGTTTCTGTCCGTTTTGGCTTTGTACCCTTGCACGCAGAGGTGATTCATGTCCGACGCCCCCTCCTGCCCGTATTGCAGCCACGATGACGCCCGGCCGGTGGTGTTTACCCCCTGGGGCGGATGGGTGGGCGCGAAGGTGATGGCGATCGTGGAATGCGGGCGCTGCGCCAAGCAATACAACGGGCGCAACGGGCGGAAGATTGAGAAGGCGATTCGCGTTTATCGCTGGGCGACGCTGGTGGCACTGGCGGTTGTGGCGGCGGTGGCGATTTATTATTACAGCGGCGCGCATCCCTCCCGGTTCCCGGCGAGGACGCACCAGACGATGCAAACTACCATTTGAACACGGGCTCACTGCCCAATGCCGCGGGTTCGGTTTTGCAGGGCGCTCGCTTTGCGACGAAAATGGGGCCATGCGGATTGTGGTCATCATGCCCAACTGGCTCGGCGATGCGGTCATGGCGACGCCGTTTCTTCGGGGATTGCGTGCGCTTTATCCTGCCGCGCACATTGTGGCGGCGGGGCGGCCGCTGGTGATGCCGGTGCTGGCGGGGCTGGCGTTTACGAATGAAGCGGTTGAATTCAGGAAGGGGGAGGAGGGCCGGGTTATTGGGCGGCTCCGCGGGGAGAAGTTTGATCTGGGGATTTCGCTGCCGAACAGTTTTCGAAGTGCGTGGATGCTGTGGCGCGGCGGGGTGAAGCAGCGGGTGGGGTATTCGCGCGGGGGCCGGTCGTGGCTGCTGAATGGGCGGGCGGATCCGGTGCGGCGGAGTGCGCACCAGCGGCAGGCGGATGCGGAAAAGTCGCGGGCCATCGATCAACTGGGCGGGGGCAGGCGGGAGATCGGGTCGGCGTTTGAGCCGGTGCCGACGGTGGATTATTACCTGGAGTTGCTGCAGTTGCTCAGGGACGATGCCGCACCAGCAGCGAGCCGGCGGCTACTTGATATGAATGATCGCCGCATGGAGTTGGCGATCACCGATACGGAAAGATTCGAAGCCGACGCCGCTGTCGGGCAGATCGAAAATCAGAAATCGAAAATCGAAAATATCGCAGTGGTGGTTCCGGGGGCGAATTTTGGTGCGAGCAAATGCTGGCCGGCGGAACGGTTTGCCGCTCTGGCCGCGGCACTTGCCGATCCCAGTGGCGACTTTGGCGCGGACGTGCTATTGGCGGGCAGCCCCGCGGAGATGCCGATCATCGAAGCGATTCTGGCGGCGGTTCGGGCGCATCGGGGTCGGGTTCACGCGCTGCCGAAGCTCAATGGCGGGAAGGGCGTTTCGCTGGGGGCGCTCAAGGAGCTTGTCCGCCGGGCGCGGCTGATGATCTGCAACGACACGGGTCCGCGGCACTTTGCGGCAGCGCTGGGCACGCCGGTGGTGACGCTGTTTGGTCCGACCGATCCGCGCTGGGCGGAGACTTTTTTTGAGCAGGAGCGCATAGTGCGCATCGAGGTTCCGTGCGGCCCCTGTCAGCTCAAGCAATGCCCCATTGACCATCGTTGCATGACGGGGATTACCGTTGATGCCGTGCTGGGCGCGGCCGCGGAGCTTTGGAAACCCAGGGAATCGCTCAGGCCACTGGCCACAGATTTATGAAGATCGCGATCATCATCGAACACTTTGATCCATCGCGGACGCAGGGCGCGGGCGCCGAGCGGCTGGCGGTGTGGCTCGCGCGGGAATTTCGGCACACCGGGCATGAGGTGCATGTGATCTGCCACGATGTCTCGGCGCGGATCAACCGGTACCGCCAGGCGACGCTGCGTGCCAGCCACGACGCGGATCAATCACACCGGGCGGTGCCGCCCATCGATTCTGCGCCGGCCCACGATGGCCTGCACATTCACCGGCTCCGCGGCATGCGTCTGAGCACGGCGATCGGCTTTCGCGTGTTTGGCGTGCGGGCGCGGCAATGGGTGCGGCGGAACAAGCCGGACCTTGTGCACTCGTTCACCGTGGCGTGCCCGGGGGACATCTATCATGCGGTGGCGGGTGTTTTCGCGGCGATGCAGAGTCAATCAGCGCGCAGCCGGCAGACGATGACGCGGGCGGTGTTGAAACGACTGTCGCTGCGGTTTCCGGGGAAGCAGCGGAGCCTGGTGGCGTCTGAAGGGCGCGCGGTGCGCTCGCTGGGCACGCGCGGGGGCGTGCGGCGCATCCTGTCGCCATGCCCCATGACGACGCGGCATCTCGAGAGCCTGAGCGAGGAGCTGCGCGGCGAGCGCCTGGGGAAAGCGATCGCAGAGCTGCCGACGCCGCGGCTTGAGCTGGCGACGCCGGACGCGTCGGAGCGTCACTCCCCCGCCGCGGGCGATCCGCGGGAGTGGTTCCGGGCGCATTACGGCCTGGGCAAAACGGATCGGGTGGCGCTGTTTGTCGGGCATGATTTTCGCCGGCTGGGGCTGCGGTACGCGATTGAGGCGGTGGCGCGGACAGAGTCGCGGTGGAAGCTATTGGTGGTGGGCATGGGGAAGATGCGGGAGTATGTGGAACTGGCCGATGCGCTGGGGCTGGGGCTGGCATCGGCGGAAGGCGATGCGGGGCGTGTGCTGTTTGTGGGGCCGACGCGCGAGGTGGCCAGTGTTTACAGCGCGGCGGACGCCCTGCTGCTGCCGGCATTTTACGAGCCATCGAGCGGGAGCCTGCTCGATGCGCTGTCGTTCGGTCTGCCGGTGGTGGGGACGGAATTCATTGCCATCGCGGACCTTGTCACGACACATCACGCCGGTACCATTGTCGCTTCGCCCCGTGATGTCGATGGCCTGGCGGCGGCGCTCGATGGGTTGCCGGCCGGCGGTTCGGCGGAACAGAAAAACCTGAGCCGGCGCGCCCGCGCGGCGGGCACGAGCATCACGCCCGGGGCGTATATGGAGGCGATCTTGAAGCTCTACGGCCAAATCCGTGCGGAAAAATCCCGCGGAGCCAGCGCATGACCTGGCCGGAAGTCATCATCTATATCTTCTTCCCCGTCGCCGGATATCTCCTGGGGGCGGTCCCCTTCGCATGGGTTATCGGAAAGGCCCACGGCGTCGATATTCGCACGACGGGTTCGAAGAACATCGGGGCGACGAACCTGGGGCGGACGCTGGGGGCGAAATATTTCTGGCAGGCGTTCAGCCTCGATGCGTTGAAGGGCTTTTTGCCGGTACTGATCTGCTCGCTTTTTTCTCGGAAGCTGTCGCTGCCATCATGGGCTCCGCTTCTGACGGCGGCGGCTTGTTTTCTGGGGCATGTTTTTCCCATTTACCTGAAGTTCAAAGGCGGCAAGGGCGTCGCGACCAGTTTCGGGGTAGTCCTTGGATTCTGGCCGCTGTACACGATCGCGGGGCTGCTGGGCGGGGCGTTCTTTGTCTTTATGCTGCTGGTGTATCGCTATATTTCGCTGGCCAGCATTACGGCGGCGGCGGTTTTTGCGGCGCTGGTGGTGATGCTGTCCTTCAGGAGTCCGCCGTATGTTAATACCGCGGTTTCGCCGGGGGACCGGGTGGCGTTGATAGCGGTGGCCGGTTTTTTTGCACTGGTGATCATCTTTCGCCATCGGGCCAACATCGCCCGGTTGATGAAAGGCACTGAGCCGAAGATCGGGCAGCGGGAAATTGAAAAGGCCAAGCTGAAACCGCAGAACCCTCCCCCACCGCCTGACGGCCGGTAAGCGTTTTCACGTCCAGCAGCCGGCATTCTCGGGCCTGTTTTTGATGAGCTCGCGCGACTTGTTTTTGTTCGCCACCTTTACGCGCGTTTCGGCGTAGGTACAGGTAGAGAAACGGAAACGAAAACCTTTGGGGAGATTATTCATGAAATGGTCGAAGCTTGCCGTGTTGTTTGGAGCGCTGGTCACCGTGCTGCCTGGGATCTCGGTGAATGCGGATGCGGCTCCTTCGGCGACTGCCGCCGCCGGGGCGCACAGCGGTCGGCGGGCGGGTGTGGGGGCGGAGATTAAGTCGCTGCGGGGGGACATCCGGGCGATCCGCATGGCGCATCAGGGCCGCGACAAGGCGGGGGTGCAGGCGGGGCTGTCGCAATTGAAGAATGACTGGCAGGCGCTGCCGTCGAAAGTGCAGGAGCGGATCCAGGAGAAACATCCGAAGCTTTTCAAACGGCTGCGGAAGCATCTGAACCAGCGCGCGGGGCATAAGAAATCCGCAGCACAATAAACGGCGGTGCAATCGCGGGCGTTTTACCTGGATGGGGTGGTGGCAGGGCTGGAGAACTTTTTGCCGTTCCAGGTGACTTCCGCGTTATCGAGCGAGAGGGGCTGGGCATCGGGCGTGGTGATGCGGCAATCTTCAAATGAAATGGTTCGCGCATCCTGCAGGTCGAAATTGTGATCTGCCTGGATCGTGATGTGGCGGAGGGTGATGTCGTGCGCGGGCTGCTCCGGGAGGCCGAGGATTCTTCCTGCGGCGGGCGAACCGGTGACGGTGATATTTTCAAAATGGATATCGTGGAAATGGGGGATGGCCTGGGTTTGGCCGGGCTGGGCATCGCGCGGGCCGACGTCTCCGCCGGTGGCGGCGTTGCCGTTGTAGCGCATGTTGAGGTCGATGGGGCGGCGGACGTTTTTCATGGTGATGTTGGTGTAGGAGATGTCGTGGACGTCGCCGCCGTTGCCGCGGTAGCTTTTGATGCGCAGGCCGTTGTCGGTGCCGTCGAAGGAGCAGTCGCGGACGACGATGTGGGAGAGGCCGTTCTTCGTGGGGCTGCCGATGGATATGCCGTGGCCGTGGAGGCATTCGAGGTTTTCGATGAGGACATCGCGGGAGCCGCTCTGGAGGGCGACGTTGTCATCGCCGGTGTCGATGCGGCAGTTTTTGATGAGGATGCGCTGGCCGCCGGGGTCCATGGCGTCGGTGTTCGGGGCGTCGTGCGGGGCGAGGACGCGGATGGAGTCGATGGTGATATCCTGGCCGCGCGGCACGAGGTGGAACATCGGGGAGTTGGTGAGCGTGATGCCCTGGACGAGGAGGCGCTGGACGCCGGTGAGCGAGACGAGCGCGGGGCGAGCGACGATGGGGCGGCCGGCGGGGTATTTGCGGGCGGCTTTGTCGGACCAGTCCCAGAATTCCTTGCCGGAGCCATCGATGGTTCCGCTGCCGGTGATGGAGATATCGGTGGAATTCTGCGGGCAGGAAATGAGGGGGGCGACTGTTGCGCCGCGACCGCCCTGATAGCTCGCTGCATTTGCCGGATCGGATGGATCAGGGATGCCGTATTCGGCGAAGGTTTCCGGGGCCTTGATGATCGCGCCGGGGTCGAGATGCAGGTCGATACGGCTGGGGAGCGAGAAGGGGAGCGTCTTGTAGGTTCCGGCCGGAACAATCAAGTGTCCGCCGCCCGCCGCGGCAACCGCCGCCACGGCTTTCTTGAAGGCGTCGGTATCAAACGTCTTTCCGTCCCCGGCCGCACCGAAATCTTTCAGGTTGAATCGCGCCTCCGGAATGACGGGCGATGCGGCGACGATTTCCTCGGGAGCGGTGGTCGCGGGTTTGGAATCCGGCGCGGCTGCAAAAGTGCTTCTGCCAGCGAGCACCACGGTGATCGCAACTGCGCGGCTTAGTCCCCGGAAGTTCGGCATGTTGTTCCTCCGCAAGCCCCGCATGGTCGCGTTACAGCGGTTCGACGCCTTCCCATTTATGCTTCGAGATGCAATCGGTGATCTTGAGCGCGATGTCCACGGCGGTCATGCCGTCCTCGCCGGTGACCTCGGGCAGATTTTCGCCGACGCCGCGGGTGCGGATCGCCGCGAGAAAATTTTCGAGTTCCGCCCGCACCGGCTCGGATTCCTCCACCACCAGGTCCTCGTACTTCACATAGTCCTGGTAATTCACCTGCATCAGATCGGTGATGCGGCCTTCGGCGACTTCCTTTCGCACGAAGGCGAGCTGCTTTTCGTTGGCGGTCTTGGTGATGACGGCGCCGGATTTTTTCTGGTAATCGACCGACACGTAGGCCGTGGGAGAAAAGAGCCGCATCTTGCGTTCGGTGCGGAGCGCCAGGCGCGAGGCGGTGAGATTGGCCACGCAGCCGTTGTCGAACGTGAGGCGGGCATTGGCGACATCTTCAAACTTGCCGATGACGCCGACGCCGACCGCCCGGACTTCGGTCACGGGCCGCTTCACCAGGTTGTTCACGATGTCGATGTCATGAATCATCATGTCGAGCACGACGCCGACGTCGATGGAGCGGAACGTCATGGGGCTGATGCGATGCACCTCGATGAACGCGGGCGTGAGCGCGTATTTTCTTAAGGCCCGGTAGGCGGGGTTGAAGCGCTCGGTGTGGCCGACCATCAGCACGCGGCCGTGCTTTTTGGCCAGATCCACGATTGCCCCGGCATCGGCGACATTTGCCGCGAGGGGCTTTTCGATCAGCACGTCCGCCCCGGCCTCGATGAGCTGTTCGGCGCAGGCGCGATGATGCAACGTCGGTACGGCGATCGTCGCCGCACGCACCGGCGTGCCAGTTTCCTTGCTCCACCGCATGAGGTCCTGCACCGCCGCGGGCCCTGCGAACGGCCGGCACCCGTGTGCCTCGGCCGCGGTCTTGGCGTTCTCGGGATCCAGATCCGCCACGGCGACCAGTTTGTATCCGGGAATCGCCGCATAATTGCGCGCGTGGTGGCGCCCCATCCGTCCGACGCCGATCACCGCCGCGTTGATAATCTCAGGTGCCTGCACGAAAACCCCTTCGCTAAGTAATTGGGTTAATTGAGTTAATTAGGTTAATTGGGACCCTGCAGCCTCGGCAATGGATGCGTCATTTTCTCTTTGTGCTGCAAACGGCCAATTTACTTAATTAACCCAATTACTCATTTAACTAATTACCGGTGGCATGCGGGTGTTCCTCTTCTTCTTCCGTGCGGGTCAGGCGCCCGCGCAGGGCTTCGCGCGCCCGGCCGAACTTGCCGCTCATGGAGGCGCGCAGGAATGTCAGGAGTGTCTGGATGTCAGGATGATTGGGATATTGCTTTTCCAGCTCGACCGCCTGTGTGATCCAGGGCGTGGTGTCCTTGAAGAGCAAACGGTACGCCGTCTTCAGGGGCTCAATCTGTTCATCGGAATACCCGCGCCGCCGCAGGCCATTGCGATTCACGGAACGAATCAGACACGGATTTCCCTCGACCACCATGAACGGCGGCACATCGCGCGTGATGGCGGTGAGGCCGCCGACAAATGAATGCTTGCCGAAGGTCACAAAATGATGCGATGCCGCCCCGCCGCTGATGACGACGTTGTCCTCCACGACCACATGGCCGGCGAGCATGACGTTGTTGGCCAGGATGCAGTGCGATCCGATGATGCAGTCATGGGCGATGTGCGCGCCCACCATGATGAGGTTGTCGCTGCCGATGCGCGTCTCGCCGCCGCCGTCCTCCGTGCCGATGTGCACCGTGCAATTTTCTCGAAACCGGTTTCCGCTTCCGATGATGATCGGGCATGGGCCGCCGCGGTATTTCAAATCCTGGGAGATGCAGCCGATGATGCTGTTGGGGAAAAACTCGTTGGCCTCCCCGACCCGGGTGTGCCCGTCGATCTGCGCATGGTGATGCACCACGCATCCGTTGCCGAGGCGCACATGCGGCCCGATCCACGCAAAGGCACCAACGACGACGTCGTCCGCCAGTTCGGCTCCGCGCTCAACTACCGCCATGGGATGAATCTTCGGCATAGAACTCCAGGAAGTACGTCGTAATTAAAGTAATTGGGTTAATTGGTTAATTGGGACTTCATAGCGTTCATGGCCCCCCATTTCCCGTTTCTGCAAGGCGGCCCCAATTAACTCAATTAACCTAATTACTAATTACTGTTTACCCTCACCCTCCCAACTCGCTGTCGACCAGCATGAATTTGATCTCCGCTTCCGCCGCCACCTGGTCTCCCACGTAGGCCCGGCACTTCACGTGGCCGGTGCGCGCCTTCACGCGAATATTTTCCGACTCGAGCAGAAGCTGATCCCCGGGCACTACCGGTCTACGCAGTTTCACCTTGTCGAGTGACAGGAGCATCGGAATCTTTCCCGTGTGCTCGAGGCTCCGGGACAACAGCAACCCGGACAACTGCGCCAGCGCCTCGACAATCAGCACTCCGGGCATCACGGGCGTTCCAGGATAGTGCCCCTCGAAGAATGGCTCATTCATGGTCACGTTTTTCACGCCCAATGCCCGCCGATCGCCATCCATCTCGATCACCCGATCCACCAGCAGCATTGGATACCGGTGTGGCATCAGGCGCAGAATCCGCCGCATGTCCATCACCGGCTCGCCGAGCGCCAGCTTTGCCCGCCGCTGGGCGTGGAGCATCTGCGTGAGCTTCCGGACCATCGCGTGGTTCAAGGAATGCCCGCTTTTGTACGCAACCACTTTTGCCTTCATTGGGCAGCCCAGGAGATAAAAATCGCCGATCAGGTCGAGCACCTTGTGCCGGACGCATTCATTGGGGAACCGGAACTCCGTGCCGATGGGGCCGGTGGTATCCAAAACCAGAATGTCTCCCGCCTGCAGGTGCGTACCGAGCCCCCGTGCCCGCAGCATGTCGGCCTCGGGCTTGGTGACGAACGTGCGAGCGGGGGCGATTTCTTTGCCAAAGGTGCCGCCGAGCTGGTACGCAAAGAGTTGCTGCCGGATCGGCTCTATTTCGCCGTAGTCGAGGTCATAAATAATCTGAAATTCATCCGCGGTGGGCGGTGAGACAATGATCGTAGCACTTCCGTCGCGCACTTCCAGGGGTGCGCTGACCGTCAGATACTGCCGCTCCGCAGGCTGCTCGACGATTCCGGCATTCAGGAGGGCCTCGACAAACGGCGCACAGCTGCCGTCCATCCCCGGCACCTCGCCCCCCGTGATGTCGATTTCCAGGTTGTCGATCGCGAGGCCGGCGATCGCGGCCATGCAGTGCTCGATCGTTTCGACTGCATCCGCCCCGCTCTTTATCGCCGTCCGCCGGGAGCGCTTCGTCACATGCTGGACCAGCGCCGGTATCCGCACGGGCCGCGAAAGATCAGTCCGCACAAAGACAATTCCATGCCCGACCGGCGCCGGCTTGAACGTCAGCGTGGTGGCCGCGCCGGTGAAAAGCCCCTTCCCCGAAACGCTCACCGGATCCCTGATCGATTTCTGCGGGCTCAAAACGCTCACGGCGTTTTCACACTCCAAGTGGAACAACCAAGCCCAACATTATGACCGAATTAGTCCGCCCGTGGAAATGCGCTCGCGTTGTTCTTCCGGACTGGCGGGCGCGTATGCGAATTCCTACAATAATGGCATGACGACGCAGGAAATAGCCCGCCTCCGAGCCCAGGAACCTTTTGAGCGATTCCGTATCCTCACGACGGACGGCCGCCATTATGAGGTCCGCCATCCGGAGAATTTTGCCATCGCCGGAAATGGGCGCCTGCTGGCGATTGGCATGCCTGACCATTTTGTCACCGTCGATCTGCTCCATGTCACTGCCATCGAACGGCCCATTCCGCCGAAGCGAAATGGCAAACACAGACGCGCCTGACTTTCCCCCCGGCTCCCCGTTACAATCCCCCCTTCGCGTTTTTTCCTCCCCAAGGAAGGTACCCGCATGCCAGCGATTTCCCCGTTCATGGCGATCCACTATCCCCAGGCCGATCAGACCACGCTTGTGGCCCCTCCGTACGATGTGCTTTCGGGCGATGACAAATCCCGGCTACTTGCCAAAAACGGCCACAACATTGTCGCCGTCGACCTTCCGCACATTCCCCCCAAGGAAGCGGGGCCTGATGCCGCCTATGAAGCGGCAGCACACACGCTGCGCATGTGGATCGAGTCGGGCATCCTGGTCCGGGATGAAAAGCCGGCGCTGTATGCTTATCAGCAGACGTACTCGCACGCGGGCGTCACGTATAAACGTCGCGGCTTTTTCTGCCGCGTGCGACTCGAGGACTTCGGCGCGGACTCCTCCATCCATCCACATGAACAAACCTTCTCGGGCCCAAAGGAAGACCGCCTCAAATTGATGCGCACCACCCAGGCCAACCTGTCCCCGGTCTTTGGCCTTTATGACGACAAGGCCAACGACGTGACCGATCTGCTTTTTGAAGCCGTGGCACATGGGAAGCCGCGGGCCTTCGCCGAACTGCCCTCCCAGGATGGCAAATCCCGCATTCTCTCGGAGCTCTGGGCGGTCACGGACCTTGCCGTGATCAAGGACATCCAGCTGATGATGGCTGACAAGCACGTCTACATCGCCGACGGCCATCACCGCTACACCACCTGCTTGAATTATCGCCGGGAGGTCTCCGCGCAGCTCGGCGCACCTCTCGATCACAATCACCCCGCCAATTTCTGCATGTTTGTGCTGATCGCGATGCAGGATCCCGGGCTGATCATTCTGCCGACGCACCGCGTGATCGCCGCGGCCTCGCTGCAGAATTTTTACCTGGAAGGCTTCACCAAGGCCGCTGAAAAATTTTGCGATGTCCTGGAAACCAAGTACCGGGGCGATTCGCTGGCTTCCCTTGAGCATGATCTGTCTGAAGGCAGCTTCGGCGCGCATGCCATCGGCGTGTATGACCCGGTTGAAGATGCGGCGATCGTCATCCGCCCCAAATCCGCCGACCCGCTGGCCGACTTTTCAACCGATCCGGTACTCAGGGAAAAATCGCCCGCCTGGCGACAGCTGGATGTCGCCATCCTGCAGCACCTGGTCTTCGAGCGGATCGTTGCCCCGACTTTCCAGGCCAAAGACGCAAAAATGTCCTGGGCGTTCCCGCATGAAGCCCATGAAGTTGCGACGCTGTGCAAGCACAATGGCGGCCAGGAATACCGCGTCGGTTTCCTCCTGCAGCCCACGCCTCTCACCGCGGTCCGCGACCTGTGCAATGCCAATGAACTCATGCCGCAGAAGTCGACTTTCTTTTATCCGAAATTGGCCACCGGCATGGTCATCAATCCGCTCAACTGACGCCGCGTGCCCGACTACCCCGCGGCGGATTCGCGTGGTAGCATGCGGGCGAGATCACTTTTTCCACCGGGGTATTCATGCCAAAAGTCTCCCTCGCCCTTCCGCTGATGCTCCTGGCGGCTGCACCGGTCCTTCGCGCCGCCGATACCGCCCCGGCGTCGGCGCCTGCTGTTTCCACAAAGGATTTTTCAACGCCGGTGACGGCGGTCAAATCCTTTCTGCAGGCCTCGTTCAACCAGCTGGATCTTTCCCAGAAACAGGATGACGCCGCGATTACGAACACGCTGATCATTCCGGACGCCCAGAAGACCGCGATCCTCGCCAACCTGGCTCTCACCAGTTCCTCCGCCAAACTCGAACGCGCCTGTGCCGACGTTTTCGGCACTGCGGCCACGGCAAAGACGCTGGGCAGCGGCGCCCGCGACCTGCTTACCGCCCGGCTCAGCAGCATCGAAAAGGCTCCTCTGACG
>Ga0265314_10003442_pt1 | contig 15298 bp, 8 predicted proteins | sample 4126metaG_FD_203106 | JGI IMG/M metagenome (GOLD analysis project Ga0265314, IMG submission 203106) | Rhizosphere microbial communities from Carex aquatilis grown in University of Washington, Seatle, WA, United States - 4-1-26 metaG | ecosystem: Host-associated > Plants > Roots > Rhizosphere >... | reverse complement strand
CTACAAAACCCAGGATGGCAAAACCATCTTCTGCCACACCCTGAACAACACCGTCATCGCCTCCCCACGCATCCTGATCCCCATCCTCGAAAACCACCAAAACCCCGACGGCAGCGTCACCATCCCCGAACCCCTCCGCCCCCACATGGGCAACATGGAACGCATCGAACCGCCAAAATAAACCAGCCTGTTGAACGCTCGGATTCGGTCGACATTGCAGGAAAAGGGAATACGACAACATTCTTCAATTCCCGCCTGCAGCCTCTCAGTTTCGTGCTATACTCACCTTCGTCGACACGCGATTTCTCGAATGCGGTGAAGGAAACCTGAGGTTTGAAAAGCCATTCCGATGCCGAACGGCCCCACTTGGAGGTTCAGCCGCCCCGGCCAAGGGGGTCTCGCTCCCAGCGGATTTGCCTGGAAATCGCCTCACGCTGCGCCCATCGAGCACTTGGCAAGGGAGGAAATATCATGATCTGGGCACGACAACATTCCTGGAAACTTGCCATTCCGACCGCCCTGCTATTGCAGCAGGCCGTTGCCCTTCATGCGGATATTTTCACCTGGCAAGCAGGCACCGGAGGAAACTGGAGCGACGAAGCAAACTGGGCAAATAATCTCCCACCGGTCAACGACCTCGCAACCCAGATAATACTCAATGATTCCAGTCCCGGTACTTATGTGTACACGCTCGATAACGCTCAACCAGTCTGGATTCTCAATGGCATCACCGCCAATCGAAACGTTCCCGCTCTACCCGTGGTCCTGAATGTCGCCACCGACAGCTCATTGGAGTTTGCAGGAACTTCGCCATTCCTGCAGGGGCCCATTGGCACCTCCCTGAGCTTAAATGGACCCGTCGTGCTCGATTCCATGGTAAGCGTGACGGCATTTGGTTTGATGAGTTTCGCTGGTCCGATCTCAGGACCCGGTGGGATCACTCTCCAACCAAGCGATGGCGTCACCCAAAACACACTTGTTCTTTCAGGGGCGAATACCTTTGCTGGCGGCGTTACCCTTCTCCCCGCTGCAACGACACTAATTGTTGAAACCCCAGGCGCTCTGGGCACCGGGCCGCTCGCCGTCGACTTGACCTCTTCATCAATGAACCTGCAGCTCGAAGCGCAACCCGGCTCAATAACCAATTTCGCCCATTCCCTTACACTTAACAGCACGGCGGCCTTTAGCGGAACTTTTTTTAACATCATTGCCGACGGCGCCACCGCCGGCCACCTGTTCGTGCTACCAAGCGTCCAGGTAAACGGAAATGCCCACCTCGCATTTGGTGTCACAGCCAACAACGCCCCGGAAATGCAATGGCAGATCAATGCCCTTGAAATTGCCGGTACCCTTCTATTAGGCGGCTATTCGGGTCCAGCGCAATCTCCGTATTATGGTACCGTCACCCTGGGATCCATTCAGGAATCAATCCCCTCTCTGCTCAAAGTCTCCCAGAACATGAGCGTCCATATCACCGGCTCCGGTAGCTACTCTGGCGGCACCAGCATCGCCGGTGGTCATGTGTTCGCGGACGCGCCCCATGCCCTTGGCACAGGCCCGGTCACTCTCTCAACCCTCAGTACGCTTACCCTCAATGCCTCTGATGCCGTGGCATCCAACCTCTCGATCGGGCGTGTTGAATACAACGCCAACGGAGCCGCAGGCGGCCACAATATCAGTCAGGCGTATCTGTCTTTCGGCCCCGCTGTCACCTCCTTCAACGACGGCACAGCGACGGATACCTTCAGCAATCTCGCGGGCCTTAGGGGAAACAGCGTTCAGCTCGCCATGTTGGACCGCGGCGTCGGGAGTGGAACTACTCCCAATGTCTCCTTCGCGTTCGAAGCTGAAATTGAAAACACGGACGGAATCCTTCCCACGGTTAAGAACCTCGGCATAGGCAGCGACCTTATCCTGGGCCTTGGAACCACCGGAGGCAGTAACTTCCCTGTCACCCTCGGCACCGGCACGCCTTGGCAATCACTGGATTCAGCAGCCTACAGCGGAACCATCACCGCCAATGGACCCTTCGGAATGTATGGCACTTACGTAAACGGCCCCTCGACTCCGCTTACAATCGCCCACGCGAACGGTATTCAGCCGGTAACCACTTCCCTCTGGAATGTAACGCTCGCGGCGAGCTTCGCGAATTATGCGGGCGTTTCGACATTCTCCAACGCGGGCAGCGCTACGCTTTCCGTCGATAACGCGCTCGGAGGAGCGGCGGGAACGACGCCGATCCCCATGGACGTCTTCGCCCAGGGCAATCTCACCGTCTCCAGTCCAGGGGCGATTAACGCACCAGTGCACTTTTACACGAACTCCATCCTTACCATTCAATCTCCAGGGCTCTTTGGCAGCGGTGCACTCAGCCGCGACGCAGCGCCGATCACCATCTCCCTGGCAAACCCGCTTGCGCTTTCCGGCGCGCAGCTTGCCGGACTCATTCAATCGGGCGACACCGTTATCCTCGCGGCTTCTGATATAGAAAATCTCTCGTCGCTGGATCCGAGTGTAAATCTTGTGGTTATTGGTTCGGACTACACGCAGTCCGGAACGCTGGGGCTCGGCGGCGGAGGTCTCAAAGTGCGCACCCCTTCGGGAACCTTGACTCCAACTCCCGGCTCCTCATCGTTGCTCCAAATCGGCGGCGGTGGCGCAACATTTTATGGCGCCCTCCCGCTTTCAATATCCACCGCTATCGCCGCAAACGGCGACGTCACCGTTCAAAGCGACACGGCCATCACCTCGCACGGCCTGGTCAATCTCGAAAATCCCAACAACGTATTTCATGGGAACATCAACCTGGTATCGGGCGGTCTGACATTTTCCTCACCAGGCGCCGCGTCTGGCGCGGTGATCAACCTCAGAGGGGGAACCGTCACGTTTCTAAATCCGAGCCAAATCCAGGCCAGCGAATATGACAACCAGATCAACGTACTCGGAAATGTGACAATCCCTTCATTCGTCCCTTTACCGTCCGCCCCGGAACTTCCCATTGAGTTAGGAAACGTCACTCTTTCCTCCGGTACAATCACCTTTGGCCAGGCGCTCAATCACGCATATTCCACGCTGACAATTTCGACACTGACCGTCGGCGGACCCGGCAATATTGTATTTCCCCAAGGTGGTCGGGGGGTCATTCAAATCGGTTCGGTTGCCCAAGGCGGTTCGGCCCAGTCGCTCGCCCTCACACAACCATCGCGAAGTGGTTCGACGATTTATCAATTCACGGGTCTGCTCTCGATAACCGGACTTGTTACGATCGGAGGCGAGGCTATCTTCGATGGGACAACGACTCCCGCGCCAGCCACGTTCAACATCGGTTCTAACCCGGGCGATACACTTGCCGGAACGGGTACCATTCACCGGACCGTGAACATCGGGCCCTTCGGAACCCTTTCCCCAGGCGATGTTTGGCAACTTCCATTTGTCAGTTTGCCGGGAACATTGTCGGTCGATGCGCTGACGCTCTCTTCCTCAACGATTCTGAATTGGGATCTTGGCCAAGCGGGTGTCATTGGTGGACCAAATAACGACCTTGTTGCTGTCGCGGGCGATCTCACGCTTGCCGGAAATATCGACCTCACGCCTCAACCCGGGTTCACCAATGGCCGGTACGTCCTCTTCACGTACGGTGGCAAGCTTATCAACATGAATCCCCTTATTAACTTCACGAGTTTGGGTCCGGTCGCGGGTCTGGATTTGTCGGTTCCCGGGCAGGTTGCGTGCATCGTGCTTAATGCCGCCCCCGAGCCGACCACACTGGCTACTCTGGGACTTGGCGCGATTGCCCTGCTTGCGCGGCGACGTAAGAAGCGCGAAATCCCTGGCTGAGGCGCCGGGCTTTTCCGCAAAGCGGCAAGAACAGGAATGACGCCCCCCCAGATGCACGACTTGGGCAGGTCGCCGCGCTCCAAACCCCTCCTAAGAGCATCGCAAACACTGTTTCCGCCCACAGTTGCGGCGATCGGCGTTACCCAGAACTTCCCCTCGTGGTCGCTTCTACAACTCCCGCGCAGCCCTCGCCGCCAGCCGTCAAAAGTCGCGCGGTTATCGGTTGCCGATTGCCAAATCCGGGCTAAATTGGTAGATCGGACGCTCCGGGGTGTTCCCCAGGATCTCTGAAGTGCCGCCAGCAAACGCGATAAAACCCGCGTGGCGCCTGAATTGGGACTCCCGGATCGGTGGGATCTATCCAAAGACTTGCCCAGGCTTCCCAAGCTCCCCAGCTTCGCATATCCCGCGATGCACGGCGCGGGTCAACCTGGTCTGATGCCGGTTGAGCATTCGGAGTGCTTCTGAAGGGTCATCCGCGGCCAGGGACAATGGAGCCGCCCACAACAAAAATTCACGGCGCATCGAGCCCGACGGAAAATCAATCACCAGCCAAACGGAAGGTAGCAACTCGTATGACCAAGAATCACAAAAACGGCCGTGGAGAACGTCGGTCACGCCTGGCAGGCGCGGGGTGGCACAGGGTGTGCGTGGCGATGTCGGTGGCCGCCGCGGGCGCGACGGGCATCGGAACCCGGTCCGCCAGGGCAGATATCCTCTTCAATAATTTCGGCAGCGTTTCGGGCCTCTCGCTCAACGGGTCCGCCGCCGCGGTCAATTCAACCTTCGCCAGCGGGGCCACCTTCGACGGCCACGTCCTGCGCGTCGCTCCCTCCACGACAGGTGCGGCGGGGTCCGCGTTCGACACCAGTTCTCTCAATGTCTCCGGCGGGTTTGACACCTTCTTCACCTTCCGCATCGGCAGCCAGGACACCCAGGGCTTTAACGGCGCCGACGGCATGACCTTTACCATCCAAAGCCAGAGCCCCACAGCGCTCGGTGAAGGCGGCGGATATCTGGGCATCGGCGGAAACAACACCATCGCCCCCAGCGTCTCGGTGATCTACGACATTTTCCAGAACGACAGCGGTGAACCCAGCAACAATTACATCGGCCTCGTCACCAACGGCAACCTCAACAACAACAGCACCCATCTCGCCAACGCCGACCTCACGGGAAACCCCAATGTTTCCCTCAGGGATCAGCAGCTCGTTTACACCTGGATCGATTACTCCGGCGGCATCCTGAATGTCTACGCCAGCGAAAACGGCATCCGCCCCGCCACCGCCCTTATTTCGCAGAGCATCGACCTCTCCAGCTTCACCAGCGCCTACGTCGGCTTCACCGCCGCCTCGGGTGGAGGAACCGCCAATTTTGATGTTCTGAATTGGGATCTCAACACGAATGGGGCGACCTACGGCAATATCCCCGGCTCGCCGAACATCAGCATTCACGTCAAAGGCGTCGACGGTTCGAACTGGAACACCCCCAGCACATGGCAGGAAGCAAAGGTTCCCACCCTCCTCAACAATGTCTTGCTCCAAAGCAACTTTTTCAATACCCAATACACCCTGAACGTCACCGATAAGGAGCAGGCCCAGTCCCTTCACCTGACCGGCGCGCCCGGCGGCGAAGCGACGGTGCTGGTAACCGGGAACAGCGCGGAACTCGACGTCGCGGCGGCCATCGAAGTTCTCGCCGGCAACACCATCACGGCCGACAGCGGCGGTAAATTCGTCGGCGCTCCGGGCGCCCGGGTGAACAACGGCGGCACCATCCAGGCCACCAACGGCGGATCGATCTTCTTTGATGCCAACTCTTATATTGATCAGACGGTCGGCGGAACCGGCGTTCTTGTCTCCAATGGCCCGGGCAGCTCCATCCGCTTCGGCGACAGCGCGGTGGTCCACAGCGGAACGCTGAGCGCCAGCGGTGGCGGCTCCATTCAGGGCGTGGGCGGCAAACTCACCTACGAGAACCTCTACTTCGATGCCGACCTGAATGTTGAAGCCGGGCTCGCCACGATCATTCATGGTCCGACGACCGTCACCGGCGTGGTGCTTGTCGAGGGGCAAAATGCCCTCCTGAGCGTGGAGGACGCGGCGAATCTGCAGGCCACTTCCGATGGCGGCGCCAGTTGGAACACGGTCACGATTCAGTCCGATGGGCTCGGCAATCCGGGCACCTTTGAAATCCTGGGAAGTACCGCCAGTATTGGTGAGCTCGATGTCAGCAACGGTGGAAGCGTGTTCATTCAGCAGGACAACTCCACCCCCGCCACGCTCAACGTTCACAGCGATCTGAATCTCACTTCCAACAGCAACCTCACCCTTCAGGACCGCAACAGCATTCTGAATGTCGATGGCACGCTGTCAGTCGATTCCTCCAGTTTCCTTGCCGCCACACAGTCCACGATCAGCGTCGGAAACCTCGCGATCGACCCCAGCGCCAATGTCCAGTTAAGCGAGATCAACCTTTACATCACCGGCAGCCGCTTTGTCCTCGACCCGGACGACGGCACCGCCTCCCAGGTGCTTGCGGACAATGGCAATCCCGGCCAGCTCACCGTTGACGGCAACATCAATGACGCCTTCCAGCTTCATGAATTGCATGTGGACTTTGGAACGCTGACCATCGGCGACAACACCTTCGGAGATGCCGCGCAGCTGAATATCGTCAACGGCGGCTGGGTCACGGCGGGAGCTATGGAAATCGGCTCTGATGGGTCGAAAGCCACGGTGAATGTGGAGGCCGGCGCCAGCCTCGCCGTATTTGGCACACTGACGGTCGATCCAACCGGGACTCTGGTGGCCAGTAAGGCGAGTGTCGCCGCAGGCTCCCTGGCATTTAAGCCGGGCGCACATATTACGTTCACGGAAGTTGATTTCAGCCTGACAAATGCCCCCTTCTATGTCGATTCCACAATCGGCACTGCCCCCCAGGTCTTTGCCGACAACCCTCTCGTCCCTGGGGTGATCACCGTCGACGGGCTTTCCACCGACAGCCATGCCCTTCACGGCTTGCATGTCGACAACAACACGCTTTTCATCGGCACCAGCGGCAACGGAACCCTCAACATCATTAAGGGCGGTTTTCTATCGGCCAAGGATATCTCGGTCGGGTCCCACGGCACGCTGACTTCCACCAACGGAAACATCACGGTGCAGTCCCTGGCGAGCCTCACGGCCTCCACCGGCAAGATCACGATTGTCGAATCCGGGTTTAACCTCAACGGCGTCACCCCCGTCAACTTCGTCATTGACCCCTTGTACGGCACCGATTCGGCGCTTTTTGCCGACACGGGCAAGCCCGGAACCGTTACCGTCGACGGTAACTTGAATGGAACCCACGTACTGAGCAGCCTGAACATTTTCAACAATGGAACGCTCTTCATCGGCGATAGCGGCGGTGCATCCACCCTCAACGTGTTTAACAACGGCAGCGTCTTCGCACAGAACGCAGGCATCGGCTTGTTCGGCGACGCGGCGCTCCTGAACATCGACTCCGGTGGCATCGCTCAAATGAATAATCTCGATGCAGGCGATACCGCCACCCTTAAGGTCGGCACCACCGGCGCCCTGGTCGTCTCGGGCTCGTCCACCCTCGATTCCGGATCAGTCGTAAACAGCCAGAGCACGGTCTATTTTGGCCACACCGTCGGCGACGCTGCGATCAACGTCAACGGGACGCTCGATTCAGCCCTCATCGTGGTCGATGCAAATGACCCCGGCGCGGGAACCAACGGTGGATATGTCAATTTCAACGGCGGCGCCCAGATCGGTCAGAACACGCCGGGCGATCTGCAGGTCAACTCCGGCCAGCTCTTTATCTGGTCGCAGACCGTCAACTTCAACAACATGTATGTGGGCGAAATCATCCCCGACCCTCTCAACCCGCCGCAGTCCAACCTTAATGTCGTCGCCGGCGCCACGGTCGATGTCCAGGGCCAGCTTGTGGTTGGTGACTCACCGAATTCGAACTCCCAATTTTCCATCGATGGTTCAGGCACCGCGCTGACCACCGGGCTGGACAATACGATGATCGGCGACACGATCTTCGGGCGCTTCGGGCACGTGTTTGCAACAATCACCGGCGGCGCGAAACTCACGACTTCCGGCACGGGTTATGTGGGCGATTCGGCAAGCAGCAATGCTTACGTCATCATTTCGGGGCTGGATCCCAATTACCCGAACGGCGCGAGCCCGCGCGCCATCTGGGGCATCGGCGGAAATTTGTTCATCGGCAACGCTCCGGGGGCCTTCGCACAGATCGACGTGAGTTCCGCCGGCCTGCTGGATGTGGCCGGCGACATTCATATGGGCTCCAATGGCGATGGCTCGGGCATCCTGAATGTCTTTGGCTATGATGACGGGCACCATCTGCCTTCCACCGTCCATTCCGGCGGCGACCTGATCGTCGGCGACAGCGGCAGCGGATTCATCATCCTTCACCTTTTTGGCCGGACTCACAACGGTGACGGCGGCGGACAGGTGCAGACCGACGGCAACGGCTACATCGGTAACAACCCCGGCAGCAGCGGCAGCGTCAGCGTCGAGGACTACGACGCCACCAGCGGCAAGCCCTCCACCTGGACGATCAACCAGGACCTGTTTGTGGGCTTCGACGGCTCGGGCCAGCTCAATATGGGCGCCTCCCCGGACGGCTCCTCCGCCAACGGCGGCCTGGTCGACGTGCTGGGCAACGTGCACGTTGGTTCACAGTTCGATGGGAAGGGTCAGATCAACCTCTGGGGCATCAATCCAGCCACCGGCCTCCGAGCGACGCTGCAAGTCGGAGGAAACCTTCTCGTCGGCGAAAGCGGCGTCGGCGTCATCAACATCGGCACCAACGATTCGAACGTCACCAACGGCAATCCCGGCAGCCCTCTGCTGAATCTCGGCGGAGGTCTGGTGACCGTCGCCGGAAACCTGGTCCTCGCCGGCAGCAGTGACAGCGAAATCGGTATTCGCTTCAACGACCCCACCACCGGCACGCCCTCCACCCTCGACGTCACCGGCAGCGTCACCGCCAACAACGGTGTCCTTAGTCTCTACGACAACGGCCTGATGAACAGCGGCACCGCCACCATCGGGGCAACGCCGGGCACGTTCGGAACCACCTGGGTCAGCACCAATTCCACCTGGAACGTCCACGGCGATCTGTACGTCGGAGCGCTCGGGGGCGCGTTCCTGAGTTCCTGGGCTGGCTCCAACATCACGGTCGACGGCGCCCTTTTCATCGGCTCCAACAACGATGGCCTGGGCAACAGCGGCAATGGCACCGTCGAAGTCAACAACACCAGCGGAAGCACCAACTCGACATTGAAGGTCGGCACCTTCGCCGAGGTCGGTGATTTTGGCACCGGGGCCCTCAACATCGGCTCCAACGGCCAGGTGAAAACGGCCTTCCTCGCGGTGGCCTTCGGCAGCGGCGCTACCGGCACGATCAACGTCATCGGCACGGGCGCGAGTCTGATCATCGCCAATACGAGCTCAACCCCTGGTTCGCTCTACGTCGGACAGGGCTACCTCGACAGCAGCCACGATCAGGGAAATCCTGCGATCAACCCCCTGGCGCACGGGTATCTTTACATCAACAGCGGCGGCTCGGTGACCGACGGCGACGGCCACATCGGCTCGGAAAATCTCGGCGTTGGCGCCGTGCAGGTCGGGACCGCCGGTACATGGACCAACACTTCTTCGCTGAGTGTCGGCGAACACGGCACTGGAAGTCTTGGCGTGCTCGCCAGCGGGATCGTCACCGACACCAACGGCTACATCGGCCGGTATGCCGGCGCGACCGGTATCGCGACCGTTTCGGGCGCCGGGGCGCGCTGGTCAAATTCCGGGGCGCTCTTTATCGCCGCCAACGATTCCGCCAACAATCCGGGCAATCAGATTCTCGCGGCTGGCGTGGGAACGCTCACCATCGCCACGGGAGGATCCGTTTCCGCCGCCGCACCATCGGTGATCGGAGCCGGCGGCCTGCTTATCCTCCAGGGTGGGAGCTACACGGCGCCATCAACCACCTTAAGCGGAGCAGTCAGCGGCAATGGACAACTCTTCGGCCGAATCAATGGGGGCAGCGGCACGGTGACCGCGACGGGCGCCTCGCCGCTTGTTTCTGACGGCATCACCGCCAGCCGGCTTATCGTGAACAACTCTGACCAAATCCGGTCTAACGGATCGGCCAGCGGCGCGAGCAAAGTCAGCAGCCTGACCCTGGCCGGCACGACCAACGCCTGGACCGGCAAGCTCGATATCACCAATAACCTTCTGGTGGTCGAAGCAACCCCGGCCAACAAGGCCGCCCAGCTCGCCCAGATCTTTAACCAGGTAGCCAATGGTGTCCCGGGCACCGTGGGCATCGTGAGCACCACGCTCACCACCTCCACGGCTATCGCGGTGGTTGATAACGGCACGCTGGGCACCTTCCAGAAGCTCACGACCTTCCGCAGCCAGCCGGTGGATTCCAACAGCATCTTCGTCGTGCAGGCTCTGAAGGGTGATACCAACCTTGATGGCAGCGTGAATGCGGCTGACCTCTTGAACCTGCTCAAGCACTACAACACGGCCGACACCGCCTGGACTGACGGCAACAGCACCTACAACGCGTCGGTGGGCAGTGCGGACCTGCTGAACCTGCTGAAGAACTACAACACCTCGACGACTGGCTTCAGCCTGGCGGCAGGTGGCAGTGGCCTGGCACCGGCAGGCAATGCCGGCGGCGGCAGCTCTTCGCCGGTGCCGGAACCGGCCAGCCTGGCGGTCTTGGCCCTGGGCGGCGGGGCGCTCCTGGCCCGGCGTCGGCGGAGATAACGCCCTGCAAGAAAAGTAACCAATTTGTTCAACGCAAAAATAGGAAAACCCTCGCCTCATGGCGGGGGTTTCCTCTTTAAGCGGAGTCTGTTGGTCGAGGTTCGACAGTTTTTCAAGGCTAACCCGACTTGGGAATGATTATACAACACGCTGGAGGACTTGGATTCGAACGGTTTACCGTTGTTCACACCCCTTCCGGACCCCCTTCCGTGGGGCTGGAAGGGTACCTTTTCCGTTTAACCCTTTCGCGGCAACAGTATATCGCAGTTGTGCGTGAGCGGTTGGTGTCAGAAACCCTCCCTCGCTCACGCTCCGTCGGGCAGGGAGTTCGCTCACGCTCACCCTTTTGAGGTGGCGGCTCACGCCGTCCGCCTTCCGCAGACCGGTGGGGTGGGACAAGACGATGTCCTTTAGATGTCCTTTATGGAATGCTCACGCCAAGGGGTAGCCTCACGCTACCCCGCCGCTCACGCGGCAAGGAATCCGACGCGGAACCACAGCAAACAAGAATTCACATTCACGGAACTGGCTAACTTCCCCACCGCACGCCGCCAGCTTTTTTCAGGATACCGGCACCTCACCGGCGTCAAGCCGCAAGGGCATTGACCCCGGCAAGGACTCCGCCGGTGGCCTTACTGTGTGCTGGCGGAACCGAGCCACGCACAGGTCGATTTATCCATCTCTTCTATCAGTTCTATGTGTATGAAAAGCGACCAGCTTGATTTTCTGATGACGGAAGCAGCGTCGTGTCTCGTGAACAGCGCTGATATGGCGGCTGCCGTTCGCCGGCATCTTGCGGGCGATTGGGGCGAGATTTCTCCAGCGGTGCGAACGAAGAATGAGCGCGCCTCGGTAACAGGTGGAAGCGTCTTCTCGGTGCACCTTGACCGGGACGGCATCATCTTCTACGTGAGTTCCGAAGCCAAGCAGGTACCTCGGGTATTCCTGTCAGGCGAACGGCACTTGTAGCAGTATGGGCGAAGGACCCGCTTCGGCGGGTTCTTTCATGCGCGTCGTGCGGTTCCCCGCCCCCTCTATCCCCCTCCAACGGTTCCCTCCCCAGGGGGATGTAAGGGGAGATTGAACTCGTTCCACCAAGCCACACAAGTTGACGGAAGTGGCCGGACAAACGAGCTCCGGTATGGTGCAATTTCCTTCTCCCAGCAAGCCCGCTTTCGCTTCCCTAGCATGCCGGGCTTGCATTATTCTCTGATTATCTTGTGGACTCTAAGAACCTTGGGAGGTGGTACACATGGATGAGGTCACGCTCACTGCAATGGCTTATCACGAGGCAGGCCATGCCGTAATCGGCAAATATCTAGATTTTCCCATCAAAATTGTCACTTTAATTCCCGATTCAAAAACACTTGGTCATGCGGCCTTCCATTGGCCTGCCGCTCCCAATGATCTCAATGATCCGTTCCAGCGCGTAATGTTCGAAGATGCAGCGGTTACGGCCTTTGCCGGTCCGCTCGCGGAAGAGCGTTACCTCGGGTCCAGGCACGGCTTAAGCTCGATGGGCGACTACGAAGACGCGTTTTTGTATCTACAGCGATTCGAGTCTGATGAAAGGATATGGAACGCGTGGGCAGCATACCTCCAGGAGCGTGCCCGCTTTTTTGTGTGCCGACATTGCAGAGCGTGGAACGAGATCAAGGCCGTCGCCCAACTACTCCTGGAGCGCACAACGCTCTCGGCCGCACACATAGATGCAATCTGCAAATCAGTTGAAGATGATGAAGAAATTCTGAGGCGTTTTGATGAAGAGGGGCGCCTCGAAGACGCGTGAATACTGATCGCGCAACGTGCTTCACGTCGCAGCCAAGAGTAGGTCATTTAAAAGCCATGACCTCTAACAACTCGAAAAGGTTAACGAGGATCAGTAGCTCGTAGCCGCGGCGAGCCAACGCGCACATAATCTTCCTCTATTCTTCCGGGCGGCATCGTAACGCGATGATTTTCGAAATAGATCGCGGGTACGACCTGAGGGCCGTCAATGCCGAACATGTTTCGATACGCGGTCGATTCGACTGTTACGCGAACCTTTATTCCTGCTCGAAAGGAATTGGGACTCGGTGATTCGAAAGGCACAAAACTGGTCAATTGATCGAGTGCGTAGGTCACACCATCCGGATTGAGAATTCGTTTGCGTGCCAAATGGCGCGGAAGGACGGTCGAAATTCGGTCGAATCCGTGGATCGGTTCATCGAGCACGTCAATCGACAATATTGGTAGCCCACTAATCGTGAGTTGCGCAAGTGAACACCCAGGGGTCACTTTTCCTTCATCGGTAAACTGGGGATGGCCGAATTTCGCCGGATACCCGTAGACCTCTCGCAAAGCACAAATCGGGGGCAGACCTTCCGAGTAATGGTCCACGACAAGCATGCAGCGCTCCCCTCGCCAAACAACAGGAACTTGAAAGACGCATTCAGCATGCTTTCCTCCGCTCGCTTCCCGCATTTGTTGGATTAACACTGCAATTCGCAGCGGTTGTTTCCGCTGTACCAATTCCACGCCCGGGGGAAGAAACGCTTGAATCGGGTCGGACCGAACATGTATCTTGACTAAGACCGCGCGTGCAATATCGAGATCGAATGGCGGTCGCAGATCAGGATATCTGCTTAGACGTGCGATCAATTGGTTCGGATATACCCCGGCACTTTCGAGCAAAAAATCTTCAGGGTAGATGCGGAAGATTTGTGCCAGCGAGCGCAGTTTCGTTACGCTGGGCCGACGAGTGGCGTCTTGTTCCAGCTTTCGTAACGATTCAGCAGAGATTTGAGACTCTGGCCGCTGAAAGTATTTGTGTGAGAGCTTGCTCACGGCTTTCTGGGTTAATCCCAGGGTTTCGCGGATCTTCCGAAGGCGATCCCCAATGTCTGAGGTTGGTCGCTTCTCATTTATCATCACCGACGATTATTGAATATTGCGTCCGCTTTATCAAGAGAATACCCTATCGTGTTGATCGGTTTTCGTCCTTAAAATCGGACAAGCGCCTTGCTTTTTTGCTGGGGCGTCGTTAATTTGGCTTAGCAGAGGTCCTTTATGTACGAAAGTGAACCCGACTCAGGCTTGATGACGGTCCCTAAAAGGCGAGATTTCGCCCGCCTTTCTTATGTGGCGAAGCAGCGGCTCAAGGCGGGAAAAAAATCACCCGCCTGTTTAGGAGCGGGTGAAGTCGGAGGCGCGGAGCCTCTCATGACCGCCGGGTAAAATTCTTGGCAGAACCCCCGACTGTCATTGCGACATATACCAAGGTACCAAACCGAATGGTCAAGTCAACTACTCCGCGCCTCCCGCCTGCGGGAGGCATCCGTGAACGAAAACGTCGGACAGACGGGCGAACGGCCAACCGAAGCCCCGGGCCGGCACGGGAACCCTGATTCTGTTCCTCATGCCAGCCATGCACCAGATAACATCAGCGGACTTAGTGTCAATAGTCGGATTCCGGTTGGGGCGAAGGCGGACCCCTGCGGGCCTCATGACTTCGCCGCCGCTCTCGCGCGAATGGCCGGTGACCTTCGCAAACGCACAGAGCAACTCTTTCACACTCGCTTGTACGCATTCAAGCAGGTGCATGGCGCCGTCGGTTCCCTGCCGGAAAACGAGGAGACGCTCATTGTGCACATGCTGTTGATGTGTGCCGAAACAATTTGGCGTCAAAAATCAAAAGAGGAGTGGAATCGCTGGCATGACGACTGGAGCGACCCGACGTAATCCTTCCCAATTCCGGGGCATAGACCACCATGGACCCCGCCTGTGGCCGTGGCAGCAGTGCCGGCAGATGCCCGCACGGTCGATTATCAACCAAGCTTACAAACATCATGCAATCTCCCTTTCCCGATGTGCCTCACGATTTCCGGGTCGCGCCCGGCGCCTTTGCCAAGGTGCAGCACGATGACCTTCTGGATGGCGTCCGGCGCCACCTTGCCCACGATTGGGGCGAAGCCACCGGATTGACCAGGCGCATCAATGCCTTGTCGCTGGAACATGGCGGATGGCTGCTGTCGGTGTTCACCGACCGCCATCAGGTGACGTTCTACGTTACCTCGACGGACGACGATGCAGGGCCGCTGGTCTATCTGGACGACATCGGCGAGAAAGCCGAACGAAGAACCCCGCTCCGGCGGGGTTTTTTATGCGTGGCCAACGGGCTCCCCACCCCCTGTATCCCCCTCCGGCTCCTCCCCAGGGGGGTGCATCAACGGTTTCCACCAAGCCAGGCAAATTGACGGTATTGCTGGGATGCGCGAGGTTCGGTATGGTTCGTATTCCTTCTCCCAGCAAGCCCGCTTTCGCTCCCCTAGCATGGCGGGCTTGCATTTTCATGCGGCATCGACGATTGCTCATAACATGACAGTTCACACGAGATTGCCGATCTTTCTCAGAGTGAGGACGCGATGATAGTACGGCTCGCTCGAATGCAAACGCGCGTCTTTTGGGTTGATTGGAAAATATTGCACAAGCTCGTGTGGCCGGCGAGTCTTCAGAATGATTCCGAATGCGGCCCCGAATTCCGGATGGTGTTCTCAGAGTTATGGTTTACCAACCGCGGACAAGCCGAGCGACGATTTATCCCCGGTGAGATTGCGTACGGAGACAAAGAAAGCCCGATTCTCTTTGTAAATGGCAGACACCGC
>Ga0265314_10003439_pt1 | contig 15301 bp, 10 predicted proteins | sample 4126metaG_FD_203106 | JGI IMG/M metagenome (GOLD analysis project Ga0265314, IMG submission 203106) | Rhizosphere microbial communities from Carex aquatilis grown in University of Washington, Seatle, WA, United States - 4-1-26 metaG | ecosystem: Host-associated > Plants > Roots > Rhizosphere >... | reverse complement strand
CCCATGGGCGTGCACACCGGTGATTCCATCACCGTCGCCCCGGCCCTGACGCTGACCGACAAGGAATACCAGATCATGCGCAACGCCTCGCTGGCGGTGCTGCGCGAGATCGGGGTGGATACCGGCGGCTCCAACGTGCAGTTCGCGGTCAACCCCAAGGACGGCCGCATGACCGTCATCGAGATGAATCCGCGCGTGTCGCGCTCGTCGGCCCTGGCGTCCAAGGCCACCGGCTTCCCCATCGCCAAGGTGGCGGCCAAGCTGGCGGTGGGCTACACCCTCGACGAACTGACCAACGACATCACCGGCTGCACCCCGGCGTCGTTCGAGCCGACCATCGATTACGTGGTCACCAAGATTCCGCGCTTCACCTTCGAGAAGTTCCCCGGTGCCGATCCCAACCTGACCACCTCCATGAAGTCGGTGGGCGAGGCCATGGCCATCGGCCGCACCTTCCAGGAATCCTTGCAGAAGGGCCTCAGGAGCATGGAGACCGGCCTGACCGGTCTGGACGAGGTGGAGATTCCCGGCGCCGGCGCCGGCGACATGAAGGACGCGGTGAAGTCGGCCCTGGCCCAGCCGCGCCATGACCGTCTGCTGGTCATCGGCCAGGCCTTCCGCTTAGGCCTCACCATCGACGAGGTTCACGCCGCCTGCTTCTACGACAAGTGGTTCCTGGCCCAGCTCAAGGGCATCGTCGACGCCGAGGCCGAGGTCAAGGCCAAGGGCCTGCCCATCGACGCTCCCGGCCTGCTGCGTCTGAAGAAGATGGGCTTCTCGGATCAGCGCCTCGCCAAGCTGTCGGGCAAGTCGCTGGTGGAGACCGCTTTCCGCCGCGAGGTGCTGAACGTCAAGCCGGTGTTCAAGCGCATCGATACCTGCGCCGCCGAGTTCCCGTCGTCCACCGCCTATATGTACTCGTGCTACGAGGGCGACGGCGTCAACCCGCCGGAATGCGAGGCCGCGCCGTCGGACCGGACCAAGGTGATCATCCTGGGCGGCGGTCCCAACCGCATCGGCCAGGGTATCGAGTTCGACTATTGCTGCGTCCATGCCGCCTACGCCCTCGACGAGGCCGGCAAGGAGACCATCATGGTCAACTGCAATCCGGAAACCGTGTCCACCGACTACGACACCTCGGACCGCCTGTACTTCGAGCCGCTGACCGCCGAGACGGTGATCGATCTGGTGCGCAAGGAGCAGTCCAACGGCAAGGTCCTGGGCTGCATCGTCCAGTTCGGCGGCCAGACGCCCTTGAAGCTGGCCCACGCCCTGGAGCAGGCCGGCATTCCGATCCTGGGCACCAGCCCGGATTCCATCGATCTGGCCGAGGACCGCGAGCGCTTCCAGAAGCTGCTCCACGATCTGGGCCTCAAGCAGCCGGCCAACGGTACCGCCCGCTCGCTGGACGAGGCCATCAAGGTGGCCGAGAAGATCGGCTATCCCGTGGTGATCCGTCCCAGCTTCGTGCTGGGCGGCCGCGCCATGCAGATCGTTTACGACCACGAGGCCCTCGAGCGCTACATGCACGAGGCGGTCAAGGTGTCGGGCGACGATCCGGTGCTGATCGACTACTACCTGAAGGACGCCATCGAGGTGGACGTCGACGCCCTGTGCGACGGCAAGCAGGTCTATGTCGCCGGCATCATGCAGCACATCGAGGAGGCGGGCATCCATTCGGGCGATTCCGCCTGCTCGCTGCCGCCCTATTCGCTGGACAAGGCCACCGTCACCGAGCTGGAGCGCCAGACGGCGCTTCTCGCCAAGGCGCTCAACGTGGTCGGCCTGATGAACTGCCAGTACGCCATCAAGGACGGCGACATCTACATCCTGGAGGTCAATCCGCGCGCGTCCCGCACGGTGCCCTTCGTCGCCAAGGCCACCGGCGTGCCCATCGCCAAGATCGCGGCCCGCGTCATGGCCGGCGAGACCCTGGCCTCGTTCGGCCTCTCCACCCGCCCCGAGCTCAAGCACGTGGCGGTGAAGGAGGCGGTGTTCCCCTTCGCCCGCTTCCCCGGCGTCGACATCCTGCTCGGGCCGGAAATGAAGTCCACCGGCGAGGTGATGGGCATCGATTCCGACTTCGCGCGGGCCTTCGCCAAGAGCCAGCTTGGGGCCGGCACCCACCTGCCGACCGAAGGCGGGGCCTTCATCTCGGTGCGCGACGGCGACAAGCCGGCCATGGTCGAGATCGCCCGGCGCCTGCTGGAGATGGGCTTCAAGGTGATGGCCACCGACGGCACCGCCTTCTATCTGAAGGATCGGGGCGTGGCCGGCGTCACCATCGTCAACAAGGTGCTGGAAGGCCGTCCCCACTGCGTCGATGCCATGATGAACGGCCAGGTGCAGCTGGTGGTCAACACCACCGAGGGCAGCCAGGCGGTGAAGGACAGCTTCTCCATTCGCCGTACGGCGCTGACCAACAACATTCCCCACTACACAACGGTGGCCGGGGCGCGGGCCGCGGTCGAGGCCATCGAGGCTATGCGTTGCGGCACGCTTGATGTGGCGCCGCTGCAATCGTACTTTAAAGGGTCGTTCTAGGGGAGCACGGGCGTCCGATGGAAAAGATACCGATGACTCCGGCTGGGTTGGCCCAGCTGGAGGATGAGCTTAGGACCCTGAAATCGGTGGAGCGCCCGGCGGTGATCCGGGCGATCGCCGAAGCGCGTGAACACGGCGATCTGTCCGAGAACGCCGAGTATCATGCGGCGCGCGAGCGTCAGAGTTTCATCGAGGGCCGGGTCTCCGAGCTGGAGGACATCATCTCCCGCGCCCAGGTGATCGACATCGCCACCCTGTCGGGCGATCAGGTGCGTTTCGGCGCCACCGTCACCCTGGCCGACGAGGATTCTGACGACGAGGTGGTCTACACCATCGTCGGCGCCCACGAAGCCGACATCAAGTCGGGGCGCATGTCGGTGCACTCGCCGCTGGCCCGCGCCCTGATCGGCAAGCATCTGGGCGACACCGTCGAGGTCACCGCGCCGGGCGGCTCCAAGTCCTACGAGATCGTTGATGTGCGCTTCGGTTAGGCCGGGGCCCGCTTCGGTTAACACTGGGCGTTTCGCCTAGGGCGGGGAGGAGGCGATGGGCGAGGTCCACGGCTCCTGCCACTGTGGCGCGGTTCGTGTTTCCTATGCCTCGGACGGCCCCATGGCGGGCCGCCGTTGCGGCTGCGGCTTCTGCCGCCGCCACGGAGGGCTTTACACCACCGATCCGGCCGGGCGGCTGAGCATCGAGGCGGCGGCGGGATCGCTCAACCGCTACCGCTTCGGACAGCGCACCGCCGATTTCCTGCTGTGCGCCCATTGCGGCGTGCTGGTGGCGGTCACTGCCGGAATCGACGGCATCCTGCGTGGCGTGGTCAACCTCGCCGTCATGGAGTCTCCGGTCGATCTCCCCTCTGACATTCCGGCTATGGACTTCGAGGGCGAGAGCGAACAGGATCGCACCGCCCGTCGCCGTCGCACCTGGATCGGCAACGTGGACATCGAAGAGGTTCCATCATGACCCAGCCCCAATCGGCCATCTGCGCGGAAGGCGGCGATTTCGGCCTGTTCCTCACCCTGGTCCTGGCCGATGGCGATGTCGCGCCGGTGCGCCGCGTCCTGGCGGCGCTGCCCGACATGACCGAGGCCCTGGCGGCCCAGTTGGACGAGCCCGGTCTGCTCAGTTCGGTGGCCATCGGGGCGGAGTGCTGGGGTCGACTGACCGGTCGGGAATTGCCAGATGGGCTGGTGCCCTTCGCCCCGCTGGCCGAGGGCGGCCGCAAGGCGCCCGCCACGCCCGCCGACCTGTTCCTTCACATCCACTCGCCCCGCGTCGATGCCAACCTGATGCTGGCCCGCCGGGTCATGGGAGCCCTTGGCTCCCACGTGCGGGTGGTGGAGGAGGTGATGGGCTTCCGCCACCTGGGCAAGCGCGACCTGACCGGTTTCGTGGACGGCACCGAGAACCCCGAGGGCGACGAGCGGGCCGAGGTGGCGCTGGTCAAGGACGGTCCCTTCGCCGGCGGCAGCTTCGTCTCGCTGCAACGCTACGTCCATGACCTGCCCCGCTGGGAAGGACTGTCGCTGGCCGATCAGGAGGCCGCCATCGGCCGCACCAAGGAAAGCGACGAGGAGATGGATGACGAGGTCAAGCCGCCGTCGGCCCACATCGCCCGCGTGGTGATCGAGGAGGACGGCCGGGAGCTGGAAGTGCTGCGCCATTCCATGCCCTACGGCACCACCTCGGAAAACGGCCTGTACTTCATCGCCTACTGCGCCAGCCCGCTTCCGTTCCGCAAGATGCTGGAGCGCATGGTGCTGTCGGCGGGCGACGGTCATCACGACCGGCTGCTGGACTTCACCCGCGCGGTGACCGGCGCCGCCTTCTTCGCACCGTCGGTCGAGTTCCTGACGTCCTTGTCCTGAGGAGTGCAAAGCATGTTGTCCCGTCTCGGCGCCTTGCTGTTGGCCGCTCTCGCGATGTGGGCCGGTCCTGCCGCCGCCACCGAGTTCCAGTCGGTATCGGGTGTGCATGCCGACGGGAGCCAGGTGTGGTGGTGGAATCTGGAGGTGAAGGCCTATGTTCCCGACGCCGCCCGCGGGCGGCCGGGGCCGGTGGTCCTGCTGCTGCACGGCTGCAAGCAGGAGGGCGTTCCCTTCGCCACGGACACCGGCTGGCGCGATCTGGCGGAAAAGCGGGGCTTCGCCCTGCTGGTGGCCGAGTTCACGGATTCCGTCTCGGGCGTTCCCGGCAACAATTGCATGTGGTGGTTCGATGCCGACCAGCGCCTGCCCACCGAGCGTAACATCACCGGCCGGCTGTACCAGGACGTGCTGAAGGCGCGGGAAACCTATGGCATCGGCGGCGGCGACAATTTCGTGGTCGGCCTGTCGGCCGGCGGCGCCATGGCCCAGGTGCTGCTGGCGGCCCTGCCCGACGCCTTCGCCGCCGGGGCTTCCATGTCGGGCCTGCCGGTGGGCTGCGCCCAGATCGGCGGAGTGACCGGCGGGTCCTATTTCGCCACCCCCGAGGTGCGGCGCGCCTTCGGCTGCATGGAAGGTCCGGCCGAGGTCAAGCCCCAGGACTGGGCCAAGGAAATCGCCCGCCTTCATCCCTCCCGCGCCAAGTGGCCGCGCCTGTCCATCTGGCAGGGCGATGCCGACAAGACGGTGGCCTGCGTCAACGCGGTGGAGATTGCCAGCCAGTGGGCCGGGCTGCATGGCGCCGCCCTGCCGGCCTTTACCGCCTGCGACCAGACCCACCGCAATCCGCCGCCCTTCGATCCGGTGTGGACCGCCACACGGGGCGAGGCCGAGACGGTGGTGGAATTGCGGCTGCTGCCGGGCTTCGGCCACGCCGCGCCGGTGGCGCCCGCCGCCGGCTGTGGCCGTGAGGGCGCCTACGTGGCCAATGCCGGCATCTGCGCCGCGTCCGAGATCGCCGGCTTCTTCGGTCTGTGATCCCAAGCCGTCGACACATGACGCAAGTCAAGCCGCCGCCGGGCCGCCTGGGCTAGGCTGCCCCGGAGATTACCTGGGGAGAGGTCATGAAGCGCACGGTTCCGCTCGTTCTGCTGCTGTTGTCGTCCACCTCGGCCCTGGCCGCCGGGGCGGCGATGGAGGCCCGCAACTATGTCGCCCGCCGGTTGACCGCCGAAAGCCACGTACAGGTGGAAGTGGCGGGGGTGGACGTGTCCGGTGCCGCCTGCCGGGTCAGCGGCACGGTGCGCAAGGTATTCGCCGGCAAGCCGACGGTGGGCGAACCCCTGTCGTTCCTGGTGCCCTGCGGGGCCGGTGCCTTCTGGCCGGCCGAGAAGCTGAAAGCCGCCAAGGTGGCCGAGGTCTTCCTCAAATCCGGCTTGGGTGGGTTGGAGGCCGTTGACGACGGCGAGGGGTTGCGCGGCCTGGCCGCGGTGACCGGACAGCCGCAATCGGTGGATGACCCCGCTTTGGTGCGCGAGATGACCGAGAGCATCGCCCGCTACCGCATCGAAGGGGAAACCTCGCGGCGCGACGCGACCGCCGCCCTGTCCCTGGCGCGGGTGGCCGATCCGGTGCTGCGTGCCCGTCTGCTGGCCCATGCCGCCGGCCTGATGACCGTACGCCGCCTGCCCGAGGCCGAGGCGACCGCCGACGAGGCGGTGGCGGCGGTCAAGGCGCTGTCCGATGCCGATACGCGGCTGGAATCCGGGCTGGTGGCGCTGGAATCCCTGGCCATGGGCCAGGCGAGGAAGGGGGCGCTGACCCTGGCGGCGATTCTGGAGCCCCAGGTGGACGCCCTGACCGAGCCGTCCCGGCGCGACGCCGCCACCCTGGTGCTGTACGGCGCCCGTATCCGCTCCGACGATCCCGCCGCCGCCTTCGCGTCGCTGTCCAAGGTGACCGATCCGGCCACAAGGCGCGACCGGCTGTCCAACATGCCTTTCGCCCAGAAGGATTTCAGCCCGGTCAATCCGGAATCCCTGGGCTGGATGGACCGCCTGCTGGGCGGTGCCGAGGCGCTGCCGCCCGGCGAGTTCCGCACCGAGGCCGTGACCCAGTTGTGCCGGACCGCCCAGCGCTCGGCCATGGAGATGGCCAAGATGCAGAATCTGGTGGGCAAGGCCGCCGCCATGGCCGAAGTCGCCGCCAGGCGCCGCCATGCTCCCTCGGCCCAGTTGCTGGCCCTGATCCGCGAGATGGAGGGCGGAAACGCCGCCAGGACCGAGGCGGCGCGCTGGTACGCGGTATCGGCCAACGGCTTCGACGGCGGAGACAAGCTCAAGGCCGATGCGCTGAAGGCGCTGGGCACCTTCACTCCGGCCGAACGCTCCGCCGCCGCCCGCCTGTTGCGGCCCTCGGCCAGCGGCGAGATATCGCCCACCCGGCTGGTGGAACTGGCCGCAAAATAGGGGTCATTCCGCCGGCAGCAGGACGTGCAGCCGGGTCTGGCCCTCGCCGGTGGTTTCGGCCCACAGGCGGCCGCCGTGCATCTGGGTGATCTTGCGGCACAGCGCCAGGCTGAGGGTCGGGTTGCCGTCCTTGCCCGGCGTGCTGCCGGGGCTCATCAGCGGGAACGAGGTTTCGCTCTCGCCGAAATCGATATCGGTGTTGTCGGCGCTGACCGTCAGGTGCCACATGTCGTCGTCCCGCTCGGCACTCATGCCGATGGTCTGGCGGGCGTCGGGGCGGCGCCGGGCCAGGATGGCCGAGACCATGTGGTGGAACAGTCCGGCCAGATGCTGGCGGTCACCCATGATCTCAGGCAATTCCCCCGCCTTGATAACGGCCCCGGCGGCCTTGAGGCGCGGTTCCAGCAGACTGACGGTTTCGGCCGCGATACCCGACAGCGAGACCGGCTGATACGGGCTGCATTGCGCCACGCCCAGATAGCGTTGCAGGGCGTCGAGCTGTGCCCGCATGCGTTCGATGCCCGAACGGATGAATCCCAGATATTCACCCAGGTCGCCGCCCTCGCCGCCGGCCGCCTTGCGCACCAGAAGCTGGGCGTAGGACAGCACGGTGCGCAGCGGCTCCTGCAGGTGATGGGCGGAGATCTCCGCCATGTGGCGCAGTTCCTCGTTGGCCAATTCGAGATCGGTGGTGCGCCGGGCCAGCAGTCTCTCGAAACGCTCGCGCTCGACCAGTTGCCGATACAGGGCCCAGGTGATGGCCGCCGCCGCCAGGGTCAGCGGCAGGGCGATGATCGCCAGGGTCGTGGCGTAGTCGCGCCATTCCGCCATGGTGTCGTCATAGAGGGTGGAAACCGAAATCACCGCCGGAAGATTGCTCAGCCGGCGGTAGCTGGCCTGCCGCAGCCGGCCGTCGGTGGCGACCACGCTGGCATAGCTGCCCGTGGGGGCGGCGGCGAGATGGTCCCTGAACAGCGGGCCTTGCGAGAAATCCTTGCCGATCATGGACTCGTCGGCCGGCCCTCGGCCCAGCAAGGTGCCGTCGGTACCGAACAGGGCGATGGTGCCGTTGGGCTTGTGGCGGACGGAATCGAACAGGGTGTTGAGCTGATCCAGGTGGATGGTCACCGCCACCACCGCCTCCAGCCGGCCGTCCGGGTCGCGATGGGCCTGACTGACCGGAAGCACGGGCAGGCCGTTGACACGGCTGATGGTGGGCTTGCCGATGAACAGGCCGACGTTCTGGTGCCGATGAACCTGAACATAGTCGCGGTCCGCCACCGTAAGGCCTCCCGGCGGACGTTCGGGGTAGCTGTGGAGAAAGCTGCCGTCGGGCGCCACGACCCGGATGGAGGCCAATTGGGGGGCCTGCCGCAGGGTGCTGGACAGGAAGCCCCCGAAGGCCGGATCAAGGGGGCCGATGCCCCGCTCGCGGTCCAGGCGCTCGCCCACCAGGGACAGCACCAGTGCCGCCTGCCGGAAAATGCCGCTGGTATGCTCGGCCAGGGTATCCGCCAGCCGTTCGGTGTTGGCCTGACGGTCGCGCATCAGGTCGCTTCGGCGTTGCCAGGCCATGGAACTGAACGTGGCGACGATGAACAGCACGGCAAGCGCCCCCATCACCACCACGCTGGTGCTGGCGCGCAACGCAACCCCCTTGCTTCTGCCGTTTGGCATAATCATCCCAGTCCAATTGGCGGGGGCATCATAACAGCCGCTTGATGGGGATCAACAACGGGAGGTCTGCATATGCGCACATTCGGTTTTCCGTAATACTCCGCTCGTTGCCGCCTTGCCTCTCCGGTCCCCTCCGTGCCATCGTTTCGGCCGGAACAATTGCGGGGACACCACATTGGCCGATGATTTCGCCAAGGCAGTCGAGCTCCATCAGGCGGGCAGGCTCCTGGAGGCCGTGGAGATCTACCAGCGAATTCTCGTCGCCAATCCCTATGACGAGGGCGCCAACCACCTGTTGGGCGTGGCCTGCTCCCAATTGGGCCAGTTCGATCTCGCCATCCACCTGATCGGCGAGGCGATCCGCGCCAACGACCGGATTCCCGATTACCACGTCAATCTGGGCAACGCCCTGTTCAGCACCCGCCGGTTGCCAGAGGCGGAAGCGTCCTACCGCCGTGCCCTGGCGCTCAACGCCGAGATTCCCGAGGCGCTGTTCGGCCTGGGCAACACCCTGGCCCAGACCGGCCGTCTGGACGACGCCCTGGAATCCCACCGCAAGGCGGTGGCCCTGCGGCCCAATTTCGTCGAGGCCCTGGCCAATATGGCCGGAGTGCTGAACCGCCTGGGCCGCCCGGCAGAGGCGGTGGACAAGCTGCGCCGCGCCGTGGCCGAGCGTCCGGGCGAGGCCAGCCTGCAAGCCGATCTGGGGCGTGCCCTGCTGGCCTCCGACCGTCCTTCGGAGGCCGATGTCGCGGTCGCCCGCGCCCTGCGGCTGGCTCCCGACAGCGCTCCCATCCTGGTGGCCGCCGCCGACGTGATCCGGGCTCGCGGACGGGTCGGAGAGGCGCTGGAGCATGCGGCCCGCGCCGCCGATCTGGCCCCCAATTATCCGCCCGCCGTGCTGATCCTGGCTCGCCAGCTGCGGGCCATGGGGCGTGACGAGCGATCGGCCGAAACCTATCTGCGGCTGGCCGGCATCGAAGGCGCCGGGGTGGCGCACCTGTTCGAGGCGGCCAATGCCATGAACGAGATGCGCCGCCTGCCCGAGGCGGTGGCCCTCTACCAGACCCTGCTGGCCCGCGAGCACGATCACTCCGAGGTGTGGAACAACCTGGGCAACGCGCTGCGCGAACAGGGGGAACTGGACCGCGCCGCCGAATGCTACGAGAACGCCGAGAAGCTCAGCCCCGACGATCCCATCGTCATGTCCAACCGGGCGGCCCTGCTGGGCAGTCTGGGGCGCGTGGAGGAGGCCGAGATACTGTGTCGCCGGGTGGTGGAACTGTCGCCGGGGGCGGCCATCCCCCTGTCCAATCTCGGCCAGGCCCTCTATGCCCAGGGGCGCATGCCGGAGGCCAAGGAACAGTTCGACGCGGCGGGCGAGGCCGATCCCAGCAACGACGACATCGCGTTTCACCGGGGCATCGTCCGGCTGATGCTGGGCGAGTTCGCCGAAGGCTGGGCGCTCTATGAGGCGCGCTGGGGCAATCGCAAGCGGCGGGAGGCTCCCCGCCATGTCGACACGCAGCAATGGCGGGGCGAGGACCTGGATGGCCGCACACTGCTGCTATGGCCCGAGCAAGGCTTCGGCGACACCCTGCAATTCGTCCGTTTTGCCCCATTGGCGGCGGCGCGCGGGGCGCGGGTAATCCTGGAGGTGCAGCCCGCTTTGGTCTCGCTGCTGCGCGACATGCCGGGCATCGCCGAGGTGGTGGCGGTGGGCGAGGAGACCGGGCCTTTCGACCTGCAGGCGCCGATGATGAGCCTGCCCCAGGCCTTCGGCACCACCTTGGAGACCATTCCCGCTTCCATTCCCTATCTGGCACCGCCGGCCGACCGCCTGGAGCCCTGGAGCCGCCGCCTGCGGGCCAGCCTGCCGGCCGGTCCCCGCGTCGGACTGGTCTGGGCCGGAGATTCCCGCGAGCACGATGTGGAATGCCTGCTGATCGACCGCCGTCGCTCCCTGGCGCTCAGGCAACTGGAGCCCATCCTCGCGGTCGAGGGCGCCTCCTTCGTCAGCCTGCAGGTGGGCAAGCAGGGGCTTCAGGTCCATGAGGAGCCGCGTGTCGCCGACCTGACCGCCGGCATTACCGATTTCGCCGATACCGCTGCCCTGGTCGCCGGCCTCGATCTGGTGATCAGCGTCGACACCTCCACCGCCCATCTGGCCGCCGCCATGGGCAAGCCGGTATGGCTGCTGTCGCGTTTCGACGGCTGCTGGCGCTGGCTGCGGGACCGTGACGACAGCCCGTGGTATCCCACCCTGCGCCTTTACCGCCAGCCCAAGGCCGGCGACTGGGACACGCCCCTGGCCCGCATGGCCGAGGATTTGAAGGCGTGGCTCAAGGCAAGGACGTGACAGTACGGCCGGCTCTGGATTTTTTGACCGCAATGGTTTAGCGTAAGGGGAGGTAGCTGACGGATGTTGCTGCATCCGTCAGCCGCCCCTAGCCTCGGGTCAGAGCGAGGCGGATGTGAATCCGCCACGGTAACCTGAGCACCAGGAGAAAGCGCATCTTGATCATGCGATTTCCTCCTTGACGGCGGACCGGACCTCCCGGCCCGCCGTCGTCATTTCTACCAATGATGTGCTATCAAGACCATCCGCTGATCACCGCTTCGGCCGCTTTCTCGCAGAGCGGCCGGCGGCGGCGGGGGCGCTCGCCTTCCATCAGCACGGGTAGCAGCACCTCGACCAGCCCCTGTTCGCTGACATGGGTGAAGCCGCGGGCCTGATGGTGGGGGTGACCGGCCACTTCGTGGGGTTCCAGCACTGGCTCGAAGGTACAGTCGGCGGGTTCGAGCAATGCGGTCCACTCGCCCAGGGTGCGGCTGGCGAACATCGCCTCCATCTCGGCGATCAGGGCGGTCTGGGGCAGGGGCTCGGCCTGGCGGGCGACCCATTCGGGCTTGCCCAGGGCGGTGCAGAACGACTGCCAGAACTTCTCCTCCAGCGCCGCGATGGCGGCGAAGCGGCCGTCTTGCGTCTTATAGATGCGGTAGAAGGCGGCGCCGCCGTTGATCAGATCGTGCTCGCGCTTGGGATCGCCCCAGCGGTGCGCCATGGTCAGTACGCCGCCCATCCAAGACAGCGCCGCCTCGGCCAGCGAAATGTCGATGGTGGTGCCCCGGCCGGTGGTCGAGCGCTTCAGCAGGGCCGCCAGGATGGAGTTGACCGCCAGCATGGCGCCGGCATGGTCGGCCAGGGGCGGAAAGGTCATGATGGGCCGCTCGGCCGGGCCGCTGGCCGCCAGCAGACCGGTGACCGCCAGATAGGTGACGTCGTGCCCCGCCCGGGTGGCGAAGGGGCCGGTGCCGCCATAGCCCGATAGGGCGCAATGGACCAGCCGGGGATTGATCTGGTGCAGGCGCTCGATGCCGAAACCCAGGCGTTCCATCACGCCGGGGCGAAAGCCCTCCAGCAGCACGTCGGCCCCGGCGACCAGTTCGGCGAAGCGGACCTTGCCGTCCTCGGATTTGAGATCGAGGCTGACGATGGTCTTGTTGGCGTTGGCCAGCTTGTAGAAGGCGGTGGTGCCGTCCGCGTCCACCGGCCCCATGGTGCGCATGGGGTCGCCGGCCGGGCTCTCTATCTTGATCACCTCGGCGCCCAGGTCGGACAGCCACAGGGTGGCCAGCGGGCCGGGAATGTACATGGACAGGTCGAGGACCTTCAGCCCCGAGAGGCAATCGGCGATCATGTTCAGCTCCAACTCGGCTTTCTCTTTTCGGTGAGCGCGGTGACGCCCTCGCGGCATTCGGCGCCGGCGCGGGCGTCGACGAACTGGGCCACGGTGTAGCGCATCAGATCGGGACCGGCCGGGCTGTCGTCGACCACCCGCAACATGTCCTTGGCGGCGGCCTGGGCCTTGGGGGCGCCCTTCAGGCAGGCGTCGACCATCAGGTCGCGGGCGGCGTCCAGCTTGTCGGCGGCGACCACCGCGTGGATCAGGCCGAGGCGCAGCGCCTCGCGGGCGTCGAAGCGTTCGCCCGACAGCACGTAGCGGCGCATGGCCCGCGTGCCGATGGCGGCGGCGATGTGCGGCATGATCAGGGTGGGCGAGAAGCCGGCACGGACCTCGGGCAGCGAAAAGCTGGCCTCGTCGGCGGCGACCACCATGTCGGAAACGGAGACGATGCCCGCCCCCATGCCCAGGGCGGCGCCCTGGACCTTGGCGATCACCGGCTTGGCGCAGCGGTCGATGGCGTCCAGCATCACCGCCATCTGCATGGCGCTGCGGCTGACCTCCTCGGCGTCCTGGTCCAGCATGGCCCGCGTCCAGCCGATGTCGCCGCCGGCGCAGAAGCTGGGCCCCTGACCCTCGATCACCACGACGCGCACCGCCTCGGCGACGGACAGCTTCTGGAAGGTCTGGGCGAGGTTGCCGACCATCTGCTCGTCCAGCGCGTTGTGCAGTTCGGGCCGGCACAGCGTCACGGTGGCGATGGCGCCGCTGATCTTGACGTGGATGGTATCGGTCATGGTTTTCCCTTCCCCGGAGCGGTTGCTCCAGTAAACCACGCCCGCGGCGAATCAACCAAGACGCAAGCAGTGCAGCCTTGTGGCGGGCGAGGCCCATTTCCTGTTGCCAGGGGCCGCTTTGACTGAAACCATGGTGGGCCTGGGCGCAGGGGGTTCCGGCGCCCAGGCAAACCGAGAAACCGGCCAAGCCGAGAAATTCCGGAGGGTCCATGACGTCCAAGTCTCCTTCCTCGCCGCGCGCCTGTGCCCTGGTCGGGCCGTTCGCCGGCGGCAAGACCAGTCTGCTCGAAGCCATGCTGTTCGCCTGCGGCGCCACCCAGCGCCAGGGCCGTATCAAGGACGGCACCACCACGGGAGATTCCAGTCCCGAGGCCCGCGCCCGCCTGATGAGCGTCGAGCCCAATATCGCCAGCGCCGAATATCTGGGCGAGAAGTGGACCTTCATCGATTGCCCCGGCTCGGTGGAGTTCCAGCAGGATTCCTACGCCGCCCTGATGGTCGCCGACGTGGCGGTGGTGGTGTGCGAGCCCGATCCGGCCCGCGCCGTGATGGTCGCCCCGGTGCTGAAGTTCCTGGACGAGCACAAGGTCCCCCACCTGCTGTTCGTCAACAAGATCGACACGGCCGGGACACGGCTCAGGGAGACGCTCGAGGCGCTGCAGGCGGTGTCCGACCGCCCCCTGGTCATGCGCGAGATCCCCATCCGTGAGGGCGACGCGGTCACCGGCTATATCGATCTGGTCAGCGAGCGGGCCTACAAGTACCGCCCCGGCCAGTCCTCGGCGGTGATCAAGATTCCCGACGCCCTCAAGGGTGAGGAAAGCGCGGCGCGCCAGGAGATGCTGGAGCATCTGGCCGATTTCGACGACCACCTGATGGAGGAGTTGCTGGAGGACATCCAGCCGCCCACCGACGAGGTCTATACCGACCTGGGCAAGGATCTGGCCGACGACCTGATCGTACCGGTGTTCTTCGGTTCGGCCGAGAATGACGGCGGCATCCACCGCCTTTTGAAGGCGCTGCGCCACGACAGCCCCGGCCCCGCCGCCACCGCCGCCCGGCTGGGCATCAAGGCGGATGGCGCCCCCATGGCCCAGGTGTTCAAGACGGTGCATGCCGCCCACACCGGCAAGCTCAGCTTCGCGCGCGTCTGGCGGGGCGAGTTCGCCGACAACCAATCCCTGGAGGTGGGGCGCATCGGCGGCCTTTATGTCATGACCGGCGGCACGCCCACCAAGGTCGCCAAGGTGGGAGCGGGCGAGGTCTGCGCCTTCGGCCGTCTCGACCCGGTGACCACCGGCATGGTGATCGGCGGTGCCGCCGACGCGGGGATGGCGGCCTGGCCCCAGCCGCTGCCGCCGCTGTTCGCCTTCGCGCTGGCTGCCGAGAAGAAGGGCGACGACGTCAAGCTGACCGGCGCCATCGCCAAGCTGGCCGAGGAGGACCCCTCGCTGTCGCTCGAACACGGCGAGTTCGGCGAGCAGGTGCTGCGCGGCCAGGGCGAGATTCACCTGCAGGTGGCCATCGACCGCCTGAAAAGCCGCTTCAACATGGGCGTGGTGACAAAAAAGCCGACGGTTCCCTACAAGGAGACCATCCGCAAATCCACATCGGTGCATGGCCGTCACAAGAAGCAGTCGGGCGGCCACGGCCAGTTCGGCGACATCCACATCGATATCGCGCCGCTGCCCAGGGGCTCGGGCTTTCATTTCGTCGACAAGATCGTCGGCGGCGTGGTGCCGCGCCAGTACATTCCCTCGGTGGAGGAAGGCGTCGCCGACTTCCTTCATCAGGGGCCGTTCGGCTTCCCGGTGGTCGACCTGCAGGTGACGCTGACCTCGGGCAGCTACCACGCGGTGGACAGTTCGGACATGGCCTTCAAGGCGGCGGCCCGCATCGCCATGAGCGAAGGCATGCCCCTGTGCGAGCCGGTGCTGCTGGAACCCGTCCTGGCGGTGGAAATCTCGGTGCCCTCCGACTTCACCGCCAAGGCCCAGCGCATCGTCTCGGGCCGGCGCGGCCAGATTCTCGGCTATGACGCCAAGGACGGCTGGCAGGGCTGGGATGCCGTCTCGGCCTATCTGCCCCAGGCGGAAATGGACGATCTGATCGTCGAACTGCGCTCGCTGACCATGGGGGTGGGAACCTTCTCGTGGAAGTTCGACCACCTGCAGGAAATCAGTGGCCGCGTCGCCGACAAGGTGATCGAAAGCCGCAAGGAGGCGCTCGCCAACGCCTGACCGGCATACAGCCGGCTA
>Ga0265314_10003438_pt1 | contig 15304 bp, 9 predicted proteins | sample 4126metaG_FD_203106 | JGI IMG/M metagenome (GOLD analysis project Ga0265314, IMG submission 203106) | Rhizosphere microbial communities from Carex aquatilis grown in University of Washington, Seatle, WA, United States - 4-1-26 metaG | ecosystem: Host-associated > Plants > Roots > Rhizosphere >... | reverse complement strand
ACCTCCTACGAGACCGTGATCGAGGTCGGCCGGATGCCGGAGGTTCGGACCCGCCTGCACGAAGTCGCCAACCAGGCGCCGGGCGCGCGCACCTTCGAGGCGCAACTTGACGACGGCAGCTGGCTGCACATCAGCGAGCGCCGCACCAAGGACGGCGGCTATGTTTCGGTCGGCACCGACATCACCCGAATCAAGGAACACGAGCAGAAACTGGTCGACAACGACCTGCGCCTGCGCGCGACCGTCATAGACCTGAAACGCTCGCAGAGCGAGCTTGAACGTCAGGCGCTCGAGCTTGCGGACCTGGCCGAAAAATACTCCCGCGAAAAGACCCGCGCCGAGGAAGCCAACCAGACCAAGTCCAAATTCCTCGCCAATATGAGCCACGAACTGCGCACACCGCTCAACGCCATCATCGGTTTCTCCGAGATCATGGGAAGCGGCATGTTCGGCACGCTCGGCTCGGAAAAGTATCAGGAATATTGCCACGACATTCTCACCAGCGGGCACTACCTCCTGGAGGTGATCAACGACATCCTGGATATGTCCAAGATCGAAGCGGGCCGCATGAAGCTCGACATGGAAAAGCTCGACCTGTCGAAGACGCTCGCCGAATCCCTGCGCGTCGTGTCGGGCCGCGCCAACGACAAGAACCTCGACCTCGACGCTGACATCGACGGATCGATCGCGGTTGTGGCGGATCGCCGCGCCACAAAGCAGATCATCGTCAACCTGCTCTCCAACGCCGTCAAATTTACCCCGGACGGCGGCCGGGTCACCGTCCGCAGCCGGCAAGTCGGGGATTCCGTCGTGCTGCTGATCGCCGACACCGGCATCGGTATTGCGCCGCAATCGCTCAAGCGCCTCGGCCGGCCGTTCGAGCAGGTCGAAAGCCAGCTGACCAAGACCTATCACGGCTCGGGGCTTGGACTTGCGATCGCACGATCGCTGACCAACCTGCACGGCGGCTCGATGCGGCTGCGCTCGAAGCTCGGCACCGGTACGGTCGTTCGGGTTTGCCTGCCGCGCGACGCTCACCGGGCCATGATGGGAAAGATCGCCGCCGCGGCGTGATGTAAAGTCAAGCCAGCGACGGCGCCACCTCGCGCGCGATCTGGACCAGCGCCGCAATCAGCGGCGTCATGGGGTCACGCTGCGGGACCACCATCCCGATGCTGTAGTTCACCACCGGATCGACGATCGGAATGCTGCGGACGCGGTCGGCAAGCCCGAGCGTTTCCGCAAGCTTTGCCGGCATCACGCTCGCCCAACGGCCAGTCTTTACGTGGGTATAGAGCACGAGCAGCGAGTTCGACGTCAGCGTCGGCGTGACCTCGACCCCGACCGATTTTAGCGCGCGGTCGATGATGCGCCGGTTCTGCATGTCCGGAGTCAGCAGGCATAGCGGCACCTTCCCGACCTCCGACCACGTCACCTGCTCGCGATCGCCGAATTCACCATCGGGTGCGGTCAGCAGGCGATAGCTTTCATTGTAGAGCGGAATGGTGCGGACATTGCCGATCGGCTCGTTCTCGATATAGGTGAGCCCGGCGTCGACCTCGAGATTTTCGAGCAGGCCGAGCACATCGGACGAAGTGCAGGACACAACGCGAAACCGCACGTCGGGATGACGGGCGCGAAACGGCGTCGTCAGCGAGGCGACCATGCCGAGCACGGTCGGGATCGCCGCGATCCGGATTTCGCCCGAGAGCTTCTCCTTCAGCGAATTGATTTCCTGGCGCATGGCACGGGTATCGCCAACGATCCGCCGCGCCCAATCCAGCGTCCGCTCGCCTTCCGGCGTAAACCCCTGGAAGCGTGACCCGCGCTGCACCAGCATCACGCCGAGAATTTCCTCCAGCTGCTTGAGGCTCGTCGACATGGTCGGCTGCGTGACGCCGCAAGCCTCTGCCGCACGTCCAAAATGGCGCTCCTTGGCCAGCGCCAGCAGAAGTTCGAGCTTGTCGATCAAGACGTCCCCCAACGGTTTCCAGCGTAACCGATATCATGGCTTGGCATTAGCCAGATGAGGCTAAAAGTCCAATGCCGAAACAACCAAATTGGCTGCGAATTGAAGCCAAAAACGGCCCGCAGCGGCATCCGCCCAATCCAGATTGCGTATCACCCAATACCACCTTCCTATCGATTGTCTTTCGCTATCGCAGCATGAGACAGCTTTATTGATTCTTAGAACGATTCCGTCTTTGAAGTCATCGATAAGGCACTGATTGAAAAGGTGGATCATGTTCGTCTACGAGCCGTGGGAAGAAAAGCGCGGCGCCGAAATCATCGCCGAGCACCTCCATCTGGAAGGTCCTACGCTGGTGATCCTCCATGCGCTTCAGGAGGCGTTCGGCTACGTACCGGAGCCAGCGATTCCCATGATCGCTGAAGCGCTGAATTTGTCGCGCGCCGAGGTGCACGGTGTCTTCACGTTCTATCATGATTTTCGTCACAAGCCGGCGGGCAAGCATGTGCTGAAACTTTGCCGCGCTGAAGCCTGTCAGGCGGCGGGCGGCGATGCGCTCGCGGCACGCGCCGAAGCCAAGCTCGGCATTGCGATCGGCAATACGACGCCGGACGAACTGGTGACGCTGGAGCCGATCTACTGCCTCGGCCTGTGCGCGACCGCGCCGTCGGCCATGCTCGACGGACGCCTGGTCGGCCGGCTTGATGAAAAGCGCCTCGACGCCCTGGTTGCGGAGGCGCAGCGATGAAGATGCGTATTTTCGTTCCACGCGATGCGGCTGCAATCTCGGTTGGCGCCGACGAAGTGGCACTGGCGTTCGAGCAGGCTGCCGAAAAACGCGATTTGCCGATCAACATCATCCGGAACGGATCTCGTGGCCTGCTGTGGCTCGAGCCGATGGTCGAAGTGGCGACCCTGAAGGGTCGCGTAGCGTACGGTCCGGTGACGCCTGCGGACGTGCCCTCCCTCCTCGACGCAATGGCCTCCGATGGTCCTCATCCGCTTCGACACGGTCTCACCGAAGAAATTCCGTGGTTAAAGCGCCAGACCCGCCTCACTTTCGCGCGGTGTGGCATCACCGATCCGCGCTCGGTCGATGACTATCGTGCGCATGACGGTTGCAAGGGCCTCGAACGCGCGCTGACGCTGACGTCAGACGCCATCCTCGCCGACGTCACCATTTCGGGTTTGCGCGGCCGCGGCGGCGCCGGCTTCCCGACTGGCATCAAATGGAAGACGGTCGCGCAGACCGGCGCTGACCAGAAATATATCGTCTGCAACGCCGACGAAGGCGATAGCGGCACCTTCGCTGACCGCATGATCATGGAAGGCGATCCCTTCGTGGTGATCGAGGGCATGACGATTGCGGGCATCACGGTCGGCGCCACCAAGGGCTACATCTACATCCGTTCGGAATATCCGCATGCGGTCGATGCGATGAATGCCGCGATCACAGCAAGCCGGAGCGCGGGCTATCTCGGATCAGACATCTGCGGTTCAAAGCGCGCCTTCGATCTTGAAGTGCGCGTCGGCGCCGGGGCTTATGTGTGCGGCGAAGAAACGTCGCTGCTCGAAAGCCTCGAAGGCCGCCGTGGTCTCGTCCGCGCCAAGCCGCCACTCCCGGCCCACAAGGGCCTGTTCGGCAAGCCCACCGTCATCAACAATGTGCTGTCGTTTGCGGCGATCCCCTTCATCCTCGCCGGCGGCGCGAAGGCCTATGCCGACTTCGGCATGGGGCGCTCCCGCGGCACGATGCCGATACAGCTTGCGGGCAACGTCAAGTTTGGCGGCCTGTTCGAAACCGCCTTCGGTATCACGCTCGGCGAGCTCGTCGACGATGTCGCTGGCGGCACCTTTACCGGCCGTCCCGTCCGAGCCGTGCAGGTCGGCGGCCCCTTGGGCGCCTACTTTCCGCGCGCGCTGTTCGATACTCCGTTCGACTATGAGGCCTTTGCGGCACGCGACGGCCTGATTGGCCATGCCGGCATCGTGATTTTCGACGACACTGTCGATATGTCGAAGCAGGCACGTTTTGCCATGGAGTTCTGCGCCGTCGAATCCTGCGGCAAGTGCACGCCCTGCCGGATCGGATCGACCCGCGGCGTCGAGACAATCGACAAGATCCGCGCCGGCGAACGCGTCGAACAAAACCTCGCGGTGGTCGAAGACCTCTGCAACACCATGAAATACGGCTCGCTCTGCGCACTCGGTGGCTTCACGCCCTACCCCGTCATGAGCGCGCTCAAACACTTCAGAGAAGATTTCAGCCCGGCTCCCAAGAGCCTTCAGGCTGCGGAATAAAGGAGATCGCCATGTCGCTGATCCAGGAAACCGACTTCGGAACCCCGCGTTCCAAATCCGAGAACATGGTCACGCTCACCATCGATGGTCAGAGCGTCACCGTGCCTGAGGGCACCTCGATCATGCGCGCCGCCATGGAAGCCGGCACGCAGATTCCAAAACTCTGCGCGACCGACATGGTCGACGCGTTCGGCTCCTGCCGGCTCTGCCTCGTGGAGATTGATGGCCGCGCGGGAACGCCGGCGTCCTGCACCACGCCGGTCATGGCGGGCCTCGTAGTTCACACCCAGAGCGAGCGGCTGAAGAAGCTGCGCAAGGGCGTGATGGAGCTCTATATCTCCGACCACCCGCTCGACTGCCTCACCTGCGCCGCCAACGGCGATTGCGAGTTGCAGGACATGGCGGGCGCAGTCGGTCTGCGCGACGTGCGCTACGGCTATGAGGGCGAGAACCATGTTTTCGCCAAGACCAACGGCCACACCAACGCGGCCTGGATGCCGAAGGACGAATCCAATCCGTATTTCACCTACGATCCTTCGAAGTGCATCGTCTGCTCTCGCTGCGTCCGCGCCTGCGAGGAAGTCCAGGGCACCTTCGCGCTGACCATCGCTGGCCGCGGCTTCGACAGCCGCGTCTCGCCGGGTATGAGCGAAAGCTTCATCGGCTCCGAATGCGTGTCCTGCGGCGCCTGCGTTCAAGCCTGCCCAACCGCGACGCTGACCGAAAAGTCCGTGATCGAGATCGGCCAGCCCGAGCACTCGGCTGTCACGACCTGCGCCTATTGCGGCGTCGGCTGCTCCTTCAAGGCGGAAATGCGCGGCGAGGAAGTCGTGCGCATGGTGCCGTACAAGGACGGCAAGGCCAATCGCGGCCACTCTTGCGTCAAGGGCCGCTTCGCCTATGGCTACGCAACCCACAAGGAGCGTATCCTCAAGCCGATGATCCGCGAGAGCATCAACGATCCCTGGCGCGAGGTATCGTGGGACGAAGCGTTCGGCTTCGCGGCTGCGAAATTCAAGCACATTCAGGAGAAATATGGCCGTGACGCCGTCGGCGGTATCACGTCTTCTCGTTGCACCAACGAGGAAACCTATCTGGTGCAGAAGCTGATCCGCGCCGGCTTTGGCAACAACAACGTCGATACCTGCGCCCGCGTCTGTCATTCGCCGACCGGTTATGGCCTCGCCACCACCTTCGGCACCTCGGCCGGCACCCAAGACTTCGATTCGGTCGAGGACTCCGACGTGATGATGGTGATCGGCGCCAATCCGGCGGCCGCCCATCCGGTGTTTGCCTCGCGCATGAAGAAGCGGATACGCCAGGGCGCCAAGCTGATCGTGATCGATCCGCGCCGCACCGAAATGGTGAAATCGGCGCATATCGATGCGCTGCACCTGCCGTTGATGCCGGGCACCAATGTTGCCGTGCTGACGGCATTCGCCCACGTCATCGTCAGCGAAGGGCTGGTCAACGAAGCCTTCGTGCGCGAGCGCTGTGACTGGGATGAATTCCAGGATTGGGCGGCGTTCGTGTCGCTGCCGAAGCACAGCCCGGAAGCAACCGCCATCATGACCGGCGTCGATCCGAAGGATCTGCGCGAAGCCGCCCGCATCTACGCCACCGGCGGCAATGGCGCGATCTATTACGGGCTCGGCGTCACCGAGCATAGCCAGGGCTCTACCACGGTGATCGCGATTGCGAATCTCGCGATGGCGACCGGCAATATCGGGCGCCCGGGCGTGGGCGTGAACCCGCTGCGCGGTCAGAACAACGTGCAGGGCTCCTGCGATATGGGCTCGTTCCCACATGAACTGCCCGGCTATCGTCACATCTCGGGTGAAGCGGTGCGCGAGTTGTTCGAAGGCGCCTGGAAGGTCAAGCTCAATCCCGAGCCGGGTCTGCGCATTCCCAACATGTTCGACGCCGCGATCGAAGGCACCTTCATGGGCCTTTACGTGCAGGGCGAAGACATTCTGCAATCCGACCCGAATACCTCGCACGTCGTGCAGGCGCTGTCGTCGATGGAATGCGTCATCGTTCACGACCTCTTCCTCAACGAGACTGCAAACTACGCCCACGTATTCCTGCCCGGCTCGACCTTCCTGGAGAAGGACGGCACCTTCACCAACGCTGAGCGGCGCATCCAGCGCGTGCGCAAGGTGATGACGCCGCGCAACGGCATGGCCGACTGGGAGGTGACGATCGCTCTCGCAAAAGCCATGGGGTTCGAGATGAAGTACAATCATCCGTCCGAGATTATGGACGAAATCGCGACCCTCACCCCGACCTTCGCCGGCGTCTCATACGCCAAGCTCGATGAATTGGGCTCGGTGCAGTGGCCCTGCAACGAGAAGGCACCGGAGGGCACGCCAACCATGCATATTGGCGGCTTCGTTCGCGGCAAGGGCAAGTTCGTGCTTACCGAATATGTCCCGACGGACGAACGCACTGGTCCGCGCTTCCCGCTGCTGCTGACCACCGGCCGTATCCTCAGTCAGTACAACGTCGGTGCGCAGACCCGCCGCACCGAGAACGTGGTCTGGCACAGCGAGGACCGCCTCGAAATCCATCCACACGACGCCGAACAGCGAGGCGTGCGCGACGGCGACTGGATCCGGCTGGCAAGCCGCGCCGGCGAAACCACCCTGCGTGCGCTGATCACCGATCGCGTTGCACCCGGTGTCGTCTACACCACGTTCCACCATCCGGACACGCAGGCCAACGTCATTACGACTGACTTCTCCGACTGGGCAACCAACTGCCCCGAATACAAGGTCACGGCGGTACAGATCTCGCCGTCCAACGGTCCGTCCGAATGGCAGAAGGCCTACGACGAGCAGGCACGTCACTCGCGGCGAATTGTGCCTGTGATTGAAGCTGCGGAGTAGCCGTTGCGCGATCCGGTCCGCACCGTCAATCGTCTGGCATGGCGCGATAACCGCCTCAGCGGAGGCGCGCGCGCGATCCCGCAAGAGACCGCGCTGGCACTGACCTATAATGGCGGCACCTACGCGGTGATGATGGGGACGCCGCAGAATCTTGAGGATTTTGCGATCGGCTTCAGCCTCAGCGAGGGGATTGTGCAATCCCCGGAGGAAATCGCCTCGCTGGATATCGTCGATCTCGACGACGGCATCGAGCTGCGGATGTGGCTGGCGGAGGACCAGGCCGCCCGCCTGGGCGAACGGCGGCGGCAGATCGCCGGCCCGACCGGCTGCGGGCTTTGCGGGATCGATTCCATCGCGGAAGCGGTACGGCCGGCTGCCGTCGTTGCCAAAGGGTGCTCGTTCGGCCCGCGCGAGCTCATGACGGCGATGGCCAGTCTGCCGCCGCTACAGCCGATCAATATAGAGACCCGCGCGGTCCATGCCGCGGCTTTCTGGATGCCCATTGCCGGGATCGTTGCGTTGCGCGAGGATGTCGGCCGCCATAACGCGCTCGACAAGCTGGCGGGCGCGCTCGCGCAAGTCGGAGCCCCTGCTAGTGAAGGCGTGGTGTTGCTGACCAGCCGCGTTTCGGTCGAGATGGTCCAGAAGACGGCGGCGATCGGCGCTGGCGTCATGGTTGCTGTGTCCGCGCCGACGGCGCTCGCCGTCAAGACGGCCGAAGCGGCCGGCATTACCCTTGTCGCCGTCGCCCGCTCCGACGGCTTTGAAGTCTTTACCCATCCCGATCGCATCGCGCCAGCGGCGGTCACGCAAGGAACCGCTCATGTCGCATGATCCGGCCGCTCGGCTGATCTATATGGCCAACCAAATCGGCAAGTTCTTCGAAAGCCAGGGGCACGACAAGGAAGTCGCCGGCGTCGCCGAGCACATCCGCAAATTCTGGGATCCGCGGATGCGCAAGCAGATCTACGCGCACCTCGATTCCGGCGGCGCGGGGCTCGATCCGAACGTCCGGGAAGCCATCGCATCGCTGAAAGCAGCGGGCGTCAAAGCCTACTGACGGTTCCGCCGAGATATGTGGCAGCAAACTAGCCGCGCTCCTCGACAACCGCACGAAACACCCGGCGGACCTCCGTCTGGGTCTCCTTCACGCCGGCCTGAAGCGACGAAAAATCCGGCGCGTCACCGGCGCGGGCCATGATTTGCAGCAGATCTTCGCCCGCGGCCTCGGGGTCGAACTTGTCGCTGACACAGAGCCGCAGGATTTGCGTCAGGTCGTGATAGAGCAACGCTGCCGACCGCAGGATTTCCGCAGACGCCGCCGGCAGCACACCGAGCCGCGCGGCATTGTCTAGCACCTGCAGCGTATTGACGTTGAGAATATCCGGCTTCTCATTGGCGTAAGCCAGTTGCAGATACTGAGCGATGAAATCGATGTCGACCAGGCCGCCAGCGACGAGCTTCAGGTCCCAGACGTCGTTCTCGCCTTTTTCCAGCGCAATGGCGTGCCGCATATCGGCCACATCGACGGCGACGCTTGATGCGTCCCGTGGCCGCGTCAAAATCTCGCGAATGACATTTTCGATCTTGTTCTGGAACTTTGGCGACGCCGAAATCACCCGCGCCCGGGTCAACGCCATATGCTCCCAGGTCCAGGCCTCCTTCTCCTGATATTCGGCGAAGGCATCGACATGGGAGGCCACCGGGCCGGCGCGGCCCGACGGCCGCAGCCGCATGTCGATATCGTAGAGCACGCCATAGTTGGTGCGCGTCGTGAATGCGCTGATCAGCCGTTGGGTGAAGCGCGCAAAATACTGGCCGCCGTGCAGCGATTTGGCGCCATCGGAATCCGGATATTCGGGATCGAAATCATAAAGCAGGATCAGATCGAGATCGGACGCTGCCGTCATCTCGCGGCTGCCAAGCCGGCCCATCGCCAGGATCGCAGTCTCCTGTCCCTTGATCCGGCCGTATTGCGCGGCGAACTGCTCCGTCACAAGGCCATGTACGGTGTGAACGATGCCCTCCGCGACGTCGGCAAATGCGATGCCGGCCTGCTGGGCCGAGACGGTGCCGGACAGAATCCGCGTGCCGATCAGGAACAGGCTCTCGCGGCCGAACAGCCGGAGCCGGTCGAGAAACTCTTCATAGGATCCGGCATCCTCCAGCGTCGCGGCCAGGCGAGCGGATAGCTCGGCCTTGTCCGGCATGGCGCCAAAAAAGCGCGGATCGATCAGACCATCCATGATCTGCGGCTGTCGCGCCAGCATGTCGCCAAGTCGCGGCGCAGCACCCAGGATCAACGCAACCAACGCCACCAGGTCCCGGTTCTGGCTGAGCAGGACAAACAGCCGACCGCCGCGTTGCAGCGCCTGGAGAAAATGGTCAAAGACGACGATCGCGTTGTCCGGGTCTTCCGCGTTAGCGAGGCCGCTGATCAGCGAAGGCAAGAACTCAATGAACGAGTTGCGCGTCGCTTCGGCGCGGAACACGCGGTAATCGCCTTCCAGCCACTGCTGCACCAATGCAGCCACCGCGATCGGTTTCTTGAAACCGATCGAAGCCAGATATTCAGTCAGCCGCTGATCGTCCGGCCCTCCCCCGTAATTCACCTCCGGCAATTTGGCGGTACCGACTGGATCGCCCTCAAAGAGCTTGGCATAGTGCCCCTGTACGACCGTGAGATGCGCAAGCAGATCTTTGGCGAAGGCAGCGCGGCACTCATAGCCGAAAAAGCGCGCAAATTGCTCGACCTCCCGCGGATCCTCCGGCAGCGTATGAGTTTGCTCGTCGGCGACCATTTGCAGGCGGTGTTCGACCCGCCGCAGAAATTCGTACGCCGCCGCAAGCTGGTCGCGCGCTTCGAACGTGATCCAGTTACTCTCGGCCAGCCGGTCGAGCGCCTCGAGCGTCGGCCGGACCCGCAGTTCCGGGTGCCGGCCTCCGGTAATCAACTGCTGGGTCTGCGCAAAAAATTCGATTTCGCGGATGCCGCCGCGTCCAATCTTGACGTTGTGGCCCTCGACCGCAATGTCGCTCTGCCCGCGATAGGTTTGCATCTGGCGCTTCATGTCGTGGACGTCGGAGAGCGCGGCAAAGTCCAGATGCTTGCGCCAGACGAACGGCGAAAGCTCGGCCATCAGCGCCTCGCCTGCCTGCAAATCTCCCGCGCAAGGCCTCGCCTTGATCATGGCGGCGCGCTCCCAGGTGCGCCCCTCGCGCTCATAATAATGCAGCGCCGACGCGGTCGATATCGCGAGCGGCGTCGATGCAGGATCGGGGCGCAGCCGAAGGTCGACGCGGAACACGTAGCCCTCGCCGCTGCGCTGCTGCAACATCCGCGACAGCCCTTGCGCGACGCGGATGAAGAACTGCTGCGGTTCGATGTCGGGCGCCAGCGAAGTCGCCTCGGCCTCATAAAAGATGATCAGGTCGATATCGCTGGAGAAATTCAGCTCTCCCGCGCCCATCTTGCCCATGGCCAGCACGATGAGACCACTGCCCTCCTCCGGATGGTCTGGATTCGGCGGCAACATCCGTCCGCGCATCGTCTCCTGTTGCAGCAAAAAGTGCAGTGCCGACTGCACCGAGACGACCGCGAGGTCGGTCAAGGCGCGCGTGACGCGCATCACCGGCCACACGCCGCCGATGTCGCATAGCGCAATCAACAAAGCCGCTTCGGACTTCATCGCGCGCAGGATCTGCATCGCCTGCGCTTCGTGAGAGGCAATCGCTATGCCGCGGCTGGATTCTTCGATCAGTTGCGCCAGATGGCGGTCGGGTTCGTCGTGCAAGACGTTGAGCGCGCGTGACGCATCCGCACGAACCAGATCGAAGAGGTAGGGTGAGGCCTCCGCGAGGCCTGCAAAAATCCTCCGGGCCGACGGAAATCGCGCGAACAGATCCTTGAATTCGGCGACCAGATCAGGAGCCAAATCTGCCAGCCAGCCGTCGAGGCGCCGCTCGGCCTTTTGGGGATCCGCGAGATGCGGCCCATCGACGAAACGCGCGGCGAGCGAGGAAGACTCGACATCCGCATCACGGATTCTGCGAAGGGTCATAACGAATGTCGATCCAGAAGAAGTACCAAGCCGGCGTCAGATCGGCGCGGGTGGCATGGCCCGCTTACCCGCTTTTCATGCGGCTTTCTGTGGCACATCCTGCGTTTGGGCCGCAAGCCTGTCGCTCGGGCCGGACCGCGCCGGGATCGCCAGCGTCGCAATCAGGCCCGGATGGGCGTCATCGAACCTGAGATCACCACCATGCAGCGTGGCGACGGCCGAGGCCAGACTGAGACCAAGTCCGGAACCCGGCAAGGTGCGGCTAGCCTCCAGCCGGACGAACCTTTCCACGGCGTGCTTGCGGTCGGCCACCGGAATCCCCGGACCATGGTCGGTGACGCTCAACAGCACCTGATCTCCGACGCGCCTGGCCTCGATCAGGATTTCCCTTCGGCCAGCGTCGGCCGATGCACCCGCGCCGAGCGGTTGTACGACCGGATCCGGCTTGCCGTATTTGATGGCGTTCTCGACCAGATTGGCCAGCGCCTGGCTGATCAGCTCGCGGTTGCCGTGGAGCGGCGCCGCTTCGGCTTTCACGCGCAGCGTCATGTCGTCGTCTTCGGCGAGCGGCTCGTAGAGTTCGTGAATGCCTCTTGCGACGTCGGCGGCGTCAAAATCATCCATATTGCCGCGGGCCTGCCCGGATTCGGCGCGCGCGATCATCAACAGCGCGTTGAACGTTCGGATCAGACCGTCCGACTCCTCGATGGTTCGCTCCAGCGCTGAGCGATACTCGACCTCGGTTCTGGATTTCGCGAGCGCTTCCTCGGCGCGGTTGCGCAGCCGCGTCAGCGGCGTTTTCAGGTCGTGGGCAATATTGTCGGAGACTTCCTTGAGCCCGTTCATCAACGCTTCAATACGCTCCAGCATGGCATTGAGATTCTTGGCAAGGCGGTCCAGTTCGTCGCCGCTTCGGCCGACCGGCAGACGGCCGCTCAAATCACCCGCCATGATGCGTTCGGTCGTACCGGTCATGGCGTCGATCCGCGCCAATACTCGCCGCGCGACGAAAATGCCGCCGCCAAGCCCCAACACCATCACGACCAGCAGCGACCATTGCGCGGCTTTCGCGACGATGCCGAACATGCGCCTGCGCTCCTCAAGATCGCGTCCGATCAGGAGGCGGAAGCCGCTGGAAAGTTCAGTCACCTTCACCAGCGCAAAGTGATTGCCGGCATCCTGATCGTCGAGGCGGCGGTAGGCAGTTTCAGACCATCCGGTCGTCGCCATGACGCCCGGCGAGAGCGAGCCGACATTGCCCGCAACCGCCTGCCCCGCTGGCGTCGTCACCAGATAAAGATTGGCGCCGGGACGCAACGCCCGATTTTCGATGGTGAGGACGAGACCGCGCAAACCCCGCCGGCTGAAGATATCGCTGACCTCGCCGGTTTCCGCATTCACCGTCGCGGTAATCTGCTCGGTGACCAGGTGACGGGTGTTCCACGCGAAAAACGCCAGCAGCGACGCCGCGAACAGCGCGAACAAAAACAGATAAACCAGCGTCAAGCGAAACGCCGTGGTTCGGATCAGTTTACCGAAGGCCGTCACGGATCATGTATCCCGCGCCGCGAATGGTATGAAGCAACGGACGCTCAAAACCCTTATCGATCTTGGAGCGCAGCCGCGAAATGTGCACGTCGATGACGTTAGTCTGCGGATCGAAGTGATAATCCCAGACGTTCTCGAGCAGCATGGTGCGCGTCACCACCTGGCCCGCATGCTTCATCAGATATTCCAGCAGTCGGAATTCGCGCGGTTGCAGCGTCAATTCCTCCTTGCCGCGCATTACGCGGTGCGAAAGGCGGTCGAGCTCCAGATCGCCGACGCGATAAGTGGTGTCTTCCGCAGGTCCGCCGCGGCGGCGCGACAGCACCTCGATCCGCGCCAGCAATTCCGCAAACGAATAAGGCTTTGGCAGATAGTCGTCGCCGCCGGCTTTCAAGCCCTTGATGCGGTCGTCGACCTGTCCGAGAGCCGAGAGAATCAGAACGGGCGTACGATTGCCCTTTTCGCGTAGCGCGCCGATCAGCGACAGGCCGTCGCGTTTGGGGAGCATGCGATCGACCACAAGCACGTCGTAGTCGCCGCTTTCGGCGAGCGCGAGGCCTTCTTCGCCGTCGCCCGCGAGATCGGCGACATATCCGACTTCACGAAACGCCTTGACCAGATAGTCGGCGGATTCACGGTCGTCTTCGATAATCAAAAGGCGCATTTGGGTGTCGGTTGCGATCGCGGTCACGTGGGAACTTCCATCACCATGGCGCGGCCGTGGTCCTCATGCAAGGCGACCGGACGCTCCCTCTTGAGCCAAAAAAGCGGGCGGTGAAGCTGGGGGACCTCACCGCCCTTTGACCTCCCGACGGAGGGGGGCGTTTTCCACCGGAAGGTAGTCAGGGGGGCGGGTTTACGACCCACCCCCAAGGAAGGCGGCGTCGGCGGGGGCGATTATGCCGACGCTACCCTCCCATTCCTCGCGCACCTGGCGTTTAGCCCTTGGCCAGCGGGATCGCGACAAACCGCGAAGACCCGCCGCTCTTGACCCGCATCAGGACGCTGTTCTTGTTGTCGTTGCGCGCGGCCGTAATTGCCTCGCGCACATCGCCGACATTGGTAACGCTCTTGCCGGCGACTTCCAGAATGACGTCGCCTTCCTTGAACCCGCGTTCGGCAGCCGCGCTCTTCGGGTCGACGTCGGTGACCACGACGCCTTCCTTGCCGGCACCGGCAACGCTGTTGGCCGGTGCCAGAGTCAAACCGAGCTTCGGCACATCCGTTCCACGGTTGGGGGAACCCTTGTCGCTATTGTCGGTGTCGGCCTTGGCCTCCAGTGTATTCGGCAACTGGCCGAGGCTGAGATTGACTACCTTGTCCTGGCCCTTGTGCAACACGTTGAGCTTGACCGCGGCGCCAGGCGAAAGGCTTCCGATGGTACGTGCGAGTTCACGGGCATCCTTGACGGATTCGCCGTTGACCGCCGTGATCACGTCGCCGGATTCGATGCCGGCCTTGGCCGCCGGGCCGTTGGCCTGCGGTTCCGCCACCAGCGCGCCTTCGGCCTTCTTCATGCCAAGGCTATCGGCGATATCGGGCGTGACCGGCTGAATCTGGACGCCGATCCAGCCGCGGCTGACCGAGCCCTTGTCCTTGAGCTGGGCAACGACGCTCTTCACGGTGGACGAAGGAATCGAGAACGCAATGCCGACGCTGCCGCCGGACGGCGAGTAGATCGCGGTATTGACGCCCATCACCTCGCCTTCGGTATTGAAGGCCGGGCCACCCGAATTGCCCTTGTTCACGGGCGCGTCGATCTGGATGAAATCGTCATACGGGCCGTTGCCGATGTCGCGGCCGCTCGCCGAAACGATACCGGCCGTCACGGTGCCGCCGAGGCCGAAGGGGTTGCCGACCGCGAGCACCCAGTCGCCGATCCGCGGCTTGCCGTCGGACAATTTGGCGAACGGGAAATTCGAACCGCCCTCGACCTTGATCAGCGCAAGGTCGGTACGGGCATCGGTCCCGATCACCTTGGCGCTGAAGGTCTTGCCGTCGTCGGTCGTCACTTCGACCTTGTCGGCGCCATCGACAACGTGGTTGTTGGTGACAGCGAATCCGTCAGCCGAGATGAAGAAACCGGAGCCCTGCCCGGTCACCATGCCGCGACCACGCGGAATCGCACGCAGGCCAGGCGGAAGATCCCCACCGCCAAAGCGGCGGAAGAAGCGCTCCATCGGCGAGCCGGGCTGGAATGGCGAGTCGCCATTTTCGCTGTTATCGCCATTGTCGTTCTTCGCGACCTTCTCGTTGATATTGACCTTCACCGAAATCACGGACGGTTTGACGCGCTCGACGATGTCGGCAAAGCCGATCGGCTGAGCAACCTTGCGGACCTCGTTGTTCACCTGCGCGTGCGCACTGGTGGTGAGGATGTCGACCGGGCCGGCCGACGGACCAAAGCCGTAAGCGGCGACGCCAAGGCCGGCGACAACCGACGCCATGAGCGCGAATTTGCGTGCCGACAGCAACGAACGGCGCGGCGCGCGGTAGGACGGAAGCGATGAAAGATCGATGGGGCGGTCGGTCTTAAA
>Ga0265314_10003437_pt1 | contig 15304 bp, 15 predicted proteins | sample 4126metaG_FD_203106 | JGI IMG/M metagenome (GOLD analysis project Ga0265314, IMG submission 203106) | Rhizosphere microbial communities from Carex aquatilis grown in University of Washington, Seatle, WA, United States - 4-1-26 metaG | ecosystem: Host-associated > Plants > Roots > Rhizosphere >... | reverse complement strand
CATGGTCAGGTAGCCTTCGTCGAGCTGCTCGATCAGGTCATTGCGCTCCTGGTTGAGCTTATCGATGCGGCGCTTGTACGAGCCGATCTGCTCGGGCGTCGCGCCGGGCGAGCGCGCTTTGTCTTCTTCGTGCCAGAGGTCGAAATTGCGGCGGTGTTCGAACTGGATCGTGCGGAAGAACGGCGTCGGCGGCATGACCTTGTCTTCGCTCTCGTGCCAGAGGCGCGTCCAAGTCTCCTGCCATTTGACGATTGCCGCCGCCAGATTGGAGACGTCGGTGTTGCTGGGCAGCGGTTGGGTAACGCTCATGCCGGTCCTTTCGCATCCGCCACCAGAGCAGTGGAGGCGCTGCGCATTTTGCGCGTACATTTGCAAAAGACAACGGTAAACGTCAGGCCACGCGGGCCGATCTTTCCTTATATAGGAGAGCTTTAACCTCTGGCCAACACGCTGGTAAGTCCGGATTTTCATACCGCTTTCGGCAGATTCTTCCGCCTGGGCGGACGCCTTGACGACCTCCTTCCTGCGCATGGAAACCTAGACAAATTCGAGTGTTCTAAATATTGGAACGGGCTTGTCGCGATTTCTGGAATGCATGGCCCAGCGCATGCTAATTGCTTTCCCCTGAAGAGTTCCACTCGGCGGAGGGAAGGCGAGTTATGGACGAAATTACGATTCTGGCGCTGGACGACCAGCCCGAGACGCTGGATGTGATCCGCGAAGCCCTGAATGCCCCGGGCCGTCGGATCCTCACGTTCTCGCAGCCGCATCTGGCGCTGCAAGCCTTCGATGACCGCCGCGTCGATATTCTTCTGACCGATTTGCAGATGCCTGGATTGAATGGGCTTGAGGTCCTCGCCGCGGTCAAGGCGCGCTCGCCCGAAACCGAAGTCGTGATGATGACCGCTTACGGCGATGTGGAATTGGCCGTGCAGGCGATGAAGCAGGGCGCCGCGGATTTCTTCACCAAGCCGTTGCGCGTGACGGAGCTGGCCGGCGTCGTCGGGCGCCTGAGCGAATTCCAGTTGATGCGCCAGCGCTTGAAGGACCTCAGCGGCGACGATGTCGCCCCGGTAGGCGCGGGCGAAGGCATGCAGCACGTGCTTTCGCTGGCGCGCTCGGTGGCCGATACCGACACGACCGTGCTGCTGCTCGGCGAAACGGGCTCGGGCAAGGAAGTCATCTCGAACTACATCCAGCGGCACAGCTCGCGCAAAAACTCGCCATTCGTGAAGGTCAACTGCGCCGCGTTTCCCGAATCGCTCCTCGAATCGGAACTCTTCGGCCACGAGAAGGGCGCGTTTACCGGCGCGGCGGACCGTCACACGGGGCGCTTTGAACGCGCGAACAAAGGCACGCTGTTTCTCGACGAAATAGCCGAGATGCCGCATTCGGTGCAGGTCAAGCTGCTGCGCGTGCTGCAGAGCCGCGAAGTCGAACGCGTGGGCGGCACGCAGCCCGTGCCGGTGAATTTCCGGCTGATCTGCGCGACACACCGCAACCTGGAGCGCTTCGTCGCCGAAGGCAAATTCCGCGAAGACCTGTATTACCGCATCAACGTGTTCCCGCTGCGCGTGCCGCCGCTGCGCGAGCGCGTTAGTGACATCGCGCCCCTGGCGTACCACTTCCTGCGCCGCGCGCGCGGCAAGCTTGGGCGCGGCCCGGCCGAGATCCACCAGAATGCCGTTGCCAAGCTCTGTGCGCATGCCTGGCCGGGCAACGTGCGCGAGCTCGAGAACGTGATCGAACGCGCAAGCGTGCTCTGCCGCGGCTCGATGCTGATGGCCGAACAGATCATGCTGCAGCCGGCCTGCCGCGCCGCCGTTGCGCAGCCGGCGCTGGCCACGCCCATTGCGGTCGGTGCGGGTGTCGAAGCCGGCGTGCCGGTTGGCGCTGGCGCGGGGAGCTTTGAAGAGAGCTATGCGCCTGAGCATGGCAACGGGAATGGCAATGGCCACGGTCCTGAACACGGCAACGGAAATGGCAATGGGCACGGAAACGGCGCGAACCCGGGCGGCAACGGAATGGATGGCATTCTCGCCGACGGCGAATGCGATTCGCCCCTCGAAGCCGCCGAAAAGCATGCGCTGCGGCATGTGCTCGAACGCTGCGACTGGAACTTCAAGCGCGCGGCGGACGTGCTCAAGCTGAGCCGTTCGACGCTCTACGCCAAAGTCAGCAAATACGGAATCAAGAAGTAGCCGGGAGTGGATTGGAACGGGAACGCGCCGCGCGCAGGAGCCGCACACCATGAAGCAGACACCGCGGATGTTGGGGCTGGCTTTCCTGGCGCTGTGCGCTATCGGCGCCGAGGCGTCGCAGACCGGCGCGCTCTTGCCGCGCCCGGTGCTCAAGACGTACTCGCCGGAGAAGATGCTCGAAGTTCTCGATACCCTCGATACGCGCGGCGAAGACGTGCATAACGTGGTCGCACAACTGCGCGTGGTCATGCACGACGCCAGGCGCAGCCGCGACGTGAACCTGACCGGCGCGTACATCGGCGACCGCGACGGCAACCTGCGCCTGCGTCTGCAATATGGCGAATCCACGATTCTCGACCTCTCGATCCGCGGCGACGAAGCCATGCTCTGGCTGCCGCGCAAGCAGCGCTGCTACAAGGGCAAGCGCGCGGAAATCCTGGCCAGCTCCGAAGCCGAACTGGCGCTCGTGGCGCTGGCGGGCAACGCCCGCGACCTGTTCTTCCCGCATGGCTGGAGCGCCTCCGCGACCGACCGCACCTCGATGGTCGACCGCGAGCGCGATGTGGTCTGCGTGTACGAAGCGCGCGGGGAGAAGCGCGTCTTTGCGCGCAAGCTCTGGCTCAATCCGGCGCAGCCGGTGGTGGACAAACTGGACGTGCTCGGACCGAACGGGAAGACGCTGGGCTCGCTCAAGTACGAAGACTACCGCTTTCCCGCCGCCGGGCGCGAAGCCAATTCTGAAGCGCCCAAGGTGCCGTATCCCGCGCGCGTCCGGCTCGCGAATGCCGACGCGACGCGCGGCCTGGACCTGGAAGTCGACGAACTCTTTGTGAACACCGAACTGACCCCCGCGCGCTTTGTAATCAAGTTGCCCGAAGGTCAGACGGTCGAAGATATGGGCGCGGTGCTGCGCTCGGGCCACAAGCTCTGGGAATAAGCGCGTGTATCGAAGCCGCGCGGCGGACTATTTGTCGGACTTCTCCGGCTTATCCGATTTCTCGGGCTTGTCGGTTTTTTCGGGCTCGGCCTGCGGCACATCGTTGCGAATGAGTTTCTCAAGCCGCCCCGTCGCATAAGCCCAGACCGCCACACCTGCCATCAACAATAACACAATCGCCGCGACCCAGACCGCCTTGGTGGTCGTGTCGAGGCCGCGCTTTTTGCCGCCGCCGCGTTCCTTCTCGCGTTCGTTGCGGCCTGGCTTGCCTGTGGAGCGCCCGACGGCCGCGCGGATCTGGCTGCCGGCGGGGCGTGTGGCGGCCGCGTGCTTGGGGTGGCTGTCGGGGCGCACCGCATTGCGGATCTGGCTTCCGGCGGGACCTTTAAGCGCTGCGCGCACGCCGCTGCCGGCCGGTCCTTTGACCGCGTTTCGCAGGCCGCTACCGGCGGGGCCTTTGACCGCACCGCGTAGCCCGCTGCCCGAAGGATTCGATGCGGCCCGCACGCCGCTTCCCGACGGATTTGACGCGGCGCGGACACCGCTTCCCGAACGCACCCCGGATGCCGCGCGCACGCCGCTGCCGCCGCGCTCGCGTGCCAGGGACGTTTCCGGAATCCCGCCCGGCGGCAGGAGCGGTTCGGACGGTTCGAGACCCAGCAAGCGTTCGAGTTCCACGCGCAGTTCGGCGGGCGTCTGCACGCGCTGCTTGGGGTCCTTCTGGAGCAGCTTGGCGATCAGCTTGGCGCAGCCGTCGCTCGTGCGCGGCGCGAACTTGGACACCGGCGGCGCCTTCTCCGCGATCTGCTTGACCATGACCACTGCGGGAGACTCGCCCGCGAACGGCGGCCGGCCTGCGATCATGTGAAAGAGCGTCGCGCCGAGGCCGTAGAGGTCGGTGCGGATGTCGATGGCTTCGTTCTTGCCGCCGGCCTGCTCGGGGGCCATGTAATGCGGCGTGCCCACGGAGGCGAACTCCTGCGTCACGTCGGATTTGGCTTCGGGGCGCTTGGCCAGGCCCAGGTCGGCAAGCTTGGCCACGCCGCTGGAGGCCAGTAGCACGTTGGCGGGCTTGACGTCGCGGTGCACGAAGCCGTTGCGGTGCGCGCATTCCAGGGCCGCGCAGAGATCCCGAGCGATGCGCAGCGCGCGCTCTTCAATAAAGCCGCCGTCGCGTTCGAGCACATCGGACAGCGAGGGCCCGTCGACGTACTCCATCGCGAAGTACCAGAGGCCCGACTGCTCGTCCCGGCCCACGTCGATGCCCTGGACAATGTTGGGATGGTTGAGCTTGGCCGTCGCGCGGGCTTCCTGCTGGAAACGTTCGATGAAGTTTTCGTCTTCGGCCAGATCCGGCGCGAGGACCTTCAGCGCGACAATGCGGTCGAGGCCCGCCTGGCGCGCCTGGTACACCTTGCCCATGCCGCCATGGCCGAGCTCTTTGAGAATCTCGTAGCCGGCGATTTCGCGGGGCGAACCGGCTGCGGGGCGTACGCTTTGGGCCATTGAGAAGGTTGGTTTCCGTGCCGAAAGATCGCGGGACTCTATAAGCAGAACTGCTGTTTGAGTAGTTTGAAAGGTCTTCGGACACCCTGCTTTTTTGTGGATTCCAGCGCTCAAGTGGCAATCTGCAACGTGGGCTTCTCCAGCTCCTTTTTGAGTGCGGCACGGTCGACAAAGGCCGGTGGCTCCCAGGTGTCCGGCGCGGCGTCGAGGGACTCCTGAGGCAGCGTGAAGTTGCGGTGTTTCAGGAGCAGCGCGGCGATTCCAGCGGCGACCTTGCGCGGCGAGAGCGGGACCATGCACTTCAGGTGTGCGCAGTTCTGCCCGTGGCCCAGACACGGCGAGCATTCGGGGCGGCTCCAGAAATTCTCATTCTGTTCGTAGCCCGACTGCGCGGGCAGGATCGTGCCACCAAAGATCGCCGCGGTGGGCGCGTTCACGGCGGTGGCCAGGTGCATCAGGCCGCCTTCCTGAGCGAGCACGCAGTCGCCCGCCGCGAAGAGCGCCGCAGCCTGGCGCACCGGCAGCCCGACGTGCTGCGGCAGCGGCGCGCCCTTTAAGAGGAGCGGTTCTTCGCCGCCGGCTTGCGCGAGGTTTACGTGCAGCGCGAGGGCTTCGGCTAGGCGCTCGTAATTCTGCTGGCCCCACTCGCGGTTGTGCGTGGGCTTGAGCTTGCCGGTCGTCGAGAGCAGGACCACCGGCTTGCCGTTGGCGCGCAGTGGCGCCAGGCGCGCGACGGCTTCGGCGCGCTCGGTCGCGGTCAGAAAAAGTTCCGGCTGGTAGCCATCGAGCGGCGGGAGCTTGGCGCCGGCGGGTGAATCGACGCCGTAGGCCTTCAGTTCTTCCCACAAGCGCCGCCACTGGATTTCGACAACGTGTTCGACGGTGACCAGGTCCTTGATGCGGTAGCTCCCACGCACGGTCATGCCTGTGCGCATGAGGTGCCAGCCGCGGACTTCGTCGACGTGCGGGTTGTTGACGAAGATCTCTGGGCGCCGCGTCACGACGGCGACGCGCAGGGCCGGGCAGGCTTTCTTCAGCGCGCGGGCCACCGCAGAAACATAGAGCGTGTCGCCGAGCGCTTCGCGGTGGCGCAGGAAAGTGACCGTGCGGCGGTCGAAGAGCGCGCGCCAGGCCCAGCCGGGCGCTTCGCGCACCAGCGCCCCGAAGCTCGTATAAAACATGCGCGCGATCCTACTCCTTCGAACCGGAATTCTACCGCAGAGAACGGCGCGCGCATGGGCTGCCGTTAGGTTGGCAGCTCCGGGATCTTGCGCAGGATCCCGTCGAGCGTCCCATGCGGCGTCGGCGCGCCGGCGGTCAGCTTGTCTTCGCCCAGGTCTTCAGGCACCGGATCGGCGGCTTCGCCCACGGCCGCGCGCGCGCGCCGCCAGATGTCGCTGCGGATGAAGCGTTCGTGCTGCCGCGGCCACTTGTTGCCCGAGAGGATTTTGAGCGCGTCCTGCGGCTTGCCCGTCGCGACGAGCAGGTCGGCTTCGCGTTCCAGCACGCGATAATCCTTCCGTTCGAACTTCGCGAGAACCGCCGCGCGGTCGGCGTGGCAGCCCAGGTGCGCGAGGAGCGCGTCGTAGTCGAGCTGGAAGCCGGGCTCGGTGAACGCGGCTTGTTCGAAGTACTTGCGCGCGCTTTTCAGGTCGCGCTCGTAGCGCCAGGCCATCAGACCGCGCACGCGCTTGCCGAACGGATCCGCGGTTTCGTCGAGCGCCGCGCAGGCGGACTTGTAGTCGCCGCGCGCGGCCAGCCACGTGCCCAGCGCGGTGCGATAGGACTTGCGGTGTTCCGCGGCCCAGCGCAGGGCGGCTTCCAGTTCCAGGCCCGTGGGCGGCCAGTCGGTCCCCGCGGGATCGTAGAGCGGGATGCGCGAGGGCGCGTTTTCGCGGTGCGCGGCCAGCAGGTGCAGCCAGACCTGCGCTTCGGGGATGTGCTCCATGCCGAACCAGCGGGGCGGCGGCGCGCTCAGGTGTGGATGCGGCAGCGGCGCGTCGTGGTAGTCCTTGACCGAAGCGGCGCCGCGCCAGAATTCGATGAAGTAGGCGCTTTCGCCGGGCTTCATGTTTCCGAATTCTTCCTGCGTCTTGAACGCGCCCGACTGCACTTCGGCGTAGCCGCGGTTATCGTCGGAAAGCAGGTGCGCCCACTCTTCGGTGCCTTCCTTGCCGAATGTCCAGAGCTTCATGCCCGGCACGACGGCTGGATCGGCCAGGTGCATCAACCCGTGCCCGTAACGGTGCTGGAACGCGCCGAAGTAGAGCGCCTGCTGGTCGAGCCAGAAGAGGCCTAGCATGCCTTCGCGGTCGCCGATCTTGGACCAGTTGCCCGGCCAGACGTTCTTTTCATCGCGTGAGCCGTGCACGACCACGTTCGCGGGCGGGTACATGAATTCGGTGTCGGCCCAACCTTCGACGCCGGCGTTGGACCAGAGGTGCCACTTGCCCGGCCGCACCGACGGGTTGTGCAGGAACGTCTCCTGCGTCAGAAAGCGGTCGTCGGGCCCGAGTGAGAGCCGCACGACCCAGGTCAGCCCCAGGCGGCGTTCGGTCTCGCCGACTTCCACGTAGGCGCGGTCGCCCAGTTCATAGGCGCGGCTGCCGACGCGCTCCATCGAGGTGTGGCTGTGCGCGACCGGGAAGTTGAATTCGATCCCCGCGCTGATCCAGGACATGCGCGGCTCAATCGTGTAGGGCTTGACCGAGCGGTTGTCGTAGAGCAGTTCGGCGCCCGGGCCGGCGTGGCCCGCGGGCGTCTTGAGGTGCTTGTCGCGCAGCGAGTAGACGCGCCCGCCGAAGTCGGGGGCGACCAGCGCGCGGATGTGGGCGTTTTCAAGCGCCCAGAATTTGTACGTCTGCAGCGTTGGCGGCTGCTGCGGCTCGAGGAAAAAGGTGTAGGGGTAGAGCGGGACCTTGGCGACTTCGAAGAGCGGCGAAAGCTGGCTGGCCAGCACCGAGCGGTGGGTCGGGAGCGTGATCGGGTATTCGTAGACGCGCGCGGACATCAGGGTGGGCCTCCGGGGGTTGGTCGAACGGCAATCAGCTCATGGCCCCAACTTCTGGCCGTGGGAAAACTCGACGACGTTGCCGTCGGGGTCCTTGACTGCGCACAGGTACCCGACGATGGGCCCGTTATCGACGGCGGCCCAATGCAGGATGCTCTCGGGCTCGGCTTCGCGGGCAATGCGGTCGACTTCGGCGCGGCTTTCGACGGACAGCCCCAAGTGGTCGAAGAGGCTGGTATGGCCGGGCGGCGTGCGGACCTCGAGCAGCACGATGACGAATTCGGGGTTCTTGCCTGCGGCTGGCGGGCGGCCCAGCCACGCAAGGCGGATCGGGCCGTGGCCATCGGGGCCATTCTCGCTGCGCTGGTGGAGGACTTCGAAGGCGCACCAGCGTTTGTAAAACGCGATCGACTTATCGAGATTGCCGCAGCGCATGGCGATGTGTGTGAAGATGGGCGGGTTGGGCGAAGCCACGCGCGGCCCTCCGAGGGCCCACCTATGCTACCTCTATTGAAGGGAATGCAACCGCGAGTACGCGGGTCCAAAAGCGGGCCACGAGCCGAGACCAGTGCATTCAGGAATCGAGTTATGGCGATGCACCAGAGGATCGAGTTTTGCCGGTTACAGGGTGGTACATTATTTATGAATACTTGCGGAATAAAGGGTTCCAAGCGCCATAAAAACTGCAAATGTGTGCACAATCTTAAGTGTTCCTCCGTGCAAGTTGGGGTTCGGTGGTCCCCTTTTTAGGGGAATGCGCCATGAGCGAATAGCTTTGCCATTGGGGAGGGCGGAGGCCGGTGTTTTCAGTGCAGGGGCAGGGACCGAGCGCCTGCAGGATTTGAGCTACGTACTGGATTGAGCCGGATTTGAGCTCAATTGACCTCATTTTCGGGTCAATTCCCCTATGAAGAGATTTGTAAATTTTGTGCTCGTGGTGCACAAATCCCTTCCCGGTTGAACTTCCCGTCATGGGTGCACCTGGGTGCGTAGGTTCGGCGAGATGGTCTCTCTGCGTTGAGGAGGCTTGGAAAGGTGCATTCCGTGGCGTCGCGGACGCACCCGTGCAGGGGGTGGGGAGGGTAGAGGAAGGCATACATAAGCATACTAACCCAAGGTCGATCTTATGTCAAATAGAATGGTATATAAATAATGTGCGATTTGGTTCGGGGAAGGGTTGGGCTAGGGGGCGCGCGGCGGGACTTCGACGACCACTCGAAAGCCCACAAGACCTATAAAGATAGCACTTGGTTCTATGGGGTAACGGTTCGCGGGGCGGCACCACTTCAGTTTGTCATGATAGGAGCCGCCGCGCAAAACAATGTATTCGCCACTTTGTGGGCCTAGCGGATCAACTTCTGGACTTCTGGTGTAATATCCTTCTTCATACCAATCCCCACAGGATTCCCACACGTTCCCGAGCATATCGTAAAGTCCGAAGGAGTTAGGCTCTTTCTCGCCTACAGAATGCGTTGTGCCGTGGCTGTTGCTCTTATACCAGCTCGCACGCTCTAAATCCGCCGTCTGGTCTCCTGTCGGATATAAAGTCCTTGTCCCAGCCCGGCACGAGTATTCCCACTCGGCCTCTGTTGGTAGCCTCACGACTTCCCCACTCGCTTGGCTGGCCATTTGACAAAATTCCTTAGCACCTTGCCAGGAAACGGAATCACTTGGGTTATTTGGACCACCTACTAACCCAGGGATTTTTGTTATTTGCTGATATTGTGTGATCGTGACCTCATATTTGCCCATGTAAAAGGGCTTAGTCAGGGTCACCCGGTGGGCGGGCATTTCGTCTTTGTACGAATTCGCAAAGCGAGTCTGCTCCAGATCAAACGCCGCCATGCCTAGCCGCCAGTCTTGCGCCGCTTGCCGCCAGTGCAGCCCGCCCCAAATACCAAAGGCCGTTACGGCGGTGAGTGCCAGCAAACGCCCAAGCGAGACTTGCGGCCAGCTTTTGCGGCGGATGGCGCGGAGCACCACGACCGTGAGCAACACTAAGAGCACTCCGGCGCTCGCGGCGACCAGAGCCTGACCGGTTACGACGCGTTTGCGGAAAGACTCTTCGTCCACCGGCACCGGTTCCCGCGTGCCCATGATGAAGGTGCCGGCGGGGATCAGCACGCATTCGAGCGTAACGCCGTTGCCGAGATCGAGCGTCTTGGTCGGCGGCAGGCCCACGCGTTGGCCATATTCGGCGGGCGTTTCGTGGCCGTCCCAGAGGGGCCAGGGTTCGGCCGTGGGTGCGGGCTCGGCGGCGGAAAGCGCGCCGGACAGGCAGGCCAGAAGCAGGCAGAACCGCATACACGCATTCTAACGCGTTTCCCGTGAAAAGGGTGGGGCTCTGCTCCGAGGGTTCGGGGCTTCTGAAAATACTTCTTGACATGCAACCAAATGGTTGCATATTGAATCCATGAAAAGCGATGCCGGTCGCGTCTTCAAGGCCCTGGCCGATGCTTCGCGCCGCAAGCTGCTCGACAAGCTCTTCGCCCGCAACGGCCAGACGCTGGGCGACCTCTGCGGGCACATGCAGATGACGCGGCAGGCGGTTTCCAAGCATCTGCGCATTCTGGAAGGCGCGAATCTGGTCGCGGTTCACTGGGAAGGCCGCGAGAAATTGCACTACCTGAATCCCGTGCCGATCCACGAGATCCAGGTGCGCTGGATCGCCAAGTACGAGGGCCCGCGTCTGGAGGCGCTGGCCGAGTTGAAGAACAAGCTGGAAGACGAATAGGGGGAGTCATGCAGAAGCCGAGTTACGTGTACGTGACCTACATCAATTCCACGCCGCAGAAGATCTGGCAGGCGCTGACCTCAAAGACCGGCATGGCCAAATATTTTTACGGACGCACGGTCCATTCGACATGGAAGGTCGGCGCGCCGATTGAGACGCACACGCCCGAAGGCAAGGTGGACTGGAAGGGCAAGGTGCTGGCCTGCAAGCCGCATACGCGGCTGGAGTATTCGTTCCAGATCATGGGCTTCATGAAAAAGATGGGGCGTGTGGTGTTCGAACTGGTCCCGCAGGGGAAGACGGTGCTGGTGAAGTTCGCGCACTACGGCGTCGAGAAGCGCTGCGTGGAAGGGATCGGCTTCGGCTGGCCGTGCTTCTTCGCGAGCCTCAAGTCGTACCTCGAGACGGGCAAGCCGGTGGTCGTGCCGTCTTCGTGCGAGAAAAAGTAGTGCGTATAAATATTGGGAGCCGTAAAAAACCGCGCGGACTCCGTCGGGTGTATTCCCGGGCGGAGCCGCGCGTCGGGCTGGCCGGTATGCCGATAATAGGAGGGAAGAAAGATGGCGGAAAAGACTCCGGGGCCGATTGGACAGCTTGCCGGATTGGCGGGCAACTGGGAGGGCTCGACGCGCACGTGGTTCGAGCCGGGTCAGACGCCGGAAGAATCCGCGGCGCGCGGGAGTTTCTCCGTGCTGGCGGGCGGCGGCGCGTTGCTCCATCAATACGAAGGCACGCTGATGGGCGAGCCGCAGGTCGGGATGGCGTTCTTTGCGTTTGATGCCGGCGCGAAGGAATGCCAGATGGCCTGGGTCGATAATTGCCACACCGGCCGGAAAATCATGTTTAGCACCCAGGCTTATAGCGACGGGCTGTTCTCGGCGCGGGGGAGTTATCCCGATCCGTGCGGCGGACCGGACTGGGGCTGGCGTACGGAGTTGGAATTCGGCGGCGGAGATGAAGCGGTCGTGCGGCATTACAACATCACGCCGGCGGGCGCAGAGAGCCTGGCGGTTGAGACGCGTTACCAGCGCAAAAAGTAAAAGGCGCGGCTACGGTTTGAGCTGGCGTTCGGTGTGCAGCAAGTAGACCTTGGCGGCTACGGGCGATGAAGTCCCGGCTTGCGGGCCATCGCGCAAATCGGCGAAGGTATTCCAGGCGCTCCAGATGGGAAGCGCGGTGATGCCAACTAGCAGCGCGAGCATGAGCGGCGCGCCCTTGCCGCGGACATAGCGCAGTAAAGGCAACGCGGTGAGCACGGGCAGCGCGGCACTTAGACCCGCGCGCATAATAAACGCCGCGCCAGTTCTCTTCGGTCAACGGAATGAGACTGGCGAGCGCCCAGCCGACGAGCGGCCCGAACGCGCAGGCCATCAACCAAAACGCGCCGATCCAATCCAGCCAATCGCCACGCGCCGCGACGGGCGTATGGTAATCGGGGCGGTGGAGGAAATGCAGCGCGACGGCCGCGATGAGGCAGTACGCGACCAGAAAAACCGTGAGCCCGAAGCCCAACGCCCCGACGTCTCCGAACCTTAGATAGAAGATCAGCGGTACGAGCACCGCGGCGAAGACCGCGCCCACGAGCCAGACGCGGATATTGCGTCGGGTGGCGCGCGGATCGGGATTTTGTCGGAAGAAGAATTTTAGCAGCGCGTGGGCGGTGCGGACGTTTTGCGGGTTGGCGGGCGGGGGGGCGCCGGGCGCGGGCGGTGTGGGCGAGGAAGCGTCGGCCATCGCTTCAGCGCCCCGCGTGTTCCAAAAGATCGCGCAAGGTGGTCGGGTCGGGGGTCGCGCCGACGCGTTTGGGGCCGACGACGACCGCGGCCTTGGGCACGGCGGCGTCATCGGGCTGGGCGGGCAGGCCCCAGCTTTCCGGCGCGCTCTTGTCGCCGGGATCGAGGCGCAGAATCATCACGTGCGGCGCATAGGTTTCGCGCGCGGCGGCGAGCAAGGCGCGCGTGCGCTCGTCATCGGCTTTGCCGCGCACCGCGACGAGCGTGAGCCCGCGTTCGGCGGCGTCCTGCGCGAGCAGGAGTCCCGCGGCGCCCGCGCCAAAATCTCCCAAGCGCGGCGCGAACCAGGCCAGCGCTTTCTTCGCGCGGTCGGCGTAAATTTCTTCGCCGCTCAAAACCGCATGGCGCAGGTTCGCTTCAGTGGCCAGCGCGTTGACCGAAGGTCCGGCAATGGACGAGTCGTCGCCGGGTTTGTGAATATCGCCGAGCCGGCCCAGCGGCGGCGTGGCCGGTTCGCGCGCGCGATCGGTGTAGGCGCCGTCTTCCGGATCGAGAAAGCGTTTGTCCAGCCGCGCGAGCGCGGCGCGCGCCACCTGAAGCTGGCGTGGGTCGCCCGTGGCCAGGTAGGCGTCCTGCGCGGCGATGGCCAGGGCGGCTTCGTCCGCGGCCAATTCCGAGAAGCGTTTTTTGCCGTCGGGTTCGAGCACGTGGGCCGCGCCGCGTTCCGGGTCGATGCCTTCTTCGATCAGGCGTTCGAGCGTCTTGAGCGCGAAGTCCTTCAGGCGCGTGTTGCCGAGCACGATGCTCGCGCGCATGACCGCGGAGACCGCGCGCGCGTTGGCATCCACGAGAATCCCGCGGTCCAGGCTGGGGGCGGGGCGCTTGGCCCGCGCGGCGCGCAGGGCCTTCACGGCCTGTTCGAGGAGTTCGGGGCCGTTTTCCTGCGCGACGCCTTTGGGCAGCGCGTCGGCGAGGGGCTTGGCGAGGAAGAGCACGTTGCGATGCGGCGCGGTTTCGGAGAGTTCGCCCCATTCGCCCACATCGAAATATTCGCGGGCCAGCGCGCGCGCGGGGCGCGAATCGATTGCGGCTTCGAGTTCGGCGACGCTCCAGGTGTAATACGCGCCGTCTTCGCCGTCCGGCGCGGCGGCGGATTCGGAGGCGTAGAAGCCGCCGTGTTCCTTGTCGCACATGCGTTCGTCGAGCCAGCGCAGGATGCCTTCGGCCGCGTGGGCGAAGCGGGCTTCGCCCGTGGCCTGGTAAAGTTCGGTGTAGAGGATCAGCAATTCCGCGTTGGCCGAGAGCAGTTTTTCAAAGCGCGGGATGCGCCAGCCGCTGGCGCCCATGCGATGAAAGCCGCCGCCGAGCTGGTCGCAGACGCCGCTGTCGGCGAGCGCCGCCGCCGTGCGGGCCGCGGTTTTGAGGTCCTGCGGGCCTTCGCCGCGCGCGTTGCGCACAATCAGCAGGCGCCAGGCGAGCGGCTGGGGAAAGCGTGGTCCGGTGGGCGCGTGAGACAACAACGCCAGCTCGGATTCGGAGATTTCCTTGCGCACATCCGCGGCGCTGGGGCGCTCTTCGGGGAGTTCCTTGGCGGCCAGGCGCAGGCCTTCTTCGGCGGCCAGCGCGCGCTCGGTGACTTTCTCCAGGTGATCGTGCCAGGCCACGTACATCATCTTGAGGTCCGCGCGAAAGCCCGAGGTGCGGCGCAATTCGTCGAGGTCTAGGCTGGAGTACATGCCGCCCCAGAACGCCAGGCCGTCGGGCGTGAGGAACATGCACAGCGGCCAGCCCGCGGGGCGGCGCATCGCGCGCGCGGCTTCCTGGTAGCGCCGGTCGACATCGGGGAAGCGGTCGCGGTCGACGAGCACGGGGATGAAGACTTCACCGACCAGCGCGGCGCTGTCGGCGTCGGCGGCGAGTTCGCGCAGCAACGCCGCGCCGTTGGAACTCCAGCCGGCATGAATGCAGAGCAGGATCGGCTTGTTGGATTTCTTGGCCAGCGCGAAGGCTTCGGGCCCCCAAGTCTGCCATGGGATCGGCAGCGGCTTGGGCGGTTCCGGCGCGGCCTGCGCGGAGGCTTCCCGCATGCCCAGCGTGAGGCTCAGCGCGAGCGCTATATAAAGGAAGCGATGCAAGGGCATGGCAAGGAGTCTAGCGCGGCGGCGTGGAGTTCCATCGGCAAAGACGGACGCACGGAGCGGCATGGCCTTCACGCCGGACTGAAACTACAGTTAGTGGACTTTGGCGCGTTCGAGTGGGCGGTTGGGTTCGTCGTGGTGTTTGACGCCGTCGAAATCGACCACTCCTTTGCAGATCGCCAGCCCCAAAAAGCCGGCACCGAGCAGAATCATCAAGACGCCGCACAATTTTTTCAGCATGGCCAAGCTCCTTATTATTTCCATGCGTTTAAGCGTCACGGACTTCGAAAGCAGGGCGGAAAATTTTAAGGATTCTTGGGTTACCGAAAGCCACGGTAGGGGTCGAGGACGCGCTGCTCCTGATGTCCGTAAACGTCGGGTTGCGCAGGCTTTGGAGGATTCACTTTCAGCGCCCACTGGGCGATGAACAGGCCGAGCACCGCGACGGCCATGAAGATGCGGAGAGCGAGGAAGATTTTCGAGAGCATGGGTATTTCTCCTTGAGTGGTTCCTGCTGGTCAAAGCGGCTTGGGCGAAACTTTGGGGGCAGAGATTGCCCGCAATTTTGCGGAAATTTAGAGGCCGCGCACCTGGGCATGCTTGGGCGGGGTATATGGCGCGTTGCGGTCCGGAGTGTTCGGGCGATCGAAGCAGTACAGCGTGTGGCAGATGATCAGGGCGAAGATTGCCAGCGAGAGGCAGATCATCGCGGCGCCGGCGAGAAATGCGGGGCAGGGAAAACGAAAGAATTTTGCCGCTAGCCGACTTTGACCAGCGCGCGCATGGGGGATGCAAAAAAAATCGAACCACGGCCGCTGAAGGCCGTGGTTCGATTCGGGGTCGATCAGAGAGATGGGTTCTAGTGAACCGTGATGGTGTATGTGCACGTCCTCGGATCTTGGCCCCGATACGTATACTTCAGAGCAACCTCGGACGTGCCTGGCTTGAGTGCGCGCAAGCGGACTACAAATTCGCCGGGGGAACCCGGGACTTTTTCATCGCCCTTGGCAACGACGTAGGAATTCTGGACCAGTTCGAACTGGTT
>Ga0265314_10003436_pt1 | contig 15307 bp, 10 predicted proteins | sample 4126metaG_FD_203106 | JGI IMG/M metagenome (GOLD analysis project Ga0265314, IMG submission 203106) | Rhizosphere microbial communities from Carex aquatilis grown in University of Washington, Seatle, WA, United States - 4-1-26 metaG | ecosystem: Host-associated > Plants > Roots > Rhizosphere >... | reverse complement strand
ATTCCCTGAACGGTCAGCGCTTTCGAACTGCCGACGTCAAACGAGAGCTTCCCCTGCAAGTTCAAACGTTTCTGATAATTCATCGGGACGTACTTCCCGTCGCCGGTTGCGCCGATATACCATTGTGCGGGATTCGTGGCGGAGAAGTTGGAAGAATCGGATGGATTGAATACTCTTTTGCCGTACAAATAACCGTCGTTGTAGTAGTAACGGCCGGACATGACAAACTTCATGAACTTTCCTGTCCCCGGCACTGGACCGCTGAGCAAGCCTTCATAATTCCGGAGGTCGGATGGAGAGATATGATCGATGTTCGGAAAGAGGCCGGTGCGCGTGGAAAGATAATCGCCCGTGTACGCCGAGAAATTACCCGCGTAGTTATCGTGTGCAGTTTTTGTCACCTCGTTCACGACACCCGAGAGCACATCCCCATACTCCGCATTGAATGTACCGCTCAGCACCTGAACTTCCTGCACGGTGTTGATATCAGCTTCGAGTTCAAAATTTCCTGAAAAAGCATCGTTAACAGACATCCCGTCGATCAAGTATTTTACTTCATTACTGCGGCCGCCGCGGAAATGTCCGTCCACCACGCCGGCCTGAAGGTTGACGGCATCGGAAACGGTTTCCAATGGAAGCGCTGAAATTTCATCACTCGTGACGGTTGCGGTTGTTGAGGTCAAATCTTTTTGCACGAGGGGACGCACAGCGATGACATCCACTCCCGCCAGCTCAACTCCCTGCGGCACGAGCGCAAAGTTGATTTGCGTTGTGCGATCGGCGGAGACGGTAATATTGGTGACGGTTTGCGGTGCGTACCCAATGGCCGATGCCCGTAACTGGTACGTCCCCGGGGGAATGTTGATAATAAAATATTCCCCGTTCAGATCCGACGATGCGCCAAGCGTCGTTCCCGCGATAACAATGTTGACACCAATCGGGAGTTCCTTTGTTTGAGCGTCGACCACCTTTCCGGAAATTTTACCGGTAGTACCACCGTAGGTTGGAGCGATGTAGAGGATCAGAAGGAAAGCGGTAGCAATGATTGATTTCATTGATCTCCGTTGGAATCAGGTTCTGCTTAATTTTTTCAACATAGGAAAAATAGAGAGCGGGGCATTTTCTCAAATACCCCGCCCTGTGGAGCCTTACTTCAGAAGGAGCATTTTTTTCACAATTGCTGTTCCACCGGCCTGGAGTCGGTAGAAGTACATACCGCTGCTCAGAACCGAACCCGCATCGTTGCGTCCGTCCCATGTAAGAGAGTATTGTCCCGCAGCCATCGGCGCATCCGCCAATGTCCGGACTTTCTGACCGAGAACGTTATAGACGATCAGCGACACCATTCCATCCTTCGGGATACCGAAGTTGATCTTCGTCGAAGGATTGAACGGATTCGGATAGTTGTTCGAAAGTTCAAAAGCGTGAGGAGCGCTATTGCTCACACTCTTGATGCCCGTTGTCGTGGTAATCTTCTCGATATTCAAGTCGTCGAAGTACACCGTGCCGACAAATGTCGCATAAACATGCAACCGTGTCTCCAATGCGATAACGCCAGTCGGGACTAAGACATCCTGCGTATACTTCGTCCAATCGAACGAGGCCACATGCGGGAATACGAATTGATAATCCGGTCCCGAAGGGCTATATCCGTCATTGTTGCCGAATTTCGAGTCCCACAACGGCGTAATTCCAACCGCCCATGAACTCGGGTGTAATGCCGCTGAATCAGGAACGAGGTTGCTTGCTTTGATCCATACGCTTATACGCACGCTGTCGCCGGCACGAATTGTACCCGCATCGAGATTACCAAGCGGAATTCTTTTCGTTCCAACAAAAGCATCATGAGCTGTATGGCTGGCCGGCATGTTGAACTTCAACGAGTGCGTCCCCGAATGTGCCGCTTCACTCGTCACCACCGTGTTCTCAAACCCATTCGACAACGCTCCATCATTTCCTCCGATTGGCGGTAACCAGTAATACCAACCCGTCGGTACTCCTACCGCTGTATTCCAGTCCTGTCCGCCCCAGGTCGTTCGTCCCGTAAACAGGAAATCATCTGCCCATACCGTCCCTGTCGCGTTCTTCCCTCCCACAAACGATACGATCAACTTCCACGCAACCGTCGGCAGACTCGCCGTTCCCAATCCGTTCGTGTCGGCAACCCAGCCGCTGCTTGCCGCTGTGCTCTGGTCTATCGGCAGTTTTACCTGACCGATCAATGCCCCCGCACTATCATAGAACGTATAGGCGACATACCATCTCTGGTCATCCGTTGACGGGCTCACGTTCACTCCCGAGGTCTTCACGTATGCACCAAGCAGAATGTCCACGCCTGCCGGTATCGTCGGCGACCAGATATCGCACATGTTGTCCGATACCCATGCTGCCGTATCGCTCGTCGCTGTCTTTGTGATCTTCAGCGAATGTCCCATCGATCGGGATTGATCCGTCGCCCACGTTACTGTCGAGTTCGTCGGTTGATTCCCAATATTCCAAAACGATGGAAGCGTCCCTTCGAATCCGCCGATGGTGTAAATGTCGCTTGACTGCGATGTCGCACCCATGCTGATGAGCATGACCGCTGCGACCACAAGAAACAATGTCTTTCGCAGATCCATATATACCTCCTTGATTAGTATGAGTAGCTAACAGAATGAATTATGACAACAATCGATGAATCTAAATAGAGAAACGACTTCAATATATTTCAATGCGAAAGCCTGGCATGCAAGAAACGTATTGTCAATTTGACGCTGAATGAACGCGGATTATTTGCAATCATCGCTAAAAGAATTTCCAAAATGCATTAGTCCGGATCTATACCGCATGATTCTCGAAGAACAAGTTCAACGGGTGTCACTGTTTTCGTAACAACGACAGATTTGTCTTTTATCATCTCGAGCATTCTTCGCACAGCGAGACTTCCCATTTCTTCGCGATGCACGTTAACGGTCGTAAGGGGAGGATCCGCATGAAGCCCTGCTTCGATATTGTCAAATCCCACAACGGCCACATCCTTTGGGACATTTATTCCTTCTTCTGTTAAAAACCGCATGCATCCGATTCCCATTACATCGTTTGCGGCAAAGATCGCCGTCGGCCTGTTAACAGTATTGGAAAAAATTTTCTTTGCAGCTTCATACCCGTCAACCATCGTCGTGTTTTCTTGAGCGACGTTTTCCCATTGCGTGTTTGGGAGGATCCCTGCATTGAGAAGCATGTTCCGATACTGCACGTACCTCTCCTGAAGGCTGGGATGCTTAATATCGCCGCCTATAAATCCAATTTTCTTATGTCCGCCGCGCAAAAGATGCTGCATAACAAGTTCGGCGCCGGCCCTGTTGTCTATGGTAATACTGGAAATATGCGGTGCGACAAAATCAATCAACAGCAGGGGGATATTTCTCTTGGTAATGTATTCGATCCAAGAGGTCCCGATCTTTCCGGCAATAATAATTCCATCAACGTTGTTATCGAAAAGAAAGCGGGGCATACTTTCCGTTTGTTTAATCGTTTTGCCGACAGTTGTTAACAAAATGTAATAGTTATGCTTTCGCGCTTCGAGTTCGCTGCCAAGGAATATTCTTGTATAGAAGGGCTCAGACTGAGAGAAGTGTTCGTCGGTGAGAATGAAACCAATATTACCGCTTAAGTTTGAAGCAAGCCCCCGAGCACTTGGCTGCGGGTGAAAATCCAATTCTTTAATAATGCTCAGGACTTTTTGTTTTGTTTTTTCGCTGACATATCCCTTTTTATTCAAGACCAAAGAGACTGTCGAGAGAGACAATCCTGCTTTCTTGGCTACATCTCGAATTGTGGGCTTACGCCTCATACAATAGTAGAGCGCTTAAATTAAAAAGCAGTAAAATTTGGTCTAATTGAGCAATTTCCTACAAGTCGAAGAGTTTGATATCGAACCGCTTCGATATTAGAGAAAAGGCTGGCTAATGTCAAGGGATATTTTTATAAAGAATTTCAGTTTTTACCGGCGAGAATAAATAACGGCTATCGGCTATTTCCTTTGCGCTCCCCGCAAGATTCCGGAAAATTCAATTCCTGCAAATTCTGAATACAGGGATTGCGGACCATCGGATATCAATCGGCGCAATGCGTCCTTAGGGAATAGTGTAACGGGGAAAATTAGTCAACAGTGTCTCATCCCAACCGCTCTATGCAAAGTAGATTTTGATTCTTGTTGTGCTTTTTCCGCTTATTCCCAATGCGCCATCGCTGCAACGGCTTTTTGATTGCGAGATTTCCTAATTCAACAAGCTGTAAGAAGCGCAGTGAACGGTCATTCCGTCTGCCGGGAAGATTCATCTACTCCTGCTATTTGACGTAGAGAAGTTGCCTAACAACAGTTGCTCCGTTTGATTGCAACCTGCAGAAATAGACGCCGCTCTCACAGTTGACCGGCTTCCATTCTACACTGTGTGCGCCTTTACCGATAACGCCGTCGGCAAGCGTTGCGACGGTACGCCCAAGAAGATCATAAATTCGCAGCACGACATGAGCTTGTGCGGGAATTGTGAATTCAATGTGTGTTGATGGGTTAAACGGATTGGGATAATTTTGCGAGAGCAAAATCGTCGATGGAACAATCCGATTTTGGGAGACAAGCGTAGCGGTTGCATTGTTGATGGTGGTAACATCGTCAACTTTTACTATACCCGTGTCGTTTTGGTCCTTCCTGCTGCTTATCAAGAGCGACATTCCCCCTTTCGTGAAATAGCTAAATCCCTTGTATGTATAATTGCCTATCTCGACACTTTTCACTCTTAAACAGTCATACGATTTTCCTTGAACGATCAGCGTTCCAAACCCGTCAATAATATTGGTCTCTGCACTGTTCCACCCTGTGGTTACATGCGTTGCAATATTGTTAACAAACGTTGTATCTACCCCGCCGCCGCCGGGGCTTGTGTTCCATTGAAGATTATATGTTGCCGGGAATCGCAGAATTTCTTCATAAGGATTATCATATCTATACTCCTGCGAATCCGGGAAAACAGTAGCATTCGCAAGTTGAATAAAGCTGCTGTCCGTAAACAAGAAAATGGGGCTGTTGGATATGCTCTGCGGCGATGTACCCCAAACAAACGACGATGTGCTGAAGCGCGCAGCAAGCTGGGGAATTTGCGATACCGCGTAAAGTGTTTGCGTCATTGTATCGGGAAAACTGAGAGCGGAAAAATCGTACACATTCGGACCCCCGGTTTTTCCAACGTTAACATATTTGCTTGTATCGAAGTGGAATTTGAGCACCGCCCCCGGTGCAAAAATTTGTTGAACATCGGTTTTTTGAATCGTGATCTGCCCGTAACCGTAGTGCACGTGTAAAAGAGCAAACATAGAACAGCACAACCACAATTTTCTTGTAGTTCTCATACCCGGTCCTTTTGGATATAGTGGACACACTGTGAATTGAGTGAACTTCAAAAGCGTTTTCACCTACAGAAAACAAAAAGCTCACTCATCACAATCAATGCGTGGGGTTCAGGAGGTACCAGCATCCTGCGTCTAATACCTCATTGTGTATTTTACCGTTCTCTGAAGCCAATGTCAAGCAAGCGTAAAACAAGGTTCATTTTTGCATGTCCACGGCGTTAATCCAAACAATGTATAAGGTGTCCAACGAATAGACACCAATATTTCTACGGAAAAAGGAGCGAAGGAAATATGAAACGAACGACGATATCCGCCGTTATCCTTGCAGTGCTTTTAACTGCTGCAGGGTGCACCTCGCAGCGATACGCGCAGAATCACAGGGAGCGTCCGCCTGTTGACACTCTCGCGATGATGAAGACACAGGATGTCATCTCGTTAACCAAAGCAGGTGTGAGCGACAGCCTCATTATGACGATGCTTGCTGTATCCCATTCATGGTTCCAACTGAAAACGCAGGATGTCCTTGACCTGAAAAATGCCGGAGTAAGCGACAGAGTCATCAATGCTATGATCGTATCAGATGAACCGCCCGCAGAGGGCGATCGCTACGTGCAAGATGGATATTACTACTATCCTCCCTACTACTCGTATCCGGGCTATTACCCCTACTGGTATTATCCATCGTTTTACTTCGGCTACAGCTACTACCGGCCAGTGCATATTTTCCGACCAGCGCACTTCGGCACTTATGGATTCCGCGGCGGCCGGGGAGGCTTCCGTCATCGTTGAAAAGCGATAACCAGTATTTACGTGAGTCATGCACCGGACTTTTTTCGGCATTGAGGAAGAGAAGTCCGGTGCACTATTGACAGTTCTCTTGCGGAAAAATCCGGAACTACTCCGGCACAACAAGCTTCTTCGTTTCCACAAATTCTCCGGCGTTCAGCCGGCAGCGAAAACTCCGCTTAATCGGTGACTGCTCCTTTCTCTTCCTCGACCTCATTGCGGATACATCGACAACAATTCCTTTGATCCAGAACGACGCGCCACTTCCAGAGGCAACGCGGCAATGCGTCCGGGCTGAAAAAGATCATGGTTCAACAAATGATTTTTTGGGGTTGTAATTTTCCCGATCGCAGGTCATGTCTTAATTTGGCTGAACGTAAAGAAGTCCCTTCGTCGTGTCATTCTTCGCTTCCTTCCGCTTTAGCGGGGCGAAGTGAAGCCTTTGGCAAAAGCGGCGGTCGAAGACTCCCTACGGGGCTATGACCTCGGCGAGTCGAGTGTCGACCGGCAGGGTCGTTCTACGAATCTGGGATTCGTAGATTCGTAAATAGAAGACTCGGCGAGGATCAGGATGACGGTACAAGGCATTTCATCGATGGCTCCTGCCCAAATTAAGAGGCAGCCCGATCATGGTGCGAATGTTTTCGCAGCTGAAAAATCTTTATATTATAGAGCGATATGGTACGGCGCAATGAAGATTGAGCTCAGATCCCCCTTTTCTGCCGCCGTCTTTTAATAACCCGAAAAAGCACGAGAAGGATAAAGATGACTACAGATGTTCCGCAACTTACGAAACGAGCGGCATGGATCGCGCTCGAATCCCATTACTCTAAGATCAAAGACTTGCATCTTCGAAAGCTTTTCGCAGACGACCCGCAGCGGGGAGAACGCATGGCCGTTGAAGCCGTCGGCATCTACTTCGATTACTCGAAGCACCGGATCAACGGCGAAACACTCACACTCCTAATGCAATTAGCGGAAGAATCCGGCTTGCGAAACCGCATCGAAGCTATGTTCCGTGGAGAGAAAATCAACGTGACGGAAAAAAGAGCCGTGCTGCACACGGCTCTTCGCGCACCCAAAGGACAATCTATCGTCGTGGACGGCGAAAATGTCGTGCCTCATGTCCATGCTGTGCTCGAAAAAATGGCCGGCTTTTCAAACCGTGTGCGGAATGGAGAATGGAAGGGCTACACCGGCAAACGAATCCGCAATATCGTTAACATCGGTATCGGCGGGTCGGACCTTGGACCGGTGATGGCATATGAAGCGCTGCGGCAGTACAGCCAGCGTGAATTGACATTCCGTTTTATCTCCAACATAGACGGCACCGACTTTGCCGAAGCCACCCACGACCTCGACGCAGAGGAAACATTGTTCATCGTCGCATCAAAAACTTTTACGACTTTAGAGACGATGACCAACGCGCATACTGCCCGCAATTGGGCGCTCACAACACTGAAACATCCCGCTGCCGTGGCTAAACATTTTGTCGCGGTCTCGACCAACGCTGCAGAAGTCTCTTCGTTCGGCATCGATACCGCAAACATGTTTGAGTTTTGGGATTGGGTCGGCGGGCGCTACTCGATGGATTCAGCGATCGGCCTTTCGACGATGATCGCCATCGGTCCGGAAAATTTTCGCGCTATGCTCGACGGCTTTCACCAGATGGACGAACATTTTCGAACTGCACCGTTTGAGCGCAACCTGCCGGTGATCATGGGACTTCTGGGTATCTGGTACAATAATTTCTTCGATGCACAGACCGTCGCGGTGCTGCCGTACGAACAGTATCTCAAACGCTTTCCCGCATATCTCCAGCAGCTGACGATGGAAAGCAACGGCAAGTGCGTTACACTCGACGGCTCTGAAGTGGCTTATCAAACCGGGCCGATCTATTGGGGAGAACCCGGCACCAACGGCCAGCATTCTTTCTATCAACTGATTCATCAGGGAACAAAGCTCATCCCCTGCGACTTTATTGCTTTCATTCAAGCGCTTAACCCTCTTGGCCGCCATCATGATTTGCTCATGGCTAACGTTTTTGCCCAGTCAGAAGCCCTGGCTTTCGGCAAAACGCGGCAAGAGGTCCAGGCTGAAGGCACTGCGGACTGGCTGGTACCGCACAAGACTTTTGAGGGAAATCGCCCGTCGAGTACAATTCTCTTAGAACGGCTGACTCCGGCCGCACTCGGAAAGCTCGTCGCGTTGTACGAACATAGCGTTTTCACTCAGGGCGCGATCTGGCAGATTAATCCTTTCGACCAATGGGGAGTTCAATTGGGGAAAGTGCTTGCAGAGCGCATCGTGCCGGAGCTTGAAAACAAAACCGAGCCGCAGCTCAAGCACGACAGTTCGACGAACACTCTGATCCGCCGTTACCGAAAAATTAGCGGCCCGTCCCGCGAAAAATAACGCCGGGAATTGAACGCTGGTAACATTTTTTCCATAGCAATGATTAGAAGCTATCTCAAAAACTCTGGATTGTGTCCTCTTGAAAGAACACAGCCAAATCATTGTCCATTCTGATCCCGCCGCTTTGTGGCGGGAGAATGCCGAAGGCATCCCCTTGGGAGAATCCATAACAATGACACACCTTGAATGTGCAAAGCTTCGATGTCATGGATGCTTCGCCCCGCTCTAAGGCGGGACTCAACATGACATTTACGGCTGCTTTCTGCATGAAAACCATTTTTGAGATGGCTTCTAGTCAAAAAATTGACTTCATCGCGGAAGGACCTTTGTCACACAATAATCGACAAGAATTAGGGGTAGAATCTCCCACACCGCCGCTGCACAGCGATTTTTATACCGCACTCGGTATGACACTGGCAGACGAAGATCCGTCTAACAAATGCGTCAGTGCTGAGATTCAGTTTAAATGGCTGCGAGAGACCGGTTTTATCAATGTCGATTGTTACTGGAAATGACGCGAGTTTGCTTTGTTGACGGGGAAAAAGAAAAGTGATAATTCGTAACGTGCCTGCGTATCTGTTTCCCCCGCAAGAAACGGACGATCTCACAAATCCGCGGTTACTATCATAAACAGTTGCCGTAGAAGTTAGTCAACGCTGGAAAAACGACTTTCACATCGCAGGAGATCGGCTATGAGTAAAAGAAATGAAACAAATGCCAGCCTGAAAGAATCTCTTGAAATCAAGAGGATCCAATCCGAAATCGCAAAGAATGAAGAACAACGGCTCAAAATCCAAATTGAACGTGAACAACTGCAGAAAATCGCGGCGCTGCCATGGTACAAAAAGAAGGAACTGTACCTGTCAATCGGCGCTGCGTTCATCTTTGTTACTTTGTTATGGTTCTATGCAGAAAAACTGGTAATCCCGATGATCCGCTCGGACAACATACGCTTAACGGTAGAAAATGAACGCGTCCGCGCCGATCTCACCAGGCGGCAGAACGAGGTGGACGCGAAAGAACAATTATTCGCTGCAAAGAACATCGAGAAATTGAGGGAATTGCGCGCTGAATATACGATTATCAGTGCGGAGGAAAAGGAACTTGCTGCAAGGTACAAGACATTGAGCATTTCTTTCGCGGCTTCAAGAACAGCAGCAGACGGTTATCGCAGCCAGTCTGAAAGTATCAGCAAAGCAGTTTCACTCATGGAAAACAAAATCATCGAACTGAATGCGCGGATAGCGTCAGCGGAGCAGGAAAAGAACAATGCACGGCAGCCCGAAAAATTCAGCCCTTCAAAAGCGGATATTGCCAGGCAGATAGACGCTGCGATCGATCAGAACCGGAATGAAGTCCTTGCCGATTTGTCGACGCTCGCTGAAAGGGCTCAGCGCTATTATGCGAAACCGGTAAGACTCGGCGGCGGGGGAAATTCGTTTCTCGGCTTAACGGCCGACCCCTCCGGCCTCGCGCTGCTTGCGTCAACAGTTTTCACGGACAACGCAAACGGCACGTACACAATCAAGTCGGCTGGAAAAGTGACGAGCATTGTTCTTCACGGCGTCGGGAAGAAGGCATTAAGAGACGGGACGTTTCCTTCATATGATATGACGGTTACTGCCTCTACTCAAACACCTTCCAAACTCAACTAACGCTATTCTCAGTAAATAAACTTGTCCGTCACCGCGGAGAACACCAGGAGCAATGTTGCCCTTTATGCTCAAACCGTATTGGCGTGCATGGCGTCTTGGGCGGTAAAAAAAATTCAAGATTATGTAGAAGTCAAATTTATTTTTTCTTAGAGGGATATCCTACCGTCTGTCCAAAAAGCACCCGCTGTTCAGCGTGCAGTTCTAATTTTTCCGCTAATGCCGGCTTATTGCAATTATGAAACCATGACGCCAGACCCACTGAAGCCGCAAACAAATAGACGTTCCCCGCAATAAGCCCCGTATCGACATAATAATACGATTTTTGAATTTCAGTATCCTGCAGTCCGGGTTCCTGATAACCGGAAGTATTGGAAAGTTTATTAATATCCACGATGTAGATGAGATGGACCGGAGCATTCGCTGCAAAATCCGCCTGGCCGGGACCGATCGCTAGCGCACGTAAATCCCCTTCAACATTTGGAACCAGTCTGTGATGAACCGCATCATACACATACACTCCCTCCCGCATCGCAACATAAAGGTCAATCTCCTGTGAATTGCTTGCCGACGCAGCAGTTCTCCCGGGAATTTCAAACGGGCCTTTCTTACGGTTCACTCCGCAGGCTGCCCAGAGGAGATTTGAAATAACTTGCAGCGAAAGCTTTCGGTCGCTTATTTCGCGGATGGTTTTTCTTTGCTGCAACGCTTTGAATACTGATGAAGGCCGGCCGACTGTTGGTTTCGGCAATTCGAGCGGCAGCAGAGTCTGTAGCGAAGCAGCTGAAGATCCTGTTTTTTCCTTTTTAGCCATTATTCGATTCTCCTTTCGTAGGAATTTCTTGTGAATAGAGAATATAATAGTAATTAATTGTTAACTCTTTCAATACAAACTTATAATCCGGTAGAAAACCCATTCCTCTGTGAAACTCTGTGGATCTCTGTGATCCTCTGAGTCACAAAAACACTGTTTCACAGACAAACACGGAGACGGCATGGAGAATCCCAGAGACAATGATTGCTATTGGATTCGTTTAGATTGCTCCCTATGCGGTTGTAGTCAGGTATTAAGTCTTAGGCGAGAGTGAATCGAGGATTCGGTGCTCCCTGGGTCTGTCGCATTTCAATTTTGGATTGAAGTTCTTTCAGAAAAGCCGGTCGCATGGGCATCCAACATTCGATATCATGCAAAAAAGGTTTGGAGTAAAAATCAGGATGGCGTGCAGCCGTCTCCAGAATCAAGAAAGAGCAGCTCTGCTCTATCATTTCTCGAATCTGTTGCCCGTGGAACTGATTAAGGTTTGATAAATTCCCGGCACAATGCTTCACAAAAAAGAGAAGGCGGCCGGTGCTTGTGTCAAGCTCACCTTTTTCAGCGATCCGCGAAAAAGGACTCGAGTGCCCGTTGATGCCGTCTTCATCAACATCGCGAAGGTCATCGACAAGTTGAAGCAGAACACCGTATTCAAAAAGTGCATCGGCTTCGGGAGTGTCAAGTGAGCCGGCTGAGAGAAAGCCGTCGACGAGAACTGAAGTCCCCCCTTTTTCAATCGTGATTGCGGTGAGACTTTCTTCATCGCAGTCAGACTTAATGTTGTGGAGCAGAAGGCTTTTTGTTTGCGCCTGATGGATTGCGCGAAGGCTCAAGTACAAACCGCTGAATTCCCGGCGCGGATATTCCTTTTCTATCATTCGCAGCAACGCGGCCGTCTTTTCGGTCCACTCGTCGACGGGCCGGCAATTGTCGCTCTCAAACCATCGCGACAGCCAGCGGATGTAGTCTTGCTTTTCAACCGGCGTCCGCGTGCTGCTATCCAACCCGTTATCGGTCACTGGATACAGCAGGCTGTAGGCAAACGAAGACGGGGTCAGATCAATCTCCCGTCCAAAGATCATTTGAATATTGTTGAACACCCAAAGGTTTCTCAGGGCTTGGTGGATGTCGTTTTCCGATAGCGACGGGTCGAATTCTTTTGCCTCTTTGACGAAACGCTTTGTCGTCTTCTCCGACTCTTCAAAATATTTGTCGTTGAGAATATCGCGCGAAAGAATTGACGACCCGGCGATCGCTTTCATCGCGTCGAACGAGATGTGCGATTTTTCGGCATCGTGCAAAACGTCATTCATGTCAAGAGAGGGCGGCAATTTTTTGAGATGCAATTCCAGCTGCCGCTCATTCTCACGCTGCTGCCAGGGAGTAAAACGGCGGCTGAATTCGGGGACACCGTCGGGGAACTCCCGCCACAGTCCGTCATACTTCTCCGTCAATTGCTGTACGGTAATATCGAACTCTTCCGGGGTGGGCGTTCTATTCATAGGGCACAGTGAGCGGTGAACAGTAAAGAAATATGAGGACTACGTTCGATTCTTATGGACAAGCCGATCATCTCTTAATATCATGCTCGATGATCGCTGCCTATAAGAAGTCTACGTGCCGGAGAGAAGAAAGATTCGTTGAAGGAAGAAATGAACCTGCGTAACGACACGACTTTCCACGCATTATTCCAAAACAGGAGAAGAATAGCGTTACTCGGATTTTTTGAGACGGCTTCTAGTTACGTGATATCACTATTCAAAAGACCTCTGTCGAATATTAATTCTACCTGATTTTGTCCGATGGCCCGCTATTTCCCCAATTTTTATTAGGCTCGGGCCCCATCTCAAAAATCAGATCACCCCCATTCACGATTTCACTATGCAGCACAACGGGTTTGTTCAAAATTGTTCCGTTGAGTTTCGCAGACTGGATATAAATATTTTTTTCAGAATTGTTTATCGTCTCTATAGTAAATATTTTCCCGTTGTAGTATGTGGGGTCGAGGTGGATTACTATTTTTTTGAACAACGGGCTGCTGATATCATAATACGGGTGAACAGAGCAGCCGCCGTCCATTTCGAACAAGCCCATCGAAAGCAGAACAAAATATGCGCTGAGCTGCCCTTCATCTTCTTCGCCGACCCAGCCGGTGTACGGCGACGTGTCATAAAAGCTATCCAACACATACCGCGAATACTTTTGAGTAAGCCAGGGTTTGCCGGAATAGTTGAAAAGAAACGGAGTTTCGAGGCTCGGTTCGTTGCCAAGGTCGACGTACTGTTTCTGAAATCCTTCTTCAAGCCGGGAATTGAATTTATCCCCTCCAATCAATCCGATAATTCCGGACACATCGTGCGGAACAAAAACGGAATAGATCCAAGCGTTGCCTTCCATAAAGCCGGCGCCGTTCCAACCCCCTTGAGTGCCGAATGCAAACAGATCGAACGGCTCGACCCAGTGGCCGTCCCTGTGCTTTCTTCGTACATAACCGATCGAGTGATCGAATACATTGCGATAATTTTGTGACCGTTCGGTAAAATATTTGTACTCATCGGACTTGTTCAATGCCAAGGCCAATTGCCCGGTGCACCAATCGTCATACGCATATTCCAACGTGTTCGACACCGGCCCATCCTCGTCGGGCACATAGCCGTAATCCATATACGCTTTCATTTGCCGGTTGCCGGCAAAACCGCCGCACGGATAGTTGATTCCCTGTGTTGTGAGGTCGTGCTTGATTGCCGTGAACGCTTTTTCAATATCAAAATCTCTTATTCCTTTTTGATAGCTGCTGATAATCAGTGCGTTATGATGCTGGGCGCCCATGATCGGCGCATACTTCAAGCCGGTCGGCGCTTCGGGAATCCAACCGCCTTTATCGGATAATTCCAGCCACGCTTTCGTCCATGAGCTTGCATACCGCGGCGTGAGCAATGTCCATAAAGGCGCGAGATCCCATTGCCCGCCCCAAAATCCGTCCGCGCTGTACACCGCATCCGCATTTGCAGGGAGTGTTTGGATTCTTCCGCACATATCCGGATACTGCCCGTTGCCGTCGTTGAACACGCTCTTGCCGGTAAAAGCGCGGTATAAACACGTATAGAATTTTTCTTTGTTGATTTCGCTGCTGTCCGAAATTTCGACCGTCCCGAGGAGATTGTTCCAAATCTTTTGTGCGTTTTTTACAACTGCGTCAAAATCCCAGCCGAACGGTTTCATTTCGGTCTCAAGATTTTGCCTCGCATTCTCGATGCTGACAAACGAGATTCCGGTTCGGACAATAATTGTCTCATTGCTGACCGTTTCAAAATTCAAAATGATCCCGCAGCTGCTTGAATCCTTGAACTCATTCACGTCGGCGGTTAATTTCCGCGGCCGCTGCCATTCGGTGCCGTAGATATTTTGAATTGCCTTTGCGTTGTCCGTTGTCCACGCATCCATCGAATGAAACGGTGTACTGACCTGGAGAACATAATAGACCGTGTAATTTCCCGCATACTGGTTTGATTGCTTGACATAGCCGTCAATTTCAACCGGACTGATTTTTTTAGTGTATGATTCGAATATGGCAGAGTGCTCTTCCGTGGGGAAATTATTATTCATCACAATATGCGCCTGATGAGATTCCGGATAGGTCAGCCGCATCATGCCGCACCGCATCGTGGAAGTGAGTTCAACTCCGATGTCATAGTCCAGAAGTGTAACCGAATAATACCCCGGGCTTCCTTTTTCAGTTTCTTTTTTAAACCGCGAGCGATAACCGGCAGTCCACATTCCGGCAAAGGGACCGTCGGATTCGCCGGGAAACACTTTCACAAAGTCCGGATACAGATCCAGCTTTCCGGTTACCGGCATCAGGCTCACACCGCTCAGGCTCATCGCATGTAAATGACTGAACCCGGAAATGCTGCTGACGGTGTATTCATATCCGCCGTTCCACACATTGCCTTGATTATCGGGGCTGAGTTTTACCATTCCGAATGGCAATGTTGCCCCGGGGAAGAGCATCCATCGTGAATTCGACGTGCCCGTAAAAACATTGACGTACTCTAGCGGCGTGTTTGTTTGTTGGGCGCGGACTATTACCGTAAAAGTTAGAACCGCTATGGCAATTGCAGTCTTCATAACATTGCTTCTCTGATGTTGTAGGGGATCCACGAAGAACACAAAAAAGAGGCGAGGTTTATGTCCGTCTTACAAGAGTCAATATTTACTTCAGAAAGAGCTTGTTGCACAATATCGAGAT
>Ga0265314_10003435_pt1 | contig 15309 bp, 13 predicted proteins | sample 4126metaG_FD_203106 | JGI IMG/M metagenome (GOLD analysis project Ga0265314, IMG submission 203106) | Rhizosphere microbial communities from Carex aquatilis grown in University of Washington, Seatle, WA, United States - 4-1-26 metaG | ecosystem: Host-associated > Plants > Roots > Rhizosphere >... | reverse complement strand
GCGAGAGTGTTTCGCGCGCCGTTTCCATGCAGGTAATAATCGCCGCAAAAAATGAGGAAAAAAATAATGAATGTGTTAGAAAAAAATTAAGCCCACGCCATTCCCGTGCCGAACAGGATTGAGTGGCACCCAAACGGCAGATCGAATCCAACGGGCCACGCGTTCCGCCAACGGCTTCACACTGGCTGCAAACGGCCGCAGCCAGTGCCACCACGGCCACGGCGCGCAAGCTGCAGGGCCAACAGCAGCCCGGGTTACTTGCTCAGCGCGACTTCGGCTTTGCGCACCGGTTCGTAGGGCTTGACGCGGTGCTGGACCTTGCCCTTGGTGTCGTCGAGCGCGGCGGCCCAGCGGCGGCACCAGCCTTCGTAATCGTGGGTCACGCTCTTCGGCGTTTCCTTCGAGCGCACGGGGAAGTCCGGATTGTACGGACGGCCCGTCGGCGTTCCGGTCTTCTGGTAGCGCAGGTCAATCGTCCAGCGCACCAGATCGCTGACATTGGGCAGACCGCGGTGCGGGGTGAGCTTGGTCATAAAGATCACGCCGCCCTTGGGGCATTCGGCGCAGACCGGCGGGGTCTTGGGGAGCAGGTCCGGATTGATCGTTGTGCCGCCCAGGTTCACGTGTTCGAGATACCCAATTTTCTGCACGCCCGGGATCAGTTCCATGCAGCCCATTTCACGCGTCGCGCCCAGAATCGGGATCCAGCACGTGACGATATTCGAACTGTCGGCTTCTTCGGTCGTCACGCCGGCGTCCTGATGCCACGGGACGAGTTCGTATTTGCCGTCGCCGACGCTGCTGGGGACCTTCGGGCGCACGTGCTGAATCGGCGAGCAGGTAATTTCGGCGCCAATCAGTTGCTGAACGCAGTCGAGCAGATTTTTGTTGTGCAGGAAGTTGAACATCGCGCGGCCGCGCAGGTTCATGATATCGATGCCGTACGTGATCTCGGCGCATTGCGCGAAGAGTTTGGCGATGCGCGTTTCGAAGGGTGCGTCTTCGTGCAGGTCTTTGATTTTGCCTTCCGCGTGCAGCGCCTGCGCTTTCAGTTCGATGAAGGCTTCCAGTTCCGCGATGACCGGGGCCAGGTCCTTCGCGTTCAACACATTCGGCACGATCACGAAGCCGTCTTCCTGGTACTGATTGAGTTGGGCGTTGGTCAGGGGCATGGCGGGCAATTCCTCCGTTCGGTTGAGTAAATATAGCCTCGCGGCAGGGCCTTTCACAATGGACGTAAACGCCCTTGTTTTGTACTATTTATCCCGATTTGCCCTGGAGTCCGGCTTATGCAGGCCTTTAACAAGCACTATTTGAACCCGCGCCAGAGCGGCCCCGAATCGGGCGTCCTGTGCGTGGCCTTTGACGAGCCGTACTATGCGCATTTGCTCCATGCCACCTTCCGGAACTTCTTCCGCCCTGTCCGCAACGCGCGCCAGTCGCACTTTCACGACGTTTACCACGTCATCCTGGTCACCACCGGTGTTGGACATTTTACGCTTGGAACGGAATTCGTGCCCGTGCGCACCGGGCACCTCTCTTTATTATCGCCCAATGAGCCACACAGCTTTGCCAACGCGCAGGGGGAGACCACCGAATACGCCGAGTTGACCTTCGAGTTCCGCGCGCCGTCAGGCAAAGTGCTCACGCGGCCCTGGCATGAAGTCATTTCCGCGTGGACTGGGCGCGCGTGCCAGCCGTGCGGCGCCGGAATCGCGCCGGTGGAGTTGCAGGCGCTGGTGTCGGGCGAGATCGAACGCATCGTGCGGCTGGGCCTGGCGCAGGACCGCGATTATCCGCTCGAGCAGCACCTGGGCCTGGCGCGGGTCTGTCTGGGCTTGTACCAGCACCTGTATCAGCCTGCGGAACGCGCGGCGGAACCCACGGGCCTCGAGCGCGTGCGCGATTACATTCACAAGCATTTTGCCGAAGAGTTGAGCCTGCGCGAGCTGGCCAAGCTGGCGCGCTGCACGGCCAACTATCTTTCGCGGAGCTTTAAGGCCGCCTACGGCGTGACGCCGATTCGCTACCAGCGTCAGATCCGCATTCACGCCGCCGCGGATTTATTGCGTACGACCGAGCAGCCGATCAAGCGCGTGGCCGAGCTGACCGGCTTCCAGGACGTGTACTTCTTCACGCGCAGTTTTCGGCAGGTCTTGGGACAGCCTCCGGGGCGGTATCGCAAGGCCGGCAGCAGCCAGGGGGCCAGCCAGCCGCTTTCCGGCGCCCGGGCTTAAAGGTTTGGACCCGGGCTTCGTCTCTATAATAAGGATGTGCGGCGCTTGTTTTGACCTTTGCGCGGCCCAAATGCTCCGAATATCATCCCCATTCGCCCGTCGTTTGTACGTGCTCTAAGGGGAGTTTCGCGTGCGGAGAGGCGTCCGTCCGGGGTCTGCTTGTCTGCTGCTGTTGCTGGCTTTGACGCTGGGCTTGAACGCGTGCCGCCACACCGAGACGAAGGAGCCTCAGATCACGCGGGTGCAGGGCGACAAGGCGCTGATCGTTTCGGGGTCGGATACGCGCATCTATCACTTCTGCGATTGCCTGTACGCCAAGGACATTCCCGCGGGGCGCTTAAAGGGCTTTGCGACGCCGGAAGACGCCGAGAAGGCGGGCAAGACCGCGTGCATGTACTGCCAGCCGCGGCAGAAGTACCAAGAGTGGACCGAGCGCCAGGCTCAAGAAGGCGGTCTGAGCGAAGTCCCCAAATAGCACTTTCCATTAAGAAAGAGGAGTGGCCTTGCATGCCGTCCAACGTCCGCATCCCCCTGCTGGTGGCTTTTTGTTTTGTTCTTTCCGGTGCCGTGCGCGCCGCGGAAGAGCCCTTGCCGGCGGATGTGCTGCTGGAGTGCGACGGCCTGCGCATCCAGGCCGCGCCGATTTACCAGATCGAGCGCGCCTACCTGGAACGCGTGCGCAAGACCCAGCCCGACTTCAACCTGACCGGTGATGAACGCGAATCTTTCCGGCGCGAGCGCGCATGGGAATTCGTCGAGCGGGCAATGCTCAAGAAATACGCCGCCGAGCACAAGCTGGTCCCCGTGCCGGCGGAAGTCGAAACGGAATTCCAGGCGCGCAAGAAGGAGATCGAATCCTACGGCGAGAGCCTGGCCGAATTTTACGCGGACCGCGCGATCGACGAAGCCGAGCACCGCCAGATGATCGGCGTGATGCAGGCCGTGCGTAAAAAATTCCAAGATGAAGTGACCAAGGCCGAGCTTGACGAGTACTTAAAAGTGATGGATCCGAAGGTCCTGCCGCTGCGCAGCTTCTCCCACATCAAGTTCGGCTTCCAGGGTGCCAAGGAATGCAATAGCACGCGCACGCGGGAAGAGGCAAAGCAGAAGGCCGAGGAAGTGCTGGCCAAGCTGAAGGCCGGCGGAGATTTTGCAAAGCTGGCGGCTGAATTCAGCGATTGCCCGAGCAAGAATATGGGCGGCGAGATGGGTTGGCTGGCTCACGAAAAGTATCAACTCGCCGAAAAATTGTACGCGCTTGAAAAGGTCGGCGAGGTTTCCGCGGACATCGTCGAGAGCGATTACGGCTTTCACATTCTCAAGTTCACCGGCGTCAAGACGCCTGAGGAAGCGGCGCGCGAATTCATGGGCAATGCAAAATTCGAACAATTCCAGACGCAGTTGCGCCAGGACTGCATGCCCAAAGGCCGCTTCAATACGGCCGCTGTAACGGCGGAGCTGCCCAAGGCGGCTCCCGCTCCGAGTGAAACGAAGAAACCCTAGCCCCCGTTAAGGAGCCTCACGTGTACCGTTTCTGCCTGTTGTTTGCTGTGCTGGCGCTTGTGGGCGCCGTGAACCTGCGCCCGGTTTTTGCCGAAGAAGCGCCCGCGCCCAAACTGGGGGCGGACACGTTGCTGGAATGCGACGGCCTCCAGGTCTCGGCGAAGGAAGTTTACGATCGCGAAGCTTCGGTGATCAAGGCCAACCCCGCCGCGCTCCAGATCCCCGGCGGCCGCGCGGGCCTGCGCAAGCAGCTTGCGTTCGACTCGCTGGCCGGCCAGCTCTTCAAGCGCATCTTCACCGAGAACAAGTTGGAGATCCCCAAGGCGGATCTGGCCGAGACGCTGGAGAACGTGAACAAGTCGCTCAAGCAGCGCGGGCGCACCTACGAGGAATTTACCGCGGGCGTGGGCCGCACACCGGCCGAGTACGAGGCCGTCATGGGCATGCAGTTGGCGGTGGCGACGAAGTTCGGCGCGGACGCCAAGCCTGAGGAACTGAAAGGGTTTCTGGAAAAAATTCACGCGCAGGCGGACACCATCGAACAGCAGATGCCGCTGCGCAAATGCTCGCACATCCTGATTTCCTACAAGGGTGCGGAGCGCAACACGGTGTCCGCGCTCTCCAAGGAAGAAGCGCAGAAGAAAGCCACGGAACTTCTGGCAAAGCTCAAGGCCGGCGAAGATTTCGCCAAGACGGCGAAGGAATCGAGTAACTGCCCTTCCGCGCCGGAAGGCGGCGACCTCGGCTGGAACGCGCAAAAGGGCGGGCTGGTCCAGGAATTCTCCGATCCGCTCTACAAGCTGGCCAAAGTCGGCGACACGACGGATGTCGTCGAAACCGCGTTCGGCTTTCACATCATCAAGCTCACGGGGCTGAAGACCGCCGACAAACTGCTGCGCGATGCGGTGGGCAGCGACAAGCTGCGCACGATCTTGAAGGACATGCTCGACGACAAGAACCCGAAGCTACACATCAATCAGGATGCGTTGAACGCGGGCGTCGGCGATCCGCTGCCGGAAACCCCGGCCAAGCCCGTTGCGCCGGATAAGACGGAAGCGCCCGCGCCGCCAGCGAAGACGGAAGCTCCGGCTCCGGCGAAGTCCGAAGCGCCCGCGCCTCCGGCAAAGACCGATGCCCCGGCTCCGGCGAAGTCGGAATAGCCCTCGACGCTACTGCGATAGAGTGCTGATGAGCGGACGTTCGAAAATTTCGGCCAAGGCGGGCCGTTTCACCGAGTCGGTGATTCGGGAAATGACCCGCCTGTGCAACCTGCACCGGGGCGTGAACCTGGCGCAGGGGTTCCCGGATTTTCCGGCGCCGGCGGAAATGAAGGCCGCGGCGCAGGCCGCCATTGGCGCCGACAAGAACCAGTATGCGATCACCTGGGGCGCGAAAGCTTTTCGCGATGCGCTGACTGGGAAATTGAAGCGCAACACGGGGCTGGATTTCGACCCCGAACGCGAAATTACCGTCACCTGCGGTTCGACCGAAGCCATGATCGCGGCCTTCATGGCCACGCTCGACCCCGGCGACGAGGTCGTGATCTTCGAGCCCTTCTACGAAAACTACGGCCCCGACTGCATTCTCTCCGGCGCGGTGCCGGTGTACGTGAAGCTGCATCCGCCGGATTGGAGTTTCGACCGCGAAGAATTGCGCCGCGCGTTCACGCCGCGGACCAAGGGCATCGTGGTCAATACGCCGCACAATCCCACCGGCAAGGTCTACACGCGCGAAGAGCTGGAATTCATTGGTCAGTTGGCCATCGAACACGACGCGCTGATCTTCACCGACGAGATTTACGAACACATTCTGTACGACGGGCGGCCGCATGTGTACCCGATCGCGCTGCCCAAGTTGCGCGAGCGCACGGTCATGATTTCGGGCCTGAGTAAGACGTATTCAGCGACCGGCTGGCGCATTGGCTGGGCCGTGGCGCCGCCGGAGATTTCCGGCGCGATCCGCAAGGTTCACGATTTTCTGACCGTGGGTGCACCCGCGCCCTTGCAAGAAGGCGCGGCGGCCGCCCTGAATTTTGGCGCGGAGTATTACGACAAACTGGCCGCCGATTACACACGCCGCCGCACGCAGTGCGTTTCGATGCTCAAAGATGCGGGCTTCACGGTCTTCGTGCCGCAGGGCGCGTATTACATCATGACGGAATATCCCATTCCCAATCCCGCGGGAATCACCGACGACGATGTGGCCTTCGCGCGTTACCTGATCGAGAAGATTGGCGTGGCGACCGTGCCGGGCTCGAGCTTTTACCGGCCGGGTTCGCCCGAAGGCCGCAAAATGATCCGCTTCAATTATTCCAAGCGCGACGAAACCCTGTCCGAAGCGGGCAAGCGCCTGCGCGCACTCCGCCCGTAGTTCTTCGCGCGGGTAATTCGGACGAAAATTAAACACCTAAAGAATTCGCGGGCGCCCTGCGTGTCTATACGTCTCGGGCGGGAAAATGTGAGACAAGTTCGCGGCCCGTCAAAACCGAGGCTATACTGTCAGAGCCAAGGTCGGGAATTATTTATCAATATAAAGGAGCGAACCATGCGTCTCGCGCGCTATGCCGTGCCAATGCTGTTGGCAACGCTCACGACTTCCGCGTCCGCGGCGGATTGGTTTGTCGCGCCCGACGGGAAGAATTCCAACGCCGGGACCAAAGACGCACCTTGGGACATCGCGATCACCTTGAGCGGCGGGCAAAAGAAAGTTCAGCCCGGTGATACGATCTGGCTGAAAGGCGGCACGTACAAAGTGCCGTGGACCAAAGGCAAACAAAGCTATGGCTATGAAGTGCGCCTGGCTGGGGCCCCGGACAAGCACATTAAAATCCGCCCTGTGACAGGCGAACGCGCGATTATCGATGGTGGCTTAAATCTTCCTGAGACGACGACCTACGTTTGGATTCAGGATCTAGAGATCATGGCCTCCGAGCCGCGCCCGGACAAAGTGCTTGGTCCGGCCAATACCGCCAACGCGCTGCCGCCGGAATCCGACATCAGCCTGTACCGCCCCTGGAGCGGACTGAACGTGTACGGGGGCAAGGATATGAAATTCATCAACCTGATTATCCACGACAATTGCCAGGGCTCGAGCTGGTGGGTGGCGAGCGAAGGCGAAATGTACGGCTGCATTATTTATAACAACGGCTGGCAGGCATCGGACCGCGGCCACGGGCACTGCGTCTACACGCAGAACAAGGACGGCACGAAGGTTATTTCGAATTGCATCATGTCGTCGATGTTCGACGGGACGTACTGCGTGCACGCGTATGGTTCGGCGAACGCGTACGTCGACAATTATGTCGTCGAAGACAATTTCATTTACGAGAAGGGGCCGCTGTTGATCGGCGGCGGACGCCCGAGCAAGAATGTTAAAGCACTGCGCAACGTGTGCTTCAATGTGCCCCTGAAATTCGGGTATAGCTCGCAGGAAAATGAAGATGGTGAACTGAAGGACAACCTGATCGTCGGCGAAGCGCTGGCGCTCAAGAAATTCAAGACGCTGGTGAACGAGAACAATACTGTCGTCAAAGCGGGGCAAGGCGCGCCGAAGACGGTCTTCCTGATCAATAAGTACGATGAAAATCGCGCGCATCTGGCCGTCTACAATCCGCAAAAGGCCGCGACGTTCGCCGTGAAGATGGATAAATTCATCAAGGGTGGCGAAACCGTCAAGCTCCTCGATCCCAAGGACTTTTACGGCAAACCCCTCTGGGAAGGTAAAGCCACCGGCGATACGTTGAATGTCCCGACGCCCAAGGACTGCAACGTTTACGTGGTGCTGAAGGTGCCAAGCACGAAATGATTCCGCGTTCGCCAGAAGAACTCGCGCGCCTGCGCCAACTCGACCAGAGCGCCCTCTGGCATCCCTTCACCCAAATGCAGGCGTATCCGGACGACGACCCGCCGCCGCCGGTGATCGTGGGCGCGGTAGGCAACTGGTTGCTTGCCGCCGACGGAAAACGCTACCTCGATGCCAACTGCGGCTACTGGTGCCTTGCGCTGGGCTGCCGACCGGAAAAAGTGGAGCGCGCGATTGCCGAACAATTGCAGCGCTTCGCGCATTCGACGCTGCTTGGGCTTACGCACGAACCGGCCATTCGGCTAGCCGCGCGATTGGTGGAACTGGCCGGGCCTCCGCTCGGGCATGTCTTTTTCGCGGATTCGGGCTCAGAAGCCGTCGAAGTTGCGCTGAAGATGGCCTATCAGTTTCAGGTGCACCGGGGGCATCCCGAGCGCTCGAAATTTTTGTGCCTAGGCGAAGCCTATCACGGCGACACATTGGGCGCGGTCAGCGTCGGCGGCGTCGAGCTGTTTCATGCCGCGTTTAAGCCGCTGCTCTTCAACACGGTGCGCGTACCGCCGCCGTATTGCTTCCGCTGTCCATGGGGAAAGCGCCCCGAGTCCTGCGCGCTGGAGTGCGCACAGTCGATCGAAACCGCGTGCGCGCAACATGCCCACGAACTGGCCGCGCTGATCATCGAGCCCTTCGTGCTCGGACCCGGCGGCGTGATCCCGCAGCCGGTGAAATATCTGGAGCGCGCCGTCGATGCCGCGCGCGCACACGGCATCCCGGTGATCTTCGATGAAGTCGCGGTGGGCATGGGGCGGCTGGGCCGGCTCTTTGCGTTCGAAGAGCTGGGCCGCAAGCCCGACATCGTGTGCCTGGCCAAGGGCCTGACCGCGGGCGTGCTGCCGCTTTCCGCGGTGCTTGCGAGCGATGAAATCTACAGCGCGTTCCTGGGCCCGGTGTCGGCGCGCAAAACGTTTTACCACGGGCACACGTTCACGGGTTCGGCGCTGGGCTGCGCGGCGGCGCTGGCGGCGCTCGAAGTGCTCTCCGCGCCGGGCTTCCTGGATGCGGTGCGCGCGGAAACGGTCCCGGCGTTCTGGAAAATGCTCGAAGGCCTGCGCGGCCTGCCGCATGTGGGCGAGGTGCGCGGGCGCGGCCTGATGGCGGGCTTGGAACTCGTCGCGGACGTGCAAACGCGCGCAACGATTCCGGCGGCGGACAGGTATGGGCACCGGGTGGTGCTGGCGGCGCGCAAGCGCGGCGTGAACCTGCGCGCGATCGGGGATTTATTGCTCGCGGTGCCGCCGCTCACGTTGACGGCGGATGAACTGGTCTTGCTCGAACGCGTCTACCGCGAGTCCTTGCTCGAAGCGGCGGCCGCACCTCGCTAATGGTTGTTCCAAAAAGAAAACGCCCGCGCGGCGTAACCGTGCGGGCGTTTGAATGTTTTGCGAACGCCAAAGGCAGCGGTTTAGGCTTCCTTCTTTTCCTCAGCTGGCGGAGCAGCTTCTGCGGCCTTCTTCGCGGCGGCGGCAGCGGCATCCGCGGCAACCTTTTCCTTCGCTTCGCGCGTGTCGTAGGCGCTCTTGCAGCGCAGGACTTCCTTGCGCAAGCTGCGCTGAGCGCGCTTGAGGCGCTTCAGGTTGTTGCGGTACTTGGGTGCGTACTTGCTGAACTTGCCATCCTTCGTGGCCGCGGCTTTGGCCTTGGTCAGGCCTTCCTTCAGCTTCGCGATCTCTTCCACGATCGGCTTGGTCGACGCGATCTTCTTGGGATCGGGCAGAACAATCTTCGGTTTTACGGCTTCTTTCTTGTCGCCTTCCGCCATGTGCGTCTCGACTCCCCTTAAAGGCCTGTTGACACGGGTCTTCCGTGAAGGGCAGGACCATACCGGCGTCCGGCCCTCCGGTCAACCGCATTCAGGGCCGAACAAACTGCCAATCTACGCCATTCAAGGCGAGCTGTGGCAGCCCCGCCAGGCGCTCGAAATTCTCGTGCGCGACCTTTTCGAGGACCGCCTTGGGCAGGCGCAGTTGATGCAGGAAGCGGATGTGCGCCGCCAGCGATTCCCACAAGTACCACAAGCCGCCCGGCCCGCCGATATGGCAGTCCGTGCCGAAAAGAATCCGGTCCGGGTTCTTGAGCACGTGGGCGCGCCAGGCGCGGCGGTCAGCTTCGTACATCTCGTCGCAGAAACGCACGATATTGCCGCACGAAAGGTCCGTATAGAGGTTCGGATTTTGTTTGAAGAGCCGGCCCAGGAACTCTGGGCCAATGTGCAAGTGGTGCGCGCCGATGAAGTCGGTGCGGCGGTTCGCGGCCATGCATTCTTCGAAGACTTCGAGCAAATCGCGGTTGCCGTACTTCACGCCGTTCTGCCAGCCGACCTTCCAATACGAATACTGATTGCCGCCCATGTACGGGCAGGAGGTGTGCCGCTGCGTCACGTGCCAGAGCACCGGTTTGCCGACTTCGCCGCAGAAGGCGAAGATCTCGTCCCAGATTTTCGCACGCCACAGGCTGGGCTTCGCGTTTTCCTGGATCACGCGCCAGTTGTGCAGCTTGAGTCCCACGAAGCCTGGCAGCTTGGCACACTTTTTTAGGAATTTCAGATCGGGCTTGTCGTACTCCAGCCAGACCATGTAGGTGAAGCGGTCATCCTTGGCCGCGGTCTCGGCGAAGGCGCGGATGTTGCGCGGATTTCCGTCCAACGCGACGTGACGGCGCAGGCGCATCGCGCCGGCGCGTTCATAAAACGCGGCGATGGCCTTGCGCGTGGCCGGATATTTGGTCTGCGTCTGCATATGCGTGTGGCAGTCGAGGATGTAAGTCTCGGCGGGCTGCTGATGCAGGCCCCACCCGGCGGAAAAACCGCGGTCGGCGGTTTCGCGCTCCAGCACGTCGGGTGCGTGCGGAAAATCGCGTTCAAGAGAGTGCCCGTTGCGCGCCATGAAGGAAGTGCCTCCGCGTGGATAGGTTGAGTTGCGCACAGTCTTACGCGCACGCGCGCGGTTTCCAGGGCGGATGGCGCGGCCGGTCCAGGTTGGCTCGTAAAACAAAACGCCCCGAAGCAGGTTCGGGGCGTTGAAGGACAAAGAACTTATCTGGCTTTAGGCGGTCGGCGTGAGGCATACGTCCTTCGTATCGGCGCCGGAGTCGATCTTGTCCTGCATGTCGAGCAGGTCCTGCAGCGTGTGTTTCTCGAGATGCACCAGGACGATCTCACGGAGCTGCTTGAAGAACGCTTCCACGCCGCACTGCTTGACCTTGCTGCAAGAACCCGGATCGGTCAGGCAGTGGATGATCGAAACAGGACCGTCAATGGATTCGACCACCGCGCGAAGCTGGATCTCCCTGGGCGGCTTGCCGAGGGTGAAGCCGCCCTTAATGCCGCGGTGGCTGTGGACGATGCCGGCGGTTGAAAGGCTTTTGAGCACCTTGACCAGGTAATTGCGCGGCAAGTCGCCGTCGCGGGCCAGATCCTGGAGCAGGAAGCGCTCGCCGACAGGTTTCCGGCCCATCAGTACCAAGGCTCGGATTCCATAATCTACGGCGCGTGTAACCTGCATTTTGGCTCCCGGTGCGACCTCCGCCTAGCTCTTCGAATTGCTCATGCGTTCCATGATCGTGATCAGCGGCAGGAACAAGCTGATGACGATGAAACCGACCGTCAGACCCATGCCGACGATCAGGACCGGTTCGAGCAGGCTCATCAAGGCGCCAACGAGCGTATCGACTTCGTTGTCGTAGGTGTCCGCGACCTTGATCAGCATCTTTTCAAGTTCGCCGGTTTCTTCACCAACCTGAATCATGTTCACGACGAGGTCGTCGAAGACGCCCGAGTGCTTAAGCGGTTCGGCGATCGTATCGCCTTCGCGGATCGAGTTGTGCACGTTTTCGACGGCCGCGGCGACGACCGTGTTGCCCGTGGCGTTCTTGATGATCGCGAGCGCGGTCAGGATCGGGACGCCGGACTGGGTCAGCGTGCCCAGCGTGCGGCAGAAGCGGCTGATCGCGGTCTTGGAAACGATCTGGCCCATGATCGGAATCTTGAGCTTGATCTGGTCCAGACGGTAACGCCCGGCCGGCGTTCTCCCGATAAAGTGCAGCGCGGCAAAGATCGCCACCGGCGTGAAGACGAGCAGGTACCAGAAGTCGGTCATCATGCGCGCCGTGCCCAGCAGAATCGTGGTCATGACCGGCATGTCGCCGATGTCCATTTCCTTAAACATCTTTTCGAACTGCGGAATGATGAAGATCATGATCAACGCGAGAATCACGCCGGCGATCGTGATCACCGCCGCGGGATAAACGAGCGCGCCGATGACCTTCTGGCGCAGGCGGATGCTCTTTTCCATGTATTCCGCGAGGCGGCTTAGAATCTGGTCCAACGCGCCGGCCGCTTCGCCGGCTTTAATCATGCTGACGTAAAGCTTGTCGAACACGCGCGGATGCTTGGCGAAACCTTCGGAAAGCTGCGAGCCGCCTTCGACATCTTCCTTCGTCTCGTTGATCACGTCCTTGAGCAGGCCGGCCTTCTGCTGGTTCTGCAGAATGTCGAGCGAGCGCACGACCGGGAGACCGGCTTCGAGCAGCGTCGCAAACTGGCGCGTAAACTGAGTCAGGTGCTTGGACTTCACCCGCATGCCAAAGGAGATGCCGCGCTTGCGCGAGCCTGCGACCGGCGTGCCCATCGCGCCGCCACCGCCGCCCTTCATCTGCACTTTCGTCGGGTAATAATTCAACTGGCGAATCTTGTCGTTCGCGTCCTTCTCAGTTGAAGCTTCAATCTCGGCTTTGATTTCTTTGCCGGTGCTGTCCACGGCCTCGTAGGTAAACGTAGGCATGGCGCTCCTCCTGAATATCCCGAGATGCGAACGCGAAAAAAACAAGCGAACCGCTTGTGCGTAGAGTGCACCAAGCTGCTTTGAATCATACATTCTTATCGGAAACTGACAAATATAATCTCTCTAGCTAGCCCAGTTTCGTTTGAATCTTAGGCCGTTTGCGCGCATCTTTCATACGTCTGAATTGTCGGGAAAATCGGATTCGAGTGCACTTGTGCATATCCGCGGGATGGACCTATGAAGCGTGTACTCCTACTATTGGTGGTCATTGTCGCCTTCGTGGCAGTCGCGATGCTTATGCCGCCAGCGCTACGTACGCATACGGATGTGCCCCCACCGCCGCCTCCCAGTTCGTCTCCATCGGCCCCAACCACAAGCGCACCTCCGCCTCCGCCTGGACCCGCGCCGAACGCCGAGCCTCTCGCGGCGCTCATCGAACAGCTCGACAAGGGCAGCGTTGAAGAACGAGAACGCGCCGAACGCGAGTTGCTCCAGGCAGGCAACGCCGCCGCCCCATATTTGGCCAAGGCCGCTACGCGGCCCGAACCGGAACTCGCCGCGCGCGCCAAAGCGCTTTTGGAGCGCCTGCGCATCCAGAACGAAGGTTACCGCCCTTACGCCGAAGCGCTGCCCGCGCAGGCGGTCTTCTTTGCCGAGGTCCCGCAGCCCAAGAAATTCTTCGAACACTGGCTGGTTACGCCTGCAGCGCGGATCTGGGCCACCGAACCGGTCAAGCAGTGGTGGGGTCGCAAGCAAAACGAAGAATGGGCCCAGGAAGACCGCCGCGTCTGGGAGTTGCTCGACCGCGCCACGACGTTGCTCGACGGTCCGGCCGGCGCTTTCATCGGCACGCCCGCGGCGCTCCAGGAGCCCTCTTATTTCGCGCCGCTGGTGCTGCTCTTTGACAGCCGCAGCGCGCCGGGCCAGTTGGAAAGCGTGCTGCGCGAACGCCAGGGGCTGCTCGGCGAGGAGTCCCAAGGCACACACCAGGAAGGCCCGTATACGGTCGAGGATTATCCGCTGACACAGTTGCTGGCCAACGCGGGGCGTTCTGCGCTGAGTTACTCGCCGCAAAGCCTCAAGGAATACATCAGCGGCATGCAGCAGAAGCCCTTGGACAACCTCGCGCCTTTTGTTGAAACAGCGCGCGCGCTGTCCAATGAACCCGATCTGGTGCTGACGGCATCTCGACGCGGCCTGCTTGAGTTGATCTGGGGGCCTTTCGATGCGGATGGCCGTGGGCAGCGACTGCTTGAAGCGCTGGGCATGGCCAATGACGCGCGCCTCTTTGCGACCGTCAATCTGCAAGCCGACGGCGTCCACGAACGATACCAGGCGCACCTGACCAAAGTCGATGGCCTGCTCAACATCCTCGCGCATTTGGAACTCGCACCGCTGCCCGGCGCGGAGAAGGGCGAAGCCCTTGAGGCACTGCCCGTGCACACCGCTCTGTGGATCTCGCTTCGCGGGAACCTCGCAGCGAAGTCAGAAGAATTGGCGCGCGCGCTGCGCACCCTCGACGAATTGTACCCGCCCGCGCAGCAGGTCGATCCGGCCACGGGCCAGCCGCTCAAAAACGATGGGGCGCTCTCAAACGTGCACGCATTTGAGCGCATCGGCGGCTTGAAGCTCGAACAGGCCCTGGCGCAGCTCAGCGGGCCGCTCGAACTTGGCGTCCTGATGAAGAGCATCCCGCAGGACGGCGCGCTGGTCATGGATCCCTTGGGCCTGATTGCGTCGGCTCTGGTCAAGGATCCGCAACTGGTGCAAAGCGCCCTTGCCGGCGGCACCAAGGATGCCTTTGAACCGCTGACGCATGAAGCCCTGCGCGGCGGCGATTTCTATTATTTCAAGAGCGACCCGCGGCAGCCCGGCTGGTGGCTTAAGGACAAGCGGCTACTCTTCGCTTCGGAGCGTGTCTTCCTGGACTTGGCCCTCAACGCCCTTGAGCACAAGGCCGGGAATGAGCGCCTGACCGACCGCGCCGGTGTTGCGCGCGCGCTGGAACGCAAAGCCTTCGCGCCCGAAGCGGCCGTATGGGCCTACGCCGATGCGGGCCAACTCTTCGACATGCCCTACAGCCTGCTGCGGTTTTTCGGGCACTCGATTCCCGAATTGAACGCCTGGCCACTCTTTGAAGACCTGAAGCCTGTGCTCTCCGGCCTGCCGGTGCTTTTGCAGCTCAAGGCGGGCGCCGCGCCGGACGAAGTGCGGCTGGAAGCCCAGACGCCGTTCTCGCTGCCGGCCGCGCTGTATCTCTTCACTGAAGCGCTCCAGCAGATCGGCTGGTAGACGGGCCTCATTCGGTGGGCTTGGACACAGAAAAAGACACGGCCCGGACGAGTGCTCGTCCGGGCCGTTGTTTTGGGCCGTGCGAAAACGGTGGCCGCTACTTGGCTTCTGATGGTTTGGGTGCATCACCAGGTGGCTTATTCGCGGCTTTCATGCTTTCTTCCGCTTTGATCAGATTCTTGATGAATTCTGTGATTGCGGCCGCGTTCATCAAGCTTTGATTCGTGTCCTTGTTGAAGATCTTTAAATTCTTTCCATCTGAGTTCATGAACGCAAACAAGGCTCCGTTCTTGGTCATGTTATACCAATCTTGAGGCCAGCCTTTCGCGTCGCTCCCATCCTGCTTGATTTTGAGGACCGTGCAGCCCTGCAGCGCATCCTGAATGCCCTTGTCGGCGAAGAGGGTTTCGAGCGCCTTGGCGTATTCGTTGTCGCGCTGCTTGGGGTCGTAGACATAAACGCAGATCGGCTTGCCGGCCTTCTGCGCGTCCGGCGCATCTTTGGCGCTCCACGAACTGACGGAAGTTCCCGAGCCGGCCTGATACACGCGTGGCGGTGGCGGCGGGTAGGGGTTGATGGGCTGCGGAGGCAGCACATAAGCGAAAGCCGATGAAGTCAACGAAAGCACGGCCAGGGCG
>Ga0265314_10003434_pt1 | contig 15310 bp, 11 predicted proteins | sample 4126metaG_FD_203106 | JGI IMG/M metagenome (GOLD analysis project Ga0265314, IMG submission 203106) | Rhizosphere microbial communities from Carex aquatilis grown in University of Washington, Seatle, WA, United States - 4-1-26 metaG | ecosystem: Host-associated > Plants > Roots > Rhizosphere >... | reverse complement strand
TATACATGCCCTGCCAGTACGCCTGCTCGGTCTCCCATAGAAAGCGCACGTAGTCGGCCTTGGCTTTTTCCGGCCACGCACGCGGTCCGTCGTGTGGAATCAGTGGTACAGCGCCGTCCTCAAGTTTCTCGTTGTCCTTGAGGCCAACCACGCCGCCGGGCTTGAAGGTCAGTCCGGCGAGGCCCAGCGTGATTTTCTTCGAGCCCAAGTTGCTGAAATTGATGCGCGCGTTGTCGTCGTCTTCCGTCGCCGTGAAGGTGAAGCTGAATTCCTGCCATTCTTTGGTCAGCGCCACATTGTTGCCCCAGCCTAGGCCTTGCCATGGCGCGTGCGCCTGCATCAGTGAAGCGCTGAGCGTGAGCGGCTGGTCGCAGCGCGCACGGAAAGTGAGCGTGTAGAGCTGGCTTTTCTTGACCGCGAGCTTGGTCTGGTTGAACTGCACGTGCCAGCCTTGCGTCGACGTTTCCGTTACGGCCAGCTTGAGGAATTTCTCTTTGCCCGCCGGATCGATCTCGACGCTTACGCTGGCCTTGGCCTGTTCGTGTTGTTCGAGCGTCCAGTCATCGAGATTCTTTGCAAAATCAGCGTTGAGAAAAAGTTCCGCGCCCAGCGGTTCCTTCTTGCCGCCCCAGGCGGCGGATAGCTCGGCACTCGATTTATATTTCGCCTTCAGCCACGCATTCCACTGCCCGCGCAATTCGGCTTCATAAAAAGGCGGCAAATGTTCGAGCACATTGCCGAGCCAGGAATGAATCAGTCCGTTCTCGTTGTTGATCTCTACAAACGCCACGCCCGGATCTTCGCAGAGCGCGAGCTTGGTGTAGGGATTGGGCGCGGTGAGGAGTTGCTTTGCGTATTCCTTTTGCAGCGCGAGCAGATCTTTGTCGAAGAAACCCATCACGGCCTGCTCTTTCCAGCCCAGTTTTTCAATGTCGGGCGGCAGGCCGTCGGACGCCTTGAACTGGCGAGAGACAAGGAGGTTGATGTCGCTGTAGACGCCGCGTTCTTTTAATTGCGCGACGAAGTAGTGCAGGCGGTCGACCATGTCTGGGTCCAGCGTGCGGCTCCAGGTCTGGCCGCGCTTGAAAATAGAAGGCGTGCCCCACGGATAATCCATGTGGTGAAAGCGCACGCAATTGACGCCAAATTTGGCGAGGCGCGCGGCGCATTTTTCGGCGAGGTCTTTGGCGCAGTACGCATTCGCGGCACAAATGTTCACCCCAATAATGCGTACGCGCTTGCCGCCTTCGCTAAAATGACCCTGCGCGTCGACGGTCAGTGGACCGGCTTTTCCGGTGGGCGCATCAGATAAAATATTCTGAGAGACCGCCGATGCGGCGCCATCATCCCACGGGAGTATAAAAGGAACGAGCTCGCCCCCGGTGAGCTTGGTAGAGGCGAGCAATAATGTGAGCGTTGCGAACGATGCGAGCAAAAAGGTGCGCATGCGAAAACTCCTTGGTGGCACGATGTCTATACGCCATTGCGCGTTCCGATGCAGAGAAATTTCATGCCCAATTAGGATAAATAAAGAGGCTATGCGCCTTCGTGCCTTTTCCTGCGATAGCGCAACGGCGCGCAACCCATGCCCGCTGAAAAAGTGCGGCTGAAATGCGCCGCGTCGTAGAATCCGGACTCGAGCGCAATTTCAGTGATCGAGAGATCGGTGCTTAGCAAAAGGTTTTGCGCCGCACGCAGCCGAACGCGCGACAAATATTCCATCGGCGTCAGATGCGTGGCGGCACGGAACGTTCGCCCAAAGTGATTGGGCGCCATGTGCGCGAGGCGCGCGAGTTCGCCCAGCGTGATTTTGCGCCGATAGTTTTTCTCGAGATGCGCGAGCGCGGTCTGAATCGCTGCCGTGCGTGGATGGCGGCTCAATTCCGCGCCCCCCGCGCCAAATTGCGCGGTGTAGTCGCGGCAGAGCTGCGCGATGGCGTATAGCGCGAGGGCTTCCAGCGCGAGCGCGCTGCCGACCCCAGGTTTTGAGACTTCGGCGATAAGCTGGTCGAGCAGCCGCGCGAGTTCGACCGCGCGCTTCGCGCTCAGCTTGAGCCCGAAGCGGAATTCCGTCTCGGCGCGGAAAAACGGCTCGACCGTAAAGAAGAGTACAAAGCCCGGCAACATCCAGAGTTCCGCGGCGTGCTTGTCGAAGAACCGGTCGGTTAGCAGCAGGTGGTAAACATCGAGCTTGCGGCGCTGACGGTACGCGTGCGTTACCTGCTTTGGAATCACGAAGACGTCGCCGGCCTCCACCGCGAAGGCGCGGTCGTCGATGATGTGTTCGCCCTCGCCGCCAATGACCAGATTGAGTTCGGTGAAGCCGTGCGTGTGTTTGGCGATTTCGTAGCTCTTGTAGAGGAGGCAATCGACGCCCGCGCCGGGCACGTGGAAATGTCCCTGTCCGCTGGCGTGGAACTCATTGCCTGGCGGATACATAGCTGCAGGCAAGGGATGGGGCCGCGAGCGGATTGGTGTTTTCATACAAAAACCTGATTCAAGGGTACATGCGCCACGCCCGATTCGAGAGGTATTGTGCGTGGGTCAGTCGGAAATGCAATTTTACAAACCAGAACGGAGACTCACCCATGTCAACGCTCGAATCCCAATTAGACCTGCTCGATCGCGACGGCTTTCTGCTGCTGCGAGGTGCTTTAACCCCAATGGAGGTCGAAACCCTGCGCGCTCGAATCAACCATGCGCGCGCGATGGGCTGGCAGGAGGGCCTGAACGAAGTCGGAAACATGTGGTTCGACACGCTGCTGGAGCGCGAGCCCGAAAACTTCGCGCCGTTGGTCGGGCACGCGAGCGTGCGGCCGGTGCTTGAGGGTCTGATGGGCGAGCAGTGCCAACTGCGGTCCCTGCGCGCGCACATTAACCCGGGGCCGTATCTCCAGGAATGGCATCTCGACTTTTACGGTTACTGGGAAGAGCGCGCAAAAGCGCAGGGCAAGCGTCTGGCCGTTCCTCCCGTTGGAGTGAACACGACCTTCTACTTCCAGGACAATGGCCCGGGCATCGCGCGATTGACCTTTATCAAAGGTGGACACTTGAGTACGCCGCCGGGTCTCACGCCGATGGACCGCCCGAAGTTCGAAGCTTGGTGCGAAGCGCAGGAAAAGGTCGTGCTGTATCCGAAAGCCGGTGATGCCGTGCTCTTCTACAGCCACATTCCGCATCAGGGTGCGAAGGAAGACGCGCGCGTCGAGCGTAGCAACGTGGTCTGCCACTATCAGGTTACGCCGATGTACGAAGGGGCGTGGCACGTCTCGCAGGCGCGCGGATATGCGGGTACGTTCCCGTTTTCCAAGCGTGGGTTTTACGTTAAGACTCCGCAAGGCCAGCCGGTGGGGGTGTGAGGCGTTCCGGACGTGTGTGGGCTTAAAACAAAACGGGCGGCCTTTGCAGGCCGCCCGTTTCTTTTGATTCCAGGCTGCTTCGACGATTACATGTCGAAGTACAGGTAGAACTCGTGCGGGTGCGGGCGCAGACGAACCTGATCCGCCTCCTTCTTGCGCTTGTAGTCGATCCACGTCTCGACGACGTCCTTCGTGAAGACCTCGCCCTTGAGCAGGAAGTCGTGATCTTCTTCGAGGTAGTCGAGCGCCTGATCGAGCGAGCCCGGCGTGTTCGGGACCTTGGCCAATTCTTCCGGCGGCAGGTCGTAGATGTCCTTGTCGAGCGGCTTACCCGGATCGATCTTGTTCTGGATCCCGTCGATCGCAGCCATCAGGATCGCGGAGAAGGCCAGGTACGGGTTGCAGCTCGGGTCCGGACAGCGGAACTCGAAGCGCTTGGCCTTCGGGTTCTGCGAGAACATCGGGATGCGCAGACAGGCCGAGCGGTTGCGGGCGCTGTAGGCGAGATTGATCGGCGCTTCGTAACCCGGCGTGAGGCGCTTGTAGCTGTTGGTCGTCGGGTTGGTGATCGCCGTCAGGGCCTTCGCGTGCTTGAGGACGCCGCCCATCGCGTAGAGCGCGGTGTCGCTGAGGCCGGCGTAGCGGTCCCCGGCGAACAGGTTCTTGCCGCCCTTCCAGATGGACATGTGCGTGTGCATGCCGGAGCCGTTATCGCCGAACAGAGGCTTGGGCATGAACGTCGCGACCTTGTCGTGCTTCTTGGCGACGTTCTTGACGATGTACTTGTACATCATCAGCTTGTCGGCCGTGCGCACGAGCTTGTCGAACACAAAGTCGATTTCGGCCTGGCCGGCGGTCGCCACTTCGTGGTGCTGGCGCTCGATCGGGATGCCGCAGGCTTCCATCGTCAGCATCATTTCATTGCGGATGTCCTGCTGCTGGTCGATGGGCGGAACCGGGAAGTAGCCTTCCTTCGGGCGGATGTCGTGGCCGAGGTTGGGCTTCTTGTCGGACGAGCGGCCGGACGTCCAGTGGCCTTCTTCCGAGTCGATTTCGTAACCGGCCTGGTTGACGCCGCCGAAAATGCGGATGTTGTCGAAGATGAAGAATTCAGCTTCGGGGCCGACGAAGCAGGTGTCGCCGATGCCGGTGCTGCTCAGGTACTTCTCGGCCTTCAGCGCGATGTTGCGCGGGTCGCGGCTGTAGTCGGCGCGCGTGATCGGGTCCTGAATGTTACAGACGACGACCAGCGTCGTATCCTTGAAGAACGGATCGATGAACGCCGTCTCAGCGTCGGGGATCACGAGCATGTCGGACTCGTGAATGTGCGCCCAACCGCGGATCGAGGAGGCGTCGAAGCCCAAGCCGTCCTTGAAAACGTCTTCGGTCAATTCGCGAATGGGTACCGAGAAGTGTTGCCACGTCCCGATAAAGTCCATGAAACGAAGGTCGACCGTAGTGACTCCCTTGGCCTTCGCCATTTCGAGTACTTCACGCGGAGTCTTGGGCATGTATGCCGCTCCTTGAGGAATGAGTTCCACGACGCCACCCGCAACAACGGGCAGACCAGTCCCACATCCGACATCAAACTGCGTGTGTAAAGAGGCGCCGCGGATGCGGAACCTGCGCCCCCCACCAAACTGAAAACAGCCCTGCTAGATCGCTTCCGGCCCGCGTTCACCCGTGCGGATTCGGATACAGTCTTCCAAAGGCAGGACGAAAATCTTGCCGTCGCCGATCTGGCCTTCTTCGCCCGAGCGGCCGCCGCGGATGATCGCCTGGATCGTCGGTTCGACAAAGTCGTCGTTCACCGCGATTTCGAGCTTCACCTTGCGCAGCAGGTTCACCGTGTATTCGTGCCCGCGGTAAATTTCCGTGCGGCCCTTCTGGCGCCCGAAGCCTTGAACGTCGCACACCGTCAAGCGCACCACCTCGACTTCGCTCAACGCTTCCTTAACGGCTTCAAGCCGGGATGGTTGAATAATCGCTTCAATCAGCTTCATGGCGATCCTCGCTGGATCTACGGTCCTGGTCAGACCGTTTGGTTGGTTGCAGGCGGTGCCCGCCCTAAGATTGGCAACGCGAAGGCCAATCTTTGCAAATGCGTGCAGATTGCAACCGCCTATTCGGCAACAGGTTAATTAACCACAAGGTGCGTGTTGTCCAGACCTAACTGACCATTTTTGAGCAGTTGTGTTGGCTATTAACCATCTGCATCGCTTAGCTTCAAAACGAACTCTTAACCTGAACCTGTCTGATTCCGACTCCGTTGCCTCTCCTCCTTTATATTGCGAAGACGCTTGGCAGAACTGTTCGCCACCGGCAGACTGCGCGTATGGCCTTCAGATTCATCGGGTTTCTCTGGGCGACGTTCCGTCCGCTGACGGCGTTGGCCGCGGCGCTCGCCGTGCTGCCTGGGGTTTTGTTGGCCTTGCGGACCGAAGCCGCCTCAAGCGCGGTGTCCCTCGCCGAGGCCTGGAATGGCATCGACGTCCGCGGCGCGTTTGAAGATCCCGTGCGCCGCGCGTGGCATTCGGTCGTCCTGGCCGTGCTAGCGGCCTGGTTCCTCTCGATGGTCGCGCTTGGCCGCGCGCAATTAGGTGCGCGCAAGGCCATGGAAGATTCGGCGCCGCTGCAAGCACCACCCGATGCGAAGCCCATCGTCGGGCTGCCGCCCGGGTGGCTCGACTGGGGGCACACGCTTTCGTTGGGCTTGGCCCTTTCCGGTTTCGCATGGGCCATCGGCGCGCGTCCGCCCGGCCGGCCTTCGTGGGAAGCCGGTGCCGTCGGCTTGGCCGGCTTAGTCTGCGCCTTCCTTTATGGAGCCCCCTTTGCACGGGCGGCGGCTGGTGGCTGGATTGCACGCATCGTGGCGGCAATCGGGCTGGGCTTGCTCCCGGTTCTCGGCGGCTGGGTTTCGCTGCGCTCAGCTCTAAAAAGTTTCGACCCGACCCCGCTTGCCGTCGGCGCGGGTTTTGGCGTCGTGGCGTTGTTGCTGACTAGCTTGCCGCTGCCGAAAGCATTGCGCGGCGTACTCTGGCTGGCGGTTTGCGGCGGTGCCTTGGGGTACCTGTTCCAGAGCGCACCGTAACTTTCACGGAGGCCGCCTTGATATGCGCATCGCGTTGATCGGTTGCAGCTACCACTGGCATGCCTACGCGTCGATTCTGGAAAAGATTCCCAATGCGAAGCTCGAAGCCGTCGCCTGCGGTAGCGCGGAAGAAGACCTGAAGTCCTTCGCCACCGCGCCGGGCATTCACGACGGCGTGCGACGCTTCGCCGATCCGCGCAAACTGCTCGACGAAGCCAAGCCGGACCTCGTACAGATCAGCACCGAGTTTGCACCGATGGCAGGTTTGATCGGCGCCGCGTTGGAGCGCAAGATTCCGGTGCTCGCCGAAAAACCGATTGCGATGCATCGGGAAGAGCTCGCGAACCTTTGGGCGGTCTTCGACAAAAACAAAACGCCGCTTTTTGCCATGCAGGGCATGCTGGCGAGCCCTGCCTTTCGCGCTGCCGAAGCCGCCGTACGTGCCGGGCAGATCGGTGAAGCATTCGCCAGCAATCACCAGAAATCGTATCGCTGGAATGCGCGACCGCCGAGTTGGCGCGAGCGCAAGACCTTTCCGGGGCTGACCCCATGGGTCGGCATCCACGCGCTGGCCTGGATGACGCGCTGTCTGGGCGACGTCTTTACTGAAGTCTCGGGTACGGAAGGCGGCGCGCTGCATCCCGAAACGCCCGCATGTGCGACGCAGGCGGGCTTTACTTTCAAGCAGGTCAATGGCGGCTTCGCCAATCTGTCCATTGATTACCTGCGCCCGCGTGCCGCACCCACGCATGGCGACGAACGCCTGCGCATCGCCGGCTCGAAAGGGGTGCTCGAAGCGCTCTCGGTAGAAGAGCGCTGTACGCTGATCGAAGAACAAGCCGCGCCGCGCAACCTGGAGCTTAAGCCCGTCGAAGATCCGAATGTGGTCTTCGCACAAAGCTTGCTTGGCGCAGGCACGCCGCCGGTGAGCGTGAAGGAGTGCTTTCGCGTCACCGAGCTGGGCTTGTGCGCACAGGAAGCCGCAGAATCCGGCCGTGCGGTGAAGCTGACGCCGAGTCCGTATGCGCTGTAAACGGCACGCACCGTCGCCTGCCCTTCCAATATTCAGATGATGTATTGCAGCTCCTTTGGCGTTCGGTGCATTCTAAAAAGCCAGCGGGAACCTTGGCCGAAGATCCCGATCTTTGGTTGGAAAAGAGCTACGTCAATTTACATCCGTCAGTCAAACCAGATCCGCCATGTGGTACACAAAATTCATGGGGTGAGTACGCAATGCGCGCGCATAAAGGAAATGGGTCAATTGACCTCTGTTTGAATGCGATTGACCTGTATTTGAGGTCAATACCTCTATGAGCGAAATTGTAAATTTTGTGCTCGTTGTGCGTTGATTTGGTATTTATAGGGGTATCGAGGCAGGTAGGACCAGCGAAAAGTAAACGCGTCTTCTGCATGTAAAACGTACGCTCGCTCCGGGGGCGCAGCCGCCTGATCGCGCCAACAAAGATGCCGTGAACACAAACTATGGCATCCAACTAACTGAAAATAATATACCAGTATAGTGTGGGTGTGTCAAGGATTTCTGGTGAGAATTTCGGTCGCACGCTGGAGTAAGCTTCTGCGTGGTACCCCCGGATCGCAAGCTTTGTCGGCGACCGCTCGGGCCGCCTGGCGCAGGGAGGGCACGCCAGCCGCCAGCCCTGCCGAATTTTTGATTATTTATTGCAACCCCTTTCGCTTCTTATGCATTCTAAAGACGCCATGGGAACGACGATGACCGAGAAACAGAATTCAAACGCGGCCCCCACCGCCCAGCCCCGCGGTTCGACTGTGCAGGCCCTGCAAAGGCTGGCGCAGACGCGGGACCCGGAAGCCTGGGGCCTGCTCGTTGAGGGGCATGGCACCGCGATGCTGCAGGCCTGTCGGGGGATCTTGCGCGACCCGGCACTGGCCGAAGACGCCTGTCAGGAGGCGCTCTTGCAGTTGCGTGACCGCGCGGGCCAGTTCCGTGCCTTGGGAGAGAACCCCGAAGCCGCCGCACGCGGTTGGATCATGCGGCTGGCTTGCAATACCGCCTTGCAGATGCTGCGTATGCGCAACACCGCGCGCAAAAGCGAAGCGCAACACATGCAGGCCCGGGAAGCGCAATCGCCCGCCCCGCCTGCCGAAGGAAGTGAGGCTGCCATGCACGCCGAACGCGCCGCCGAGGTCAATCGCGAGTTGGCGCAGATGTCCGAGCGCGAGCGGCTCCCCATCGTCCTGCATTACCACGGTGGGCTGGGGTACGAAGAATTGGCCGCGACGCTGGGCTGTCCCGTGGGCACGGCCAAAGCGCGCGTCTCGCGGACCGTCGAAAAACTGCGCCAACGCCTCGCATTCCTGGGTCTCGTACTGACTTTTGTGGAAGTCTCCGCCGTCTTGGGCTCCGGCCGGGCCGAGGCGTCGGAAATGGGAAGCGCTGCGTCAGGCGCCTCCGGTGCTGTAAGCGCCGCGGACGCCGCGCGTATCGCGGAATGGAAGTCATTACTTGAAAGCTCACGCCAGCCGGCCTTCGATGCCCTGGCTTCGCAAAAAGGACTCTCAACCATGCAGAAAATTGGAATCGGCGTCGCGGTCCTACTGGCTGCGGCGCTGCTCTTGTTTACGGGTCTGAATGGAAACAGCGCGGAAGACCCCCAGCCGCTGGACGCGGTGCGCGGCGATCCGGGAACCGCTCCCGCGCCGGCCAAGCCGCTGACAGATCCGAATGTGCCTATAGCGCCGGCGGCTCCCGCCAGCGCGGCGGAAAAAAAGCAGGCCGCTGATGACAGCGTGAAGTTCGCCTGCGATCTATATGCGAAACTAAGCGAGAAGAAGGACGCGGATGGGCAGGTGGGCAATCTGTTCTTTTCTCCGTATAGCGTCTGGACCGCGCTGGCGATGACCTATGCCGGCGCGAGCGGCAACACCGCCGCTGAGATGCAGAAGGCCTTGCACTTCACGCTGGGACAAGAGCGCCTGCATCCGGCCGTGGGGGCGCTTCTGGCCGCGCAGAACCCTGGTCCCAACGCGCCCAAGCGCGCGTATGTGCTCAATGTCGTTAACCGCCTCTGGGGTCAGAAGGGCTATCCATTCAGGAAAACATTTTTGGACCTGAACCAAACCCACTACGGCGCGGGATTGGAGCTTGTGGATTTCACTACCCAGGCTGAGGTGGAGCGGGTGAAAATTAACAAATGGGTCGAGCAGCAGACCAATGAGAAGATCAAGGATCTCATTCCGCCCAAGTTTCTCGACGAAAGCTCCCGACTCGTGCTGACCAATGCGATTTATTATCTCGGGTCGTGGGAACACCCATTCTTCAAGGAGTATGTGCATAACGAGCCCTTCATGCTGGCTAACGGCAAGCAGGTTCAGGTGCCGCTCATGTCTCAGAGCGGTGGCATGGCCTGGATGGCCGAAACTGGAAAATTTCAGATGGTGGAATTGCCATACAAGGGAAACGAGCTTTCCATGCTGCTGCTCGTGCCGGCCAAGGGCGTCGAGGTCACCGCGATCGAGAAGGAGCTCACGCCTGCGAACCTGACCCAGTGGATCGGAAAACTGAAACGTGGACAAGTCGAATTATACTTGCCCAAATTCAAGCTGAGCTGGGCGGGCGAAATTAGCCCGCAGTTGAAATCACTGGGTATGCAGGATGCCTTCAAGCCTGGCATTGCCGATTTCACGAGCATGGCCGATACCCGCGAACTGTTTGTAAGTGTTGTGCTTCATAAGGCCTTTGTTGCCGTCGACGAGAAGGGCACGGAAGCCGCCGCCGCCACGGCGGTTATCATGAAGCCCGGCGGGATGCCGCATTTCGACGCCACAATCCGCGCCGATCATCCGTTCCTGTTCCTGATCCGCGAAAAGGCGACAGGTAACGTGCTTTTCATGGGCCGCGTTATGGAGCCCAAGCAGGAAGCCGAATAACCCGAGGTTCATAAACCAAGCAAGCCGCGTCCGGGATGCCGAACGCGGCTTGCTATTTTTGAATCGGAGAAAAGTTTAGTCGGCGCCGGGGTCGGCGGGACGCGTGCGCTGGTTGTTCATGCGCCGCAGGCGCTGCGCCATCAGGCTCATCACTTCCAACGCAAAGTCGGGCGTGTTCTTGACCAGGTAGCGGAAGCGCTCGCGGTTGATCGGTACAATCTCGCAATCGGTGGCGGCCAGCGCACTGGCGCTACGCGGGTTGGAATCCACCAAAGCGACTTCGCCGAAAATTCCGCCCGGTTCAACGATTTCGACGATCGTATCGCCGACCATCAGATGCACCGTTCCCGCGCGCACGCAATATAAGGTTTCGCCGGTGTCGCCCTGCTTGAAAATAAATTGGCCGGCCTTCGCGCTTTCAAAAGTTTCGCTGTAGCGGAACAGGCGCAGCGAGCTTTTCTTCATTTTTGGAAGCTGGGTATCCATGGCGGCGCTCCTTCAATATGAATTCCGCTTAATCTTACACCGATTGGCGTTCAATGCCAGCCTCCGGCTCGCGGGCGCAATTTGGGTTTGTTTCGATAATGTAATGCCGCGGGAAGGGTTAGCGGATTCAACTTTTTGAAGAAATCTGTGGTTAGGCCGCACTGCCGGTGTATTATATAGCAGTGATATAGCAGATAAATAGCAATGTGACGCAGGATGGAGTGCCGATGCCGCTTTTAGGACCCCGAGCCACCAGCACCGAAGCCGCGACGCGCAAACTGCGCGCGGAAATCCTGCTCGCGCTCAAAGAGAAGCGCCTGAAAGCGGGCGACCGCGTGCTCTCTGAACGCAAGTTTGCCGCGCGCCTTGGTGTCAGCTACATGACTGCGCGCAAAGCGCTGGGTGTGCTGGTCGGCGAAGGGCTTTTAGAGCGCCACCCGCGGCAGGGTGTTTTTGTGGGACTCGGCGCGACGCGGAATGTTCCAGCGCGGCGCAAGCTGAAGCGCGTGCGCGGACTCTTCTACCTGGAATTGTTCAGCGGGTTCTACGGGCAAATGGCCGCGGCGCTGACGCATGCGCTGGCCGAAGCCGGCGTGGAAATCACCTGGTCCACCGCCGCGGAATTGATGCGCCCGGAACTACGCGAACGCCTGAGTGAAAAAAGAGAAGACGCGTTTGTAGTCGTCGGACAGATGCCGCCGGATTTGCTCGCCGCGATCCGCGTGAGCGGCGCACCGATCACCGTCGTCGATCACACCTACGCCGGCCTGCCTGCGGATTGCGCGCTGCTCGACAACGAGGGCGTCGGCTTCGCGGCCGCGGAACGTTTCTTCTCGCGGGAGCGCAGGCGCGTCGCTTACCTGGGCGGCGAAATGAACCCCAAGCATCCGCAGTACGCGCCGCAGCGCCGAGCGGAATGGCCCAATAGCGTGTTTCGTTCCATGGGTGTGCGGCGCGCGTACGTCGAACGCGGCCTGCCCATCGACGAGAAACTTTTTTGCGCGGCCGAAAGTCTGACGCGGGTGCGCGCGCTGGCTGCGGACTGGTTTGCGCCGGGTTCGGTGGCCTCGCGCCCGGACGCGGTCCTGTGCTTCGACGCCAGCGCGGCGGTGATCCTGATTGAAGCGGCGCTGGCGAGTGGTCTGCGCGTGCCTGAAGACTTTGCCGTGCTGGCCACCGGCGGGCCGCCAGAATGGGCTACGCCGCGCATCTCGCTGGCGCATTACAATGTGGACTGGGAAGCACTGGGCCGCGAAGCCGCGCGGCTGTGCCTCGCGCGTGAAGCCGAACCTGCGGCGCCGCCGCGGCGCGTTGTCGTCCCGTGGAGTTTCGTGCCGGGCCAAAGTGCCGGCCAATAAAAGGAGCAAACCATGCGTGGGGAGGGCGTGCTTATGCTGATTCTATTTGCGGCGGGAAACGTATGGGGCGGCGATGCGCCGAAGCCCAAGGACCTTTCGAAGGGCGCCACGATTCTGCTAATCGGCGATTCGATCTTCGACATTCACGAAGGCGACAAGCGCCTCGAAGCGGTCCTGAAAGCCGCGCTTACGAAGAAGGCGCCGCAAGGCCAATGGGCGGTTTTCAATCATGCGCAGGGCGGGGAGTACATCGGCCCCAAGGTTGGTGAAGCGGCGAACACCTCGGGCCCGTTCTTCGATTCGGACACCGAAGGGCGTTACTTCCGCGTGCTAAAGAAATGTCCGAAGGCCGATGTGGTGGTGATCAATTTCGGCGCGAACGATGGGAAGGTCTACGGGCCGGATGTTTTCCGCAAGCGACTCGAATTCCTTTGCGGGCAGCTTGAAAAAGATTACCCCGGCTGCGTGATCGTCTTCTCGACGGGCATGTATCTCGATCCCAAGCATTCGGCGGGCTACTACATCGACAAGCCCACGGTGCCGGGCTTCAAGAATGGCGACTCGCGCAACGCGTACCTTGAACCCTTCGCGAATCAGGCCCGCGAACTGGCCGCGGCCAAGGGCTATCTGGTTGCCGATGTCGCGCGGCTGATGAAAGCCGAGACGGACAAAGGCAACTGGGATTTCCGCATTCGCGCCGGCAACGGCGATCCGAAAGACGACCCGAAGCACGAAGGCGACATGAACTGGTTTTCCGACGTGCATCCGAGCGATCGGGGCACGGCTTTTATTGCCGACACGATTGCCGACGCCCTCCTGGCCAAGCACTAGTAAAGGAACAAGCCATGACGCTAACGAAAACGCTGGGCCTGCTGTGCGCGCTTGTGCTGTTGAATGCTTGCGCGTTGCGCGCGGCGGAATTCGTGGTGAGCCCCGCCGGCGACGACGGCGCGGCAGGCTTGCGCGCCGCGCCGTTCAAGACCATCGCGGCGGCGCTGGGCAAGGCGGGGCCGGGCGACCATGTCGTGGTGCTCGCGGGCACTTATAAGGAAACGCTGACGCTGCCGAAGTCCGGGGAGGAGAATAAACCAATCACCGTATCCGCCGAAGGCGCCGTGGTGCTTACGCCGGGCAAGGACGAGCATGGGATCGTTGGGCGCGGCGTGGGTTTTCTGGTCGTCGAAGGCTTCGAAGTCGACGGCGCGAGGCAGGGCCTCAAATTTAAGGATGGCCACGACATTACGTTACGCAAAATCAAATCGCATGGGAGTGAAGATGGCCTGGCTTTTGAAGGCGCCAAGGCAGAACGCATGCTCTTTGAAGATGTGGAACTTTTTGACAACGTGAAGGGCGGGATGGACGTAAACAATCCCGTGGCGATGGATCACGTGATCTTCCGGCGCTGCTCCGCGTATCGCAACGGCTGTAAAGGCGGCACCGATGGCTTTGGGATCAGCCACGATTGCACGGCTAAGGACGTGCGCTTTGAAGCATGCCAGGCCTACGAAAACGGTTCGGATGGCTTCGATCTAAGTGGCAAGAAGGGCTACGGTATTACCGTGATCGACTGCGTATCGCATCACAACGGCACCAAAATGTGGGGTGCGAATTTCAAATGTTGGAACCCCGGCTCGACCTTCACCAATTGCGTGGGCTATGCGACGGGCGAAACCAACGACGGCAACTTCGAAGCGCACGCCGACAACATCACCTTTATTCATTGCACGTCCGGCGAAAACCGAGACTCGGGCTTCGTGATTACCGGCCAGAAGGCGAAGCTGATCGATTGCATCATCGCCGACGCGAAGAAGCACACGCTGAAATTCTACAAAGACGACAAGCGTCCGGAACCGACGGTCACCGCCGATCATTGCTTGTTCTTCAACTGCGGCGACCTTGGGCCTTTCAAAGCCGATGACAGCGGAAACCTGGTCGGCGATCCGAAATTCAGCGACCCGGCCAAGGGCGATTATCACATCAAGCCCGGCAGCGCGGCGGCGGGCAAAGGCACGTCGGCCAATGTGGAGAAGGATGCGGCGGGCGTTGCGCGGCCCAAAGAGGCGCCTTCAATCGGCGCGTTCGAGCCTGCCAAGTAGCGTTACAGTGATTCGGTACCCGGCGCGATGTCGCCGTGCACTGGTTGCGCAGGTTTGATGCAATATGTCAGCACAGCAGCAAAAAGAGAAACGAGCGCAAAGGCGCCTACGCCGGCTTCGTAACTTCCGGTGCGTTCCTTAAGCTGGCCCATCATCTGCGGGCCAAAAAGTCCGCCGATCAGATTGCCTACGGAATTGATAAACGCTATGCCTGCCGCGGCGGCGGGACCGCTTAAAAAGACCGGCGGCAGCGCCCAGAACGGTCCGAGCGTTCCGAAAATCCCCAGCGCGGCGATGAAAAAGAAGCAGACGCACAATGTTGTCGAGGTAAGCGTGATCGCTCCAGCGGCGAAGCCTGCAAAGCTGAGCAGCGCGCCGGCGATCACCCAGCCGCGGTAATTGCCCGTGCGATCCGCGCCGCGCCCGAAAATCACCAGGCCGATCGTCGCGCCCGAATACACGATCGCCATCAGATACCCTGCGGTCAGGTTCAGCGCGTTCTTGGCGTCATCCGTGCGCTCGGCTTCGGGCAGCGCAGCGAGCAGGTCCTCCTTAAAAATAGACGGCGCCCAGTAATGCACGCAATAGAAACCCAACAAAATAAATCCGTAGGCGAAACACAATAGCCACACACGTGGAGATGTGAAGGCGTGCTTGAGCGAGTGATGCCCGTGGCCGTGCACTGCGCCACGTTCGGCTTCGAGACGCTTCGACAGCCAGTCGCGTTCTTCAGGCTCTAGCCACTTTGCATCCTTGGGTTCATTATCCAGATAAAATAGGATCACAATTCCGGCGAAGATGGTGGGAATGCCTTCCAATAAGAACAGCCATTGCCAGCCGCGCAGGTCGCCAACCTTGTCGAGGCGCATGATCAGGCCCGCGAGGGGCGAGCCGACTACGCCGGACAGCGCGGTGGAAGTGAGAAATAATCCGCCGGCCTGCGCGCGCTGCTTTGCGGGAATCCAGCGTGTGAGATACAGCACCATGCCCGGGAAAAATCCTGCTTCGGCA
>Ga0265314_10003433_pt1 | contig 15310 bp, 11 predicted proteins | sample 4126metaG_FD_203106 | JGI IMG/M metagenome (GOLD analysis project Ga0265314, IMG submission 203106) | Rhizosphere microbial communities from Carex aquatilis grown in University of Washington, Seatle, WA, United States - 4-1-26 metaG | ecosystem: Host-associated > Plants > Roots > Rhizosphere >... | reverse complement strand
GTCGCTGGTGTTACGAAACCGCGTCTTGTCCGTGAAATTGGTGGTCTCGACGACCAGCGTGTTGCCTTCCCAATGCCCACGCGCATCTCCCAGCCACTGGCGCACAGTCGACGGCAGATGCGGCCGCGCATCTAGAGGAATGATTCGCACGTCATGAATCATCTCCACCACAATCGCCACATACCCAGGCGATTGAAAAATCTGATAGTTATCGTTATACGGACCGGGCAGCATCGGCGGACCCGCGGTCGGCCACAAAATGCAGCGCTCGGTGAGGCCGCGATTCTCCGGACCATCTGCGGGATGCAGGCGCCTCTGTTCCGCCAGCGCCGCCGCGCGCCTCTCGCCATCTGCCGTTAGGGCAGGCAGCTTGCCATCCGCCGGATCGACAATCATTGACGTCCGCAGCGTTTTGACGACTTTTGTACCACGATCCCACCAAGCTTCGTTATACGCCAAGGCCACGTCGGTCGAGATATCGCTGCGCCGCCGGTCTACGTTGGCGTTCGCGACCACGTTCTTTTCATACGCTGCGGCTTCCGCTTTTGTGAAGAATGCTTTTCCCGCCAATTCGGCGGGGCGTTCCAGCGGCGTGATGGTCGCGTTGGTCCAGACCCCTTGCAGATCCGGTTGACCGTCCGCCGTGTGCGGCGGAGTCCACGCCGCTTGAGCGATCAACGCGCAAAACACTAGTAAATTCATAGCTGCCTATGGCTTCTTGCGATACTGCCCGTAGAGCAGTTCTTCCACGAACTCGACGCACTTGAATTCCATTAACTGGACGTTCTTTTCCTGGCGCCGGTAAATCGGCATGCTGATCTTCCACGGCTTGGTGAAGACGTTCTTGTCCTCGATGGTGGCTTCATACATCAAGGTGTCGGCGCCGCGCAGGGTGTAGCGTTCGACCACGTGCAACGCGTCGGAATGAAAATCGCCAGCGCGGTCGAACCAGGTAGAATCGTTCAGCCCAGTGACATCCACCACCAGCGTGTCGCCTTCCCAATGTCCTACCGATTGCCCCATCCAACTATCGATCGGCGCCGGTCCCGGGTCCTTCATATATATGGTGCGCGCCGCGTTCGCATACTCGTAGCTGATCAAAATGAACTGCGGCGTCTGCACGATCTGGAAGGGGAAAGGCATGTAAGTCGCGCGGGGGACTCCGGGTAGATAGCATTTCACTTCGGGGTCCAGTTTGAGGCGGTCCGCGAAGTTCGCCTTCTTGGTCGCGAGCGCTTCGGGCTTGTAGGGAATTTCTTCGCCTTCGACTACGCCTTGCCCGGGGGGCATCGCGCCGATAGCGCCGAGCGGGATCATGGGGCCCGCGGCGGCGGCGTGGCCTTGCAGATCCCAATTGGCTGTAGTCAGAACCTGCCAGATTCCGTTCAGGTTGGGTTTGCCGTCCGGAGTCCGCCGCACCTGCCCTGCCGCCGGCAGCGCCAGCAAAACCACCGTAAACATCCAGACTTTAAATGGTTGCAACACGAACTTGATCGTACATTCGGGCCATTTCGAAGTCAACCCAACTCACTTCCCAACAAGGTGCGGCAGGTCTTTTTCATTTTCCAGGCAAACATAATCGATTAAATCGGTATCCAGTTGCAGGATCTGGTTCAGCTTGATGGTCCAGGGCTTGGTGTAGGCTTTCAGATCGTCCACCGTGAGTTCGACTTCCAAACGTCCGAAATTGGGACGGCGGATGCGTTCGGTGATGGTGGCGGCATCGGTGATCGGATCGCCGCCGGAATCGAGCCAAATCCCGTCACGAAAGCCGGTGGTTTTAACAACCAAGGTGTCGCCGTCCCATTTCGCCGTCGAATAGCCGTTCCACGACGGCTGCGGATCGGCGGGCGCGGGTCGGCCATCAGTGAAGATTTGGCGGTAGCTCACGTTGTATTCGCTGAGAATCAGCAGCAGGCCCGGAACCTGAACGATCTTGCGGAACAGCGGAATCGTATGCGATTCAACAACGCCGATGGGGAGACAATGCGACAGAGGATCTTCCAGGCGCAGCGCGGCCGCGCGGGTCTTTGCCAGCTCCAGCGCCCACGGCCGGTAGGGCAGGTCTTCTTTCAGCCCCCAGCCGATCTTGCCGAATTCCTGCGGAACAAAAAAATCGACGCAGCCCTCGGGCGGGCAGGGCTTGTTGTGCTCTACATCCCAGGTGCCGGTGAAGTCGGGCTTGCCGTCGGGGGTGCGCGGGGCGGGGGCGGAAAGATTGGGCTTGCCGTCGGGCGTTCGCGGGATGCCTGCGGTCGGATAATTCCACTGCGCCGAGAGCGGCAGTGCCAGGGCCGCGAGCAATATCGACAGAGCCTTCATATTACGCTTCGTTTTACTCTTGGCGCGGCCGCGGGTGTTCTTTTCGACGCGCAGCTTCCAGGCAGCGCGCAGGGCACCGGCCAGAACGTCCTCGTTGGCTTGGGCGAGACGAATGTGGGTCGACCCCATGCGCCCCCATCCGCCGGCGATGGGGAGGAAAACATCGGGTTGCTCCTCGACGAAATCCGCCTGCATTTCGGGCGTCAACATCAAATTGCCGTAGCCTTGTTTTCGCGACGCCAGGGTGGCGAAGATACGGCCGCCGACGCGAAAGTCGGCTGCCCCCATGTGCGAACCTTCTTCGGCGCCTTCGAGGCTCAATGCGATTCGGCGGAAATCGGCGGCGGTCATTCGTTCTCCCCGGCGGGCCGGCTTCCCGTGACGAAGCGCCGCAGCACGCCTGATCCCAGCCACCACAGGGCCGCGACGATCACCAGCAGCATGAGCCAGCGTAGCGCTCCGGCGAGGAATGCGGCGTTGATCTCGGGCCATTCGAAGCGGAATTGGCGGAGGCGGTCGAAGCGTTCCATCATCCAGTGCCAGGCGGTATGCGCCACCAGGGCCGACAGGATGATGGTGCCCATCCGTTCCGCCACTACGTAGCGAAACAACAATTCCAGCGCAGGCACCAGCACTGCAAGCACCAGCAACTGTCCCAGTTCGACGCCGATGTTGAACGATAACAGGGAGGTCAGCAGGTGGTCGCCGGCGAACTGCAGGGTTTGTTTCAGCGCGAAGGAGAAGCCGAAACCGTGCACCAGACCAAAGCCGAAAGCCATCATCCATCTTTGGCGAACGGTGCTGGTGGTCACGATGTTTTCGAGCGCCATGTAGACGATGGAGGCTGCGATCAGCGTTTCGATCAGCGGCGGAAACCACAGCGCGTCGGGGCCCAGGTTGTAGGCTGACGCGATCAGTGTGATGGAGTGCGCTACCGTGAACGCGGTCACTACGGGGATCAATCCGCGAAATCGCCGGAACGGGATCACCAGGCACAGCAGGAACAGCAGGTGGTCCGTGCCATCCAGAATATGGAGGAAACCTTCGCGCACGAAGCGCAGCGAGGCTTGATACCAGCGCGGGTCGAGCTTGACGATCCCGGGATCGTTGTCGAATTCGAACGCGCGGACCACGTAGGTCCCACCGATCTGCGGCACCAGGAAGCGCAGCGCGGTCACGGTGCGGACACCCAAACGGTCCAGGGCCGGATAGATCGCGAATTCCGAGTGCTCGGATTGAATCGGGTATTCGAATAGCACATCGAGCATGGTCTGATTCCACACTACGTTGGTATTCAAGGGGAGCCCAGCGCCCCTCACGTGCGCCAGCGCGTCTTCGTAGGCCGCGAAGGAGCGGTCAGATTCGAGAGACACCATGGTCGCCACCACTCGCGGTTTCGGGAGCCGCGTGTCGCCCTCGTAGATCGCGATAGCGTCGGCGATCCACAGAGTCGCGGCATCGGCGAGAAACGGGCCGGTGCGAGCCAGATCCAGATAGCCCGGTCCTTTCTGCGGAAACTCGACATCGCGCATAGCCTTCATGGGGGCGCGTACCAGCAGGCGCAGACGCTGGCCCTCGGGCTTGAGAAACGCTTGCACCGTGACGTCGTTCGGAATGTCGTGGGCCTGGGCGCCAAACGACGACGCGAGGGAGGCGGCCAGGGCGATCATCAGCAGACGCATGCAAATCAACCGTGTCTGGTATAGTATCTCAACATGAAACGGAACCTCTTTATCGGCACCGCGTTTCTCACCACTATTGTTGCGCTTGGGATCGGCTCCAGCATTCTGGGCCGGAAGGCCGAAGCCTCGGCGATCCAGGCGCCGCGCTTCGAAGTCGATCCGATGTGGCCCAAGCCGCTGCCCAACCACTGGGTGATGGGCAACACGATTGGCGTGTCGGTCGACGCCGCCGATCACGTGTGGATCATTCACCGGGCGGGCTCGCTCGAAGCTAAAGAGATTTACGCCGTGACCAATCCTCCCGGCGCCACTTGCTGCCTGCCGGCGCCGCCGGTGCTCGAATTCGATCAGGAGGGTAACCTTATCGGGCACTGGGGTGGGCCGGGACAGGGTTACGATTGGCCGGAGTCAAACCACGGCATCACTGTCGACTACAAAGGCAACGTGTGGATTGGGGGCAACGGGCGCGGTCCGCAGCCCAAGGGCGAAGCGCCGGTCGAAGGCCAAGCTCCGCCGGCTGCGTTATTCAAGGACAACGAAATCCTTAAATTCACGCAGGACGGAAAGTTCTTGATGCAGATCGGCAAACCCGGCGGGAGCAAGGGCAGCAACGATATCGACAACCTCAAGGGGCCGGCCAAGATGTTCGTCGACCGCAAGACGAACGAGCTGTATGTCGCCGACGGATACGGCAACCATCGGGTCATCGTGTTCGATGCCGACAGTGGCAAGTACAAGCGGCACTGGGGGGCCTACGGCAAGAAGCCGGACGACGCCAACCTGGGCAATTACAATCCGGACGCTCCGATAGCACAGCAGTTTCGCAATCCGGTACATTGCGCCGAACTGTCGAACGACAACCTGCTGTATGTGTGCGACCGCGTCAACGATCGCATACAGGTCTTCAAACCAGACGGGACTTTCATCAAGGAAGTCTTCATCGCCAAGCGCACTTTGGGCGACGGCTCGGTGTGGGACATCGCGTTCTCAAAGGACCCGCAGCAGAAATACATTTACCTGGCCGACGGCGCCAACGAAAAAGTGTATGTGATGTTGCGCGATTCGCTGGAGATCTTAACCAGCTTTGGCGACGGCGGACGCCAGCCGGGGCAATTCTATGCCGTGCATAGCATAGCGACGGACTCGAAGGGTAACGTCTACACTACCGAAACCTATCGCGGCCAGCGCGTGCAGCGCTTCAATTACAAGGGCATCACTGCCGTCACTAAGATGGACCAGGGAGTGGTCTGGCCCTCTAAGAAGTAGCGGCGTTTACGCGATGTGCGCGCCTTGTGCATCGATATACACGGCATAAAGGGACTGGCTCCCGGCCATAAATAAGCGATTACGCTTGGTGCCACCGAAGCACACGTTAGCGCAAGTTTCGGGCATGCGGATCATGCCGATGCGTTCGCCTGCGGGAGTGATCACCTGTACGCCGGGGCGTGCGCCGGCCCAGATATTACCGTCGACATCGCAGCGGATTCCGTCGGCGGCGCTGGGCTCACCGCTGCCGGGGATGTCCAGTTGGATGAAACGCTTTCCGTTGCGGATGGTTTTGCCATCGAGATCGAAAACCCAGATCTGGCGCGCAGTGCCGGTGTCGGCTAGATAAACTTTTTTGTAGTCGGGCGAGAAGCAGATACCATTGGGACCATCGGTTTCGTCGAAGACTTTGTCGAGCTGTCCGGTCTTGGGGTCGGCGCGGTACACCGCCGGCTTCACCTCGGAATCCGCTTTGAAAGCTTCATAGTTGCCGCGAATGCCGTAGGTGGGGTCGGTGAACCAGATGCCGCCGTCGGGATGCACCACGATATCGTTCGGCGAGTTCAGGCGCTTGCCTTCGAACTTGTCGGCTATGACGGTGACGGCGCCGGAATGCTCATAACGCTCGACCCGCCGTCCGCCGTGTTCACAGGAGAGCTGCCGGGCCTCGTAATCGAAGGTATTGCCGTTGCTGTAGCCCGACGGATTGCGGAATACGCTCACGTGCGCATCTTCCTCGAGCCAGCGCATCTGCACGTTGTTAGGAATGTCGCTCCACACCAGGTAACGCCCGACGCCATTCCACGCGGGTCCCTCGGCCCAACCGGTTCCGGTGTAGAGGCGCTTGATCGCGGTATTGCCAATGATGTAGCGGCGGAAGCGGGGGTCGAGAGCAACGATATCGGGATCGGGATATTGCAACGGCGTATTGCCCGACCAATCGCGCGGCGCGGGGACGGGGTTGATGCGCGTGGGCTGCTGGGCTCTGGAGACGGCGGGGAGCAGAGCGGCTCCCAATGTGGACATCAGGAACGACCGACGATCTGATAGTTGGGCCATAACCGTTAGGTATACCGCAGGCTGGGATGCGACGCCAGCAGCTCAGCGGAACTAGCGTGGAGAGGGCACGTCGCAGGACGGAGCGGGAACGCGGGCTTGCTGCAGTGGTGCTAGCTGATCCGTGCGCGGCATGAGTTGCCGATCTGTGTGGTGGACGTCTTCGGGGATGCGCGCTTTCGACAAAGGGACGGAGCAGGTGGAAGAGGGCGGCGCAGCAGCCGTGATGAACACGACGGGAAGCATCGGTTTGGGATGGATCAGCACTTGCGGACTCCATGTGCCAGAAGCCAACGGTCCGTAAAACCGGCCCGTAGGCTGGGTCTGTTCCTGAGCGAAGGTCATCGACGCCAGCGCAAGGAGGCAAAGTACTCGCATGACCGGGAGTTTACTAGAGCAAGGTGAGGGACGGCAAGCGTCCTTGGACTTCACACAAACCCCATGATAAACTTCCGGGTTCCACTGAAAGAATTTCCTAGGAGGTGCCTGTGAAATTTCAACTCGCACTCGCTATGCTGTGCGCCGCGCTGCCGGGCGTCGGGCAACAACTTACTCCGGCGCAAATGAATGCGAAGGCTAAGGCGCAGAACGTGCCGGAGATTCCGTTTGACTCGGCACCGAACTTTTTGAAGCTGCCATCCAATCTGTATTTGGGCGAGGGCATTGGCGTGGCTACCAATTCGAAGGGCCACATTTTTGTATATACCCGCAGCCAGGAAACGCGGTTGTTCGAATTCGATCAGCGGGGCGTGTTCGTGCGTGAGATTGGCGAGGGGCTCTACGGGTTCGTGTTCGCGCACGCGGTGAGGGTCGACAAAGAAGACAATATCTGGGCGGTCGACGAAGGCTCCAACATGGTGATCAAGTTCAATCCGGCCGGGCAGGTTGTCATGCTGCTGGGGCGGCGGCCGGAATCGGTGGAGGGTTTGGAGCGCACGCCGGCTGGGAATGCTCCGGTGCCTGCGGCACAGCCTTATTTGTTCAATCGGCCGACGGATGTGGCGTGGGATGCGGCGGGGAACATTTTCGTCTCCGATGGTTACGGGAACTCGCGCGTGGTGAAGTACGACAAGAACGGGCGCTTCATTGCGACGGCCGGAACCAAGGGACCGGGGCCGGGGCAACTGAATCTGCCGCACTCGATCGCGACCGACGCCAAGGGCAATGTGTATGTGGGCGATCGTAGCAATCGTCGCATCGAGGTGTTCGACAACGATCTGACCTTCAAGGCGATTTACGATAACGTGGGCGCGCCGTGGGCGCTGTGCGTAACGCCGGGTCCGCACCAATACCTGTATAGTTCCAATTCGAATCCAGACAATAACAACGCGGAGATCGCGGCGGTGACCGGTGATATTTACAAGATGGAGCTGGATGGGACAGTGGTGGGCAAGTTCGGCAAGGCAGGCAAGCAACTGGGGGCGTTCACTACGGTGCATGAAATCGATTGCCGCAATGAAAACGAATTGCTGGTGTCTGAGATCACCGGATGGCGCGTGCAGAAGCTGACGCTGCATCCTGACAAGGCTGCAAAGTAGGAGACTGCCATGAGATTTATTACGTCGCTTCTGTTTGTCGTTACACTCTCGGCGCAGAGCATTCCTGAGATCCCCTATGACTCGGCGCCCAATCTACTGAAGATGCCGCCGCATATTTATCTGGGCGAAGCGGCCGGGGTCGCTACCAATTCGAAGGGAAATATTTTTGTCTATACGCGTACCGGTTCAAGCAACGCCACTATGGGTGGATCGCGCACCTTCACGCACGGCGGTGCGCGGCTGTTTGAGTTCGCGCCGAATGGCAACTTTTTGCGCGAGATCGGGCAGGGGCTGTACGGATTTCTGTTCGCGCATGTGGTGCGTATCGATCCGCAAGACAACATCTGGGTGGTGGATGAAGGCTCCAGCATGGTGATTAAATTCGATCCGGCGGGGCGCGTCCTTCTCACTCTAGGGCGCAAGCCGGAGGCGGTTCGTGTTCCTGCCACGGAGGCCGGAGAAGGCGAGGGGGCGGGTGGACGCGGCGGTCTTCCGGGGGCGGGTGTGAAAGGAGATAATTTCAACCGGCCTACCGATGTGGCGTGGGATGCGGCGGGCAACATTTTTGTGTCCGATGGATACGGCAACTCTCGCGTGGCGAAATTCGATAAGAACGGGTTGTTCATCAAGTCATGGGGCTCGAAGGGAACGGGTCCGGGGCAGTTTGATCTATTGCACACGATCGCGGTTGATCCGCAGGGGAATGTGTACGTCGGTGACCGCTCGAACAAGCGCATTCAAGTCTTCGACAACGACGGTAATTTCAAAACGCAATACACGAATGTCGGCGCGCCTTACGCGATCTGCATTTCTGGTGGAGCGCACCCATATCTGTACACTTCCAATTCGAATCCCAGCACATCAATGGAGAACGGCGAGATCTACAAGATGGAGCTCGACGGGCGCGTTATCGGCAAGTTCGGCAAGGCAGGGAAATTGATCAAGGAACTGGGGACGGTGCATGAGATCGATTGCCGAAATCCCAATGAGATCTTCGCAGGCGAGCTGACCAACTGGCGGGTGCAGAAACTGGTATTGCATCCGACTCCATGAAGGCGCTCGGCACATTCTTTTTGCTGGCGCTTCTGGCGCAAGGGCAAACGCTTCCGCCGCCGGGGTTTCATCATCTGCATTTGAACTCGGTTGATCCCGACAAGGCCATCGACTTTTACACACGGCAGTTTCCGAGTACGGAGAAAGCGACGTTTGCGGGCGCGCCAGCGTTGAAGTCGGGCAAGGTTTACGTCTTGTTCACGAAAGTGAAGGCACCACCGCCGATAACGCCGCAGACGGCGATCTGGCATTTCGGCTGGCATGTGGTGGATGTGCAGAAGAACAAAGCTGAGTACCTGGAACACGGTGTGAAGCTGCTGCCGCTGTATACGACAGACGAAGGGGGATCAGTCTTCGTCAGCAGCGACACGTGGCCGGGTGTGGGAGGATCGCTGGGTTTAACGAAGCCGCAGATCGCGGACGCGAAGGCTAAAGGCGTGCAGCCGACGCATGGCGCGGGGTTTGCTTACCTTGAAGCTCCGGACGGCGCCATCATCGAATATCAGGGGAACATGCCGGCGGAGCGGTTCAATCATGTGCACCTGTTCCAGCACGATCCCTATTGCGCGGAGCTGTGGTATCGCCAGCACTTGAATGCACCTAGCCGTTCCACCTATACAGAAGGCACTTGCAAGGTGGCGCGACCCGAACTCTCATGGCCGTCTCTCGAACGCGCGGGGATGCTGCGGCAGCCGGCGGGAGTGACGTTCGACGATGTCGCTCTCACTTGGCATGTGCAGCAGGACGAGCGTCCGCTGACGCCCACGCGCGGACATCTTTACGATCACATCGGATTGAGCGTCCACGATCTGGATGCATGGATCGCGAAGCTGCGCGCGGAGCATGTGACGTTTCTTACAAAAATTTATAAGCTCGGCGAGGCGCGTGCAGTGATGATCGAGGGACCTAGCCGCGAGGCGCTGGAGTTGGTCGAAATCAAGTAGTGATAACGCCGCGGCAATCGCCGAAGCCGATGCGCATGCAGCCTTCACGCTCGCAGTAGGCTCGCAGAATCACTTCGTCGCCGTCCTCGAGATAGCGTCGTTCTTCTCCAGTGGGCAGATGGAAAGGCTCGGTGCCGCGACGCGTCAGTTCCAGTAAGCAGCCGAGCGAATCGCGAGTGGGGCCGGAGACAGTGCCGCTGCCGAACAGATCGCCAGGGCGCAGGTTGCATCCATTGCTGGTGTGATGGGCGAGCATCTGGGCGACGGTCCAGTAGGTGTCGCGAAAGTTGCCGCGGCTGATCCGAATGGGCTCGGCGCCCGCTTCGCGCATGCGCTGCGAGGCCAGCCACACTTCAACGACTATGTCGATGCCGCCGCTGGCTTGATCTTCGGGCGAACACAAATACGGGAGCGGCGCAGGATCACCTGCGGGGCGAGGGAACGCGGGGGTCCGAAAGGGCTCGAGAGCTTCCAGAGGGACGATCCAAGGAGAGATGGTGGTGGCAAAACTCTTCGCGAGAAAAGGGCCGAGCGGCTGCGATTCCCAGACCTGAATGTCGCGGGCGGACCAGTCGTTGAGCAGGCAGAGTCCGAAGATGTGCGCGCGGGCCTGGTCGATCGGTACGGGTTCGCCGAGGCGGTTGGCAGGGCCGACAAACACACCTACTTCGAGTTCGTAATCGAGGGCGCGGGTGGGGCCGAAGCGCAGCACGGAGTCGGATGCGCGCGCTTGGCGATCCTCCAGCGCCATCACCATCTCGACGATTTCCAGCGAATCGCCGGCTTGGGCATCCGCAAGACTCAGCTGCATTTGTCCGGCGGGACGGTGAATGGGAGTTCCGCTGACCACGATTGACGACGCACGGCCGTGATAGCCAATGGGCAAGTGTTTGTAATTGGGGGCCAGCGGATTTCCCGGGCGGAACAGATTGCCTATGTTCGAGGCGTGATAGATCGACGTGAAGAAGTCGGTGTAATCGCCGATTGCCGCTGGCAGGTGCATCGCTGCGCCGGCGCGCGGGATCAGCAGCGGCTCGACTTGCGGACGCTGCGGCGATTCCACTGCGAGCAATTCCGTTAGACGGCGGCGGAGCGGGGGCCAGTGGTCCGGGCCCAGCGCCAGTAGGGGGTTTAACGACGCCGCGGCGCAAGTGCGCGCGGTTTCGGGCGAGAGGCCGTCCAGCAATCCGGCGCCGGCGCAAGCGCGCAGGTCGAGGATGAAATCGCCAATCGCCACGCCTATTCGCGGGTGCGTTCCAAACACGCCGTAAGGGAGATTCTGCAAAGGGAAATCGGTCGAGGGCTGATTTGCGGACTCCAGCCAACTGGTGCGATAGGTCACAGAATGTCATCGTATCGCAGACCGCTTCTCGACGCGCTTCGGGATGTTAGCGGTGGGGATTTAGCTCGTAAATTGCGTTTGCTATAGTTAGGTTGTTGGTGAGCGGGAGTAATTCAGTGGTAGAATGCCAGCTTCCCAAGCTGGACGTCGCCGGTTCGACCCCGGTCTCCCGCTCCAAAATCAACACGTACGACCATCCAAAAAGCCTGCGTTCTTTAACACCGCACTAATCGCTGGATCTCGCTGATGCAATCTCCTTGTCCGCGCCGGGCTCGCCGGTTCGCGTCTCATTGGAACAAACGGATTTGCTCTAGCGCGCATCCGCTGAATAGAATTGATCACGCGCTTTACAAAACGCTAACGTAGGAGACATTATGTCCAATCATCAGCAGAGAGATGGAATCTTGCGCAGACATTTCCTTGGCCGAACCGCCGGACTTGCTGTGATCGGCATGAGCGGCGCGAGGCTCGAGGCGCAGCCACCCAGCGCAAAAGCCGGGGGCGACCCGGATCTTGTCATTGTGAACGGCAAAATCCATACGATGGATCCGGCCAATCGCGTCGTCACGCAAGCGCTGATCCAGAACGGGCGTTTCACCGCTGTGGGCAACCGCGTCCCGGTTCCCCGCGGAAACGTGAGGCGTGTCGATGTCAAAGGGAAGACTGTGCTCCCCGGCCTCATCGACGCTCATAACCACATCGTGCTGGTCGGAAACCGGCCTGGATGGCACATGCCAATGGACAACGTTTTCACGATTCCGGACGCGATCTCCGTGCTCCAGACCCGCAGCGCCGCGGTTCCAGCCGGCGAATTCGTCACCACCATCGGACCGCTATCGGCCATGCAGTTCAATGAACGGCGCTTACCATCGCTTACCGAGCTAGATGCAGTCAACCGCCCGGTTTACCTGCAGGCGGCGCAAGGCGGCACGCGCACGAACAGCCAGGGCAAAGCATGGCTTGAAGCCCGCGGCGTGACGGTCGCGGCTGATGGCGCGATCGCCGCGCCGTCCATAGCCGCGGCCCTTCTGGCGCTCCGCAAAGAATTGCTCACCCCGCAAACCCGGAAGCGCTCCGCACTCGACGCGCTACAGTATTACGCCAAGCTCGGCGTCACGACGCACCGCGATTGCGGCGCATTTCACTCCGATGCGCCAACGGGCGCCATCGCCACTGAGAACACGTTTACGATGCACAACCCGTTTCTCGCGCTGCAGCATGAGGGAATGCTGCCTGCTCGCTTGCGAATTGACTTCTTGCAACAAGACTCGCCCACTGCGAATCCACCGCTTCCGACGCTGTCGCAGCGTTTGAAGTATTCCTTCCCTTTCTTCGGCGACGAGTGGATCAAAACGGGCGGCATCGGCGAATTCACCGGCGGCGGAGTGGACGGGCTGAGAGCGATTGCCCGGGCCGGGTGGCGCGCCGAGGACCATGCGCTCAATCTTGCCGGCGTTACCAATCTGGTGAAGGATCGCGAGACCGTCAACGCAGAGATTCCTCTTACCGGTCTGCGGTGGATCATTTCGCACGTGCCGGAGTTCCCGATGGATCTGGCCAACCGCATGGACGCCATGGGAATGGGCGTACTTGTCGGCTGGGGCCCGTTGCGCAACGGTACCAACCTGGGGCCGCCCTACCGCATGATCATGGATCATCGCATTAAGAAGGGGTACCATTCCGACGGCGGCGACATCACGGTCATCAATCCGTGGCTGAACTTTTCGACTATCGTTACGGGCCTGAATCTCGCCGGGCAGCCCATACTGGGCGACCAGAAGCTTACACGGCAGGAAGTCTTCTGGCTGGCGACGGCCGCCAACAAATGGTTTCTCGAGGAAGACGATCTCGGCTCGATCGAGACCGGCAACCACGGCGATCTGGTGGTGTTGGATAGAGACTGCTTCAGCGTCTCCGATGAAGACCTGAAGCGCACGCGATCGCAGCTGACGATTGTCGCCGGGAAGGTGGTTCACAACGACGGAGTGTTATAAGCGCCTGGTTTAAGGCTCACTGTAGACAACTTTCCCGTCCACAACGGTCAGCACGGAGTGCAATTTTTTGATTCCGTCGTCGGCAACTTTTTGCGAGTCGAAATAATCGCCGCTCAGCACGACAAGGTCGCCGAGCTTTCCCGATTCGATTGAGCCCAGTTTATCTTCTTCGTGAAAGAACCACCCGTTGTTGGCCGTGTAAAGCCGCAGCGCGGTATCGCGGGAAATCTGCTGGCCGTCGTTGATCAACGCACCGGCCGCGTTTTTGCCCGTCACCATGAAATAAATCATCAGCCAGGGATTCAGCGTTGAAATTTGGGCGGAATCGGAACCGGCACCTGCGCGGATGCCGCTTTCCACAATGGTCTTTATGGGAGGGCCGGAGCCTGGCATACCCGCCAGGTATTCGAAAGGATGAATAGCAATCCCGGCTCCCAATGCTTTGAAGCGTGCAATCGTCGGAGCATCGATGCGCGGCGCGTGCGCGATGGACCAGTGCAGCGGCGCGATGGGCGTCTCGGCGTTCACCTTCTCGAAGGTGGAGGCGGTCAACACATCTTCGTTCAGAGAAAGGCTGTGCTGTTGGAACGCCCATCCGCGTCTCGCCACCAGCTTCAACGCGGTCTCGTAGTTGCCTGGCATTTTCTGTCCGAACAAGGGCCACTCCGAGGCAAATTCTCCGATACCCGAGACGCGCATCATATCGTCGCCGAAATCGTAGAACATATTTCCCAGGCGGTTCTTCAGCATAGGAACGTCCGCTCGCGTGTCCATCGTCAGGAAGAAGATTCGCAAGCGGGCGGCCAAGGCGCCTTCGCGATGCAGGGCATTGACGGCGTCGTACATTACGTACGGATTTGCGGTGGCTAGCGTATCAGCGGCAAAAGCGTCGAGCATGTCCGGCGCCCCGGGCGGAATGAAGGCTCCCATGTCCACATTTGTGGTGACGCCAACCCGCACCGAATAAGCCAGGGCATCTCTTGTGCCGCGCTTCTGGTCCTCGATCGTCTGCAGAGCGCGTAACGCATTGAGCGCCGCGAGCGATGCGGCGTTCGCCGCGATCGCGCCGGTTTCGCTTACCATGATTCCCTTGCTGGCAAAGAAAGTCCGGCCTTTCGAGTTCGTGGCCGCCGGGCCCGTGAAGGCCTGATACAGCAGCATGGGATGCTCTGCATCCGCGGCGTCCAACTCCGCCAGGGTAGGCAGGCGTCTCTCGGCAAATTGCGCAATGTTCCACCCTCCCATAGCCGTGATGAACCCTCCCGCGGGAACACCCTTGGCCCGGGATCGCAACAACGCCTGTACGTCCGCGATGGACGCGGCGGTTTCCAGGCGCGTATCGAAGCCAGGTCGAATTCCCAGCAGCACAATGTGGTTGTGATTGTCGATCAGGCCCGGCACGGCGACGCGGCCTTTCAAATCGATGGTCTTCGTGCACGGGCTCACTTTGCCGCTCTGACCCACCAGATCGAAACGCCCGTTTTGAATGGTCAGCGACGTAACGATCGAATTTTTTGCATCCATGGTGTGAATGTGTCCATTGACGAGCCTCAAATCCTTGGCGTCTTTGCAGGTCTGAGCGGAGAGCGCAAACGGAACCATGAGCACGACGTCGAACAGGCGACTGAATTTCATTTAACTTTTGTACCGCATTCGAGCGACGGAAAATTTCTTGCGCAATACGCACTTATCGAACCACTGTCCCCTTGACTCCGTTATGTCGAAGTTGATAGCATTCGCCACCAGTAATGCTTGGGTCTCGGCCCGCTCTCTTCAGGGGCGGAAATGTCAGATAGGGAGAAACTCTCGATGTACACAAACTCGAAACACGCTCTGGCGATGGTTCTGCTGGCAGGGCTACTCACGTGTTGGCCCCTGGCCGCGCAAAGAACCACCGCGACGATCTCCGGAACGATTACGGATGCGAGTGGCGCCTCGGTTCCGGCGGTGACAGTACATGCGATCAGCGACGATACGGGCGCAAGCCAAGCCACCGTCACGGATTCGCAGGGACGTTTTCGCGTGGCTCAGTTGCCGGTTGGCACGTATCACGTGCAGGTGGAAAAGGCAGGGTTCCAGTCGGAAGTGAAAACCGGGATCGTACTCTCGGTCG
>Ga0265314_10003432_pt1 | contig 15312 bp, 9 predicted proteins | sample 4126metaG_FD_203106 | JGI IMG/M metagenome (GOLD analysis project Ga0265314, IMG submission 203106) | Rhizosphere microbial communities from Carex aquatilis grown in University of Washington, Seatle, WA, United States - 4-1-26 metaG | ecosystem: Host-associated > Plants > Roots > Rhizosphere >... | reverse complement strand
GATGGAGCGCGCAGCTCCACTTTTTGCGCACCGCCGGATGCCGTACAGCTCTTTGAAAACTGAAACGAAACAACCCAAAACTCGGGCCAGCCCCTTGACTCTCTCGCCTTTTCAGAGAGTGGCACCAACGACTTGGCAAGCTGATGCCGTATGCAAGGCAAACGGCTGCGCCTATTGCGCGCCATGCTTCTTAAGTAAATCCACGACCGCAGTGTGCCCGCGGCGCGTGGCCCAGGCCAGCGGCGTGGACCAAGGCGGGTCGTCGGGCAGGTTGGGCTTGGCGCCGCGGTCCAAAAGCAACTGAACCATCGGCAGCTTCCCGAACTTCGCCGCCCAACCCAAGGGCGTGGAGCAAAGGTCTTCGTCGCGCGCATGCAGGTCCGCGCCGTGGTTGATAAAATCCTCGGCTAATTCCACGGAGCCGCCTTTGGCGAACAGATGCAGCGGGGTAATGCCCAGCCAGTCGCGCTGGCTCGGGTTCATGCCATGCTTGAACAGGATCTCATTCAACTCGCGCGTCTTGGCGCCGATGGCCCAGGACTGGTCGATCAGCATGCGCTTGGGCAGGTCGGGCTGGTACTTGAGCATTAACCGCATGAAAGATTCCTGGCCTTCGCGCGCGGCGTAGGCCAGCGCGAGGGGGTCGTCGGCCTTGGTGGGATCCAGGGCGAAGACGGCCGCGGCGGTGCGCACGTCACCGTAGTACGCGAGGATTTCGACCGGCTGCGCGGCGCCGTAGGACGCGAGCAACTCGATCATCTTCTCGTCCTTGTTCATGGTTGCGCGGCTGAGGCCGTCGCCGGAGCTTTCGAGCATCGCGTTGGGATCGGCGCCGCGTTCCAGGAGCAGCCGGGCGATTTCGTGGTGCCCCGCGGCCGCGGCGACGTAAAGCGCGCTGCCGCGCGGGGCCATGCCAGGCTCGGGCAGGTTGGGGTCCGCGCCATGCTCGAGCAGTAGCTTCACGATTTCCAAATGGCCGGCGTTCGCCGCGTTGCGCAGTGGGGACCCCGAACACGGATAGTACGTTACATATGGGTCGAGCCGGTTGGCCAGCGTGCGGTCCTGCGCGAGCAGCTCCTTCACACGCGCGAGGTCTCCGAGGTGGCAGGCGGTGCAGATGTCGTAGTACGCGCCCTTGGCGAGCAGCTGCTTCAGCACATCCTGCGGCGTGGTGGGATGATCTTTGGGCACATCGCGCCCGCTACGAAAGTAGTAGTCGCCGTTGGTAAGTTGAAGCGGCCGCGCGCCGTTGGCGCGCCGGGCTTCGAGGTTCGCGCCGCGCCGGAGCAGTTCATCGATCAGTTCCAGGTTGCGGGTCATGACCGCCCAGTGGAGCGGCTGGTTGCTGCGTTCGTCGCCGGCGTGGAGCAAGGCTGGTTCAGCGTCGAGCAGCGCGCGGACTTTGTTCAGATCGCGGGCCTTGATTGCCGCGGTGATTTCAGCGCCCTTGGAGGAGGCGCCAGGGCCGGTGGCCAGGCTGGCTTCCAGAAGCTTTTGCATTTCCGTATAGCCGCGGTCACGCGCGATTTCGAGAAGCTCGCCGTTGATCGCCAGACTGAGGGGGTCGGCGCCGCGCTTGAAGAGCAGGGCCACGGCTTCGAGCTGGTTTTCCCGCACCGCGAAGTAGAGCGGCGTGCGGTAGGTGTACTGGCAGCGCGCCAGTTCCGGGTTTCCGGCCAGCAGGCGCTTGAGGGTCTCCAGATCGCCGGTGAGCGCCGCGCAGAACATCTCCCAGATTTCGGTACCCACTCCGCCGGACCACGGCAGCGGCTCCGCTTTCTTCAAGTCGGCGGGCTGGAGCATGCGTTTGAGTTTTTCAGCGAATTTTGGATCGCGCGAAGGACTGTTTTTGCGCAGGTCGTCGCTCATTGCATTCACCATCCATTCCTGAAGTTTCCTGCGCGCGTCATGCAGGCGTTTCTTGACCGTGGTCACCGGCACGTCGAGAAATTCCGCAATCTCTTCCATCTTGTAGCCGCTGAAATAGTACAGCACCGTCGGGAGCCGGTAAGTCTCGGGCAGCGCCCGCAACGCGGCCATGGCGCTGCGCTGCCGCGCCAATTCTTCCGCACGCGCTTCAAGGTCGGCGGCTGGCATCGTCTTGTGTCGCGCCGCTTCAAGCGGCTCGGCTTCCTCCAAGCGGCGCTTCACGCGCGCGCATTGCCGCCGCACGATCGTCCGCAGCCAGCCCGTGAAGGCCGCGGGCTCGCGCAGCTTCCCCGCTTGCAGATCCAGGTACGCCGCTACGAAGGCTTCCTGCGCCGCGTCCTGCGCCAAGTGCGAGTCGCCCAAGTAGGCCGCCGCGCACGCGTACGCCATGTCCTGCAGTAGCTCGACAATCCGGCTAAAGGCATCCGCGTCTCCGGTTGCCGCGCGCCGCACGTGCTCGATCAGGTCGTCTGCATGCATCGTCATCTACGCTACAATATAAGGGGCGCCAATTCCGAATTGGATACCAAGGTACCGAGAAAAAATGCAGATTTGGGCATGCGTTGGTTAGCACTAATTGCATTATTTACACGAACTGCTCAAAAATTGGAAGTTGACGTGCACGTAGTGCAACATATGCTCCGCGCTGTATTTGTCCGGTTTTGAGCGCTGCACGTTCAAGCGGGCTCGCCAGTTATGGAACTATTTTTCTGCGAGACCTGCGGCAAACGGGTCTCAGACAAGGACCTCGCCACCGGACAGGCCAAGCGTAAGGGCCTGAATGGGGTCTATTGTGCGGGGTGCGCGGTCGGCGTCCAGACAATGGACGTGATGCCGATTACCGATTCCGCCAAACCCAACGTCACCACCAGCGCACGGCTTGCCGCAGCGGACTCCGAATCCGCCGTGCGTGAATCCGGCATACGACCGCGTGAATCTGGAATTCGTTCCGTCAAAACCGATCCCGCACTGAAGGCTGCTGCGGCGGAAAGTGCCACCAAAAACGTGCTGCGCCAGAGCGGCACCATGACCGCAGCGAAGTCGAAGACCGCATCGATGGCGATTCCCGATGCGATGTCCAGTTCGCGGCGCAAGTCCACCGGTGCGGCGCAGCGCCCGGAAGCTCATGAAAAAGGCGCGCCGATGGGCCTGTACTTGGGCATCGGCGGTGGTGTGCTGCTTGCGGTCATTGCGATCTTTTTCGCCATGAGTGGTCCCAAGCCCGATGCGGGCGGCTCAACGGCCTCAACGTCCCCGCCGCCGGCGAACACGCCGCCAGCTCCTCCGAGGGCTGTGCCGCCCCCGAGTCCTCCCGCGATGCCCAGAGAGCCCGCCAAATCCGTGGGCGTGCCTGCGCCCCCAGCGCCCTCCAATCCGGTCGCAATTCCGCCACCCCCTCCGCCGCAGGCGCAAACTGCCGAACAGAAGGCGCAGGCCGCGCTTGATGTAGTCTTGAAGTTCGAGGGGTTGGCCGCCGATGACAAAGCCGGCCGCATCGCGCGTCTCGAAGCGTTTTCCAAAGACAAGGACAACGAGAGCACCCTCGCCGGCAGCCGCGCACGCACCATGATTTCCGATCTGAAGAAGCCCGATCCGCCGCCGGCCAAGAAGCTCGACATTGCGCTGCCCGACAAGACGCCCTATGCCGATAACTCCGGCTTCAAGCCCGTCGAAACCTATGACTTCAACAAGGGCGAGCAGGGCTGGCAGGGCGATGGCTCCTCCGTGGAAGTGGTCGATCTGGGCGGCCAGAAGGTGCTTAAGATCCTGGCCAACTCTTCGGGCTCATGCCGGTTTTATAAGAGCGGGCACCGTGACGGCGAGTATCGCGTGCGAATTCACTATTTGGTGCACAACTGCAACGCGCTTGAAGTCCTCATGGCTACGCCCAGCCGCCCACGCAAAAACCTCCCGAATCTGGTGCAGGATCAGTGGGCCTGGGGCGTGCTCTCCACCGACGATCTGAACACAGGCGGAGCCGACACTCAGCACTTCGAGATCGGCGCGCACGCCAACGGCGCCGACGCCTACTTTCTGGTCAGCGAAGTCTATGTAGAGCGTAAGTAACCCTCCCCAAACGCTTCCTTAGATTCCTTCCAGAACAGCCCGCAATTGTCCGATACCTCCAGGAACGTGCCAGGCCACCTTGGTGGCCGGGCGCCTTCGTCCCCCGCAGGGCCGCCATAGCCCCCGCCGGGGAGGAATCGTTTCGGCTTGCAACTTGTGGGAGGGGAAGCGCATGGAGCAGGACCGCGCACGCGAAACCACGGCCGTCGTCACGGGCCTGGGGCTGGCCGCACTCGGCGTCTTCTCGGGCCTGAGTCTGATTTCATATTCCCCTGCCGATTTGCTCGACTACGACGCGTCTTCCGGCGGGCACGTCTCCAACATTTGCGGCATCTTTGGCGCGCGCATGGCGCACAACCTGTTCGCGCTTTTGGGCGGCGGCGCGTGGGTCTTCACCTTCTGCCTGCTGATTTTCGGCGTGCTGATGACCGCCGCGCGCTCGACGGCGGGAATCTTCCTGCGCACCGCCGGGGCCCTGCTCCTTCTATTGGTGGTCGCCTGCTGGGCCGGTACGACGGGTCTGGCACTCGAAAAAGCCAAGCCCAATGAAGTCCTAGCGAGCAGCTACCCGGCCGGTCCGGGCGGTCTGCTCGGCGGCGCGTATCTGGCGCGGCCGCTGGTGGATTACTTTGGCCCCGTCGGCGTGTACCTGGTACTCGTGATGTGTGGCGTGCTCGCGGGCCTGATGCTCGCTCAGAGCCTGACCGAATCGATCCTCGCGATCCTGGGCCGAGGCTGCGTGAAGCTGAGCCGCTGGGCGGTTGATTCCGCCGTGGGCAAGCTGAAGGCCGCGACCGAACCGTCCCTGCGCCCCGCCGTGGCCACGAGTGGCAATCCGGCGAGCGTGCGCATGCCGGCGATTGCTCCGATTGCGCAAGTCCTGCCTGAAGATCCCGCGCCGGCGCCTGTGCTGAATCGCGTTGCCGTCGCTCCGGAACCCTCGACCAACACGAAGCGCCAGAAGGCCTTCATGGAAGAAGACGTGGTCGAAGCGCCCGCGAAGAACACGCGCGAGAAGATTCTCGACAAGGCCGCCAAAGAAGCGGCGAAGGAAGCCGCCAAGGCCGAGAAAGCCGCGGAAAAGGCCGAGAAGAAGAAGGTCGACGAGCCGGAGCCCACCAAGGCCGAGGTTGAAGCCGACGAAGCCCAGCGCCGCCGCGACGAAGCGATGCGCCAGGCCGAAGCTGCCGAACAGGACCGCCAGCGCCGCGAAGAAGAAGCCAAGGAACAGTACGCGAAGGAAGCCAAGGAAGCCGAACGCCGCGAGAAGGAAGCCAAGGCCCTCGAGAAGCTGGCCAAGGACCGCGCCGCCAAGGAAGGGGAACGCGAGCAGGCCCGCGCCAAGCTCATGAAGAGCCTGGACGGCGCCGACGCTCCCGCGGAAGAGGCCGCACCCGCCGCGTCCGGCTCACCCGAGAAGAAATTCCCGGAAGGCTACAAGCTGCCGCCCCTGGACCTGCTCATCACCAAGGAAGCGACGCCGGAAATTTCCAGCGACGTGCTCAAGGATCGCGCGGCGAAGCTGGTCGAGACGCTGTGGGAATTCAAGATCGGCTCGCGGCTGGTCAGCATCCAGTCGGGCCCCGCGGTGACGATGTTCGAACTCTCCATCGATCCGGGCATCAAGGTTCAGCGCATTCACAACCTTTCCGACAATCTGGCCATGGCCATGAAGTCGGAGTTCGGCGTGCGCGTGATCGCGCCGCTGCCGGGCAAGGACACCATCGGCATCGAAATCCCGAACAAGGACGCGCACACGGTCACGATGCGCCCGATCATCGAATCGCCCACGTACCGCAACGGTGGGCCGACGCTGCCTTTGATTTTGGGCCGCGACGCCACGGGCGTGCCGCTCGTCGCGGACCTGGCCACGATGCCGCATTTGCTCATCGCCGGCACGACGGGGTCGGGCAAATCGGTCTGCATCAACTCGATCATCCTGTCGGTCCTGCTGCTCAAGAAGCCTCAGGAAGTGCGCCTGGTGCTCGTCGATCCGAAGCAGGTCGAGATGACCGACTTCAAGGACATCCCGCACCTGCTCACGCCGGTCGTCACCGACATGAAGCTGGCCGCGGGCGTGCTGGCCTGGGCCGTGCAGAAGATGGAAGAACGCTATGAACGCATGAGCAAAGTTGGCGTGCGCAACATTGCCACCTTTAACCGCATGACTCCGGAAGAACGCATCCAGCGCCTGCCGCAGGACGAGCCCGCCGAATTCTACAAGGAGTCGATGCCGTACATCGTCGTGATCGTCGATGAGTTCGCCGACCTGATGATGTGCGCGGGCAAGGAAATCGAACAAGCCATCGCGCGGCTCGCGCAGAAGGCGCGCGCCGCCGGCATCCACGTGATCCTGGCCACGCAGCGCCCCAGCGCCGACGTCGTCACCGGCCTGATCAAATCCAACATGCCTTGCCGCATCTGCTTCAAGGTCAACAGCAAGATCGACTCGCGCATCGTGCTTGAAGACGGCGACGCGGCCAAACTGGCGGGCAAGGGCGACATGTTCTACGTCGGGCCCGGCACCAGCCAGCTCAAGCGCGCCAAGGGTGTGTACCTCGATGACAAGGACATCAAGGGCGTCGTGGAATTCGCCCGCGGGCAGGCCCAGCCGCTGTATTCGGACGAAGTCCTGCGCATCGCCGCACAAGCCACTGCCGGAGAAGGCGCGGGCAACGGCGACGAGAAGGAAATCGAACTCGACGAAGTCTTCGAACAGGCCGTCGAGTGCTTCCTGGAACTCAACCGCGCTTCGACTTCCCTGTTGCAGCGCCGCTTGAGCCTGGGTTACACGCGTGCCGCGAAGATCTGCGACCAGATGCAGGCCCTGGGCATCGTCGGCCCCGACCGCGGCGCCAAGGGGCGCGAACTGCTTATCTCCCGCGACGGCTGGGAACAATACAAGCAGAAGAAGTTGCACAAGGACAACTCGGCCGCCGACACGGGGTACGGCAAGGTGGGCTCGAAGGACAACCCGCTGCCCAAGCACGTGGAAGTGGAGTTGGCCGCGGCTTCCGTGCCCGCGAGTAGTGCGGGCGCCGACGAGACCACCGATGACGGCGCAGGCGACGAAGGCGGCGCTGCGTAGCGCGCCGCTGAGCCACACACTGTTGGATGGCTGACCTCAATATGGCGCGCGACCCAGCACGCCGCGTGACAGAACGCGTCGGCAAAGTTTGCGCGCGTGCAAGCGGGACTGAAGTTTGTGATTTCCATTGCGGATCGGCTCATCGAATTTTCAAAACGGCCCGAAAATAATTCCACAACAAATTAAAGTATCGATTGTTGTCTATGAAAATTCCTATATAAGATTCTCACACTCATTTTAAGGAGCAGGAACATGGCGAAGAAAGCCAAGAAGAAAGTTGTGAAGAAGGCCAAGAAGGGTAAGGCGAAGAAGAAGTAAGTCCCGTATTTAATACCTGCGGCCAAGCTTGAACGTCATATTTTAATGGGTTGCGGGTCAACAGGCTTATTGCCACGGGGGGCCCCCCGTGGCAGGAATACATCAATATCCAAGTCCCACTGTTTCGCCGATTTCTTCCGAAATTTACGTCTGAAATTTTATGAATTGGCGCTGAGCACCATAGGTGTACAGCCATTAATTCAACTCATTTCGGCTCTCAAAATAATTTCGCCATCGGTGGTTTCGGCCAGCACCGCCGGCGCCGACGAAACCAACGACGATCAGGACACGTCGTAGTTTTTTCCGTCACGCGTCCATGACGCTTAAATTTGCAACGTCGCTTCGGCGACCGCGGTGACGTAACCACCGACTTCGATTCCGTCGCGACCGGCATCGCCGTTGAGTTGGACATGTAATTCGCTACGCCGGCCCATCTTCACGCCTTGTTCGCTGACCATCTTTGTACCCGCCGTGCGCCCAAGCCAGCCGTGCTCCATCATGTACGCCGCGAGCGGTCCGGTTGAACTGCCGGTCGCGGGGTCTTCGATGATCCCATGTTCTGGCGCGAACATGCGCGAATAAGCGCCGCCTGCGGTGGGCGCAAAGACAAACACGCACAGAGGCTCGGCAAAGGTCCCTTTCAGCGCCTTCACGCCGGCCAGATCGAGGCTCGCGTGGTCCACCGTGCCGGGGTCACGCACTGGAATAAATAGCGTGGGGTTCCCCGCACTCAAAAGTTGCGGCGCAGGTTCGAGGAGTTCCCCAGGCGAAAGACCCAAGGCACGCGCGCAGGCATTGCGTTCGAACACCGTCCCTTTCGAGATGGGCGGCGTGGTCAGCCAGAGCAGCGGACGCGCGCTGGCTTCGATGCGGATCGGGACCGCGCCGACTTTTTCATCCAAGTTGAAGCGCGTGCAGCCCGCCGGGATGCGGCCTTCGTCCAGCAGCACGAAACTCGTGCCAATTGTGGGGTGTCCGGCAAATCGCATCTCATAGGCCGGCGTAAAGATGCGCACCTGGGCGAGGCAATCAGGCCGTGACGAAGGGAAAATGAAGGTGGTCTCGGAAAGGTTGAGTTCGCGGGCGATCTTTTGCATTGTGGCCGTGTCGAGACCAACTGCATCCGGGAAGACGGCGAGCGCATTGCCTTCCAGCGGTTGCGTGGTGAACACATCAACGACGCGATAGCGATAGGGACGAGTGGAGGTCATGGCAAGATTCATGTTAGCATCTGGCCAGCTCCCGTTCGCTTGACTTTTGTTAGGCGGTGCCGGACAAACGCTTTTCGCGATTCGAGAAGCCCCCATTGCCGGAGTACGGATACGACGTAATGGCCACCCAGACCCTGACACACCTGCGCCAACTCGAAGCCGAGTCCATCCAGATCATCCGCGAAGTCGCTGCCGAGTTCGAGAACCCGGTCATGCTGTATTCGATCGGGAAGGACTCTGCGGTCATGGTGCGCCTGGCCCAAAAAGCCTTCCACCCGGGCAAGGTCCCGTTTCCGCTCCTACACATCGACACGGGCTGGAAATTCAAAGATATGATCAAGTTCCGCGACGATTTCTGCCGCGAGAACAACCTCAACCTGCGCGTGCACATCAACCCGGACGGCCTGAAAGCCGGCGTCGGGCCGATCACGCACGGCAGCCAGGTGCACACGAACATCATGAAGACGCAGGGCCTCCTGCAGGCGCTGCGCGCGGGCGGCTACGACGCGGCCTTTGGCGGCGCGCGGCGCGACGAGGAGAAATCCCGCGCGAAAGAGCGCGTGTATTCGTTCCGCGACCGGCATGGCCAGTGGGACCCTAAGAACCAGCGCCCCGAACTGTGGAACCACTACAACGGCAAGGTCCACAAAGGCGAGAGCATTCGCGTGTTCCCGCTGTCCAACTGGACCGAGCTGGATGTTTGGCAGTATGTGCACATGGAAAACATTCCGGTGGTGCCGCTGTATTTCGCGGCGGTACGCCCGGTCGTGGTGCGCGACGGCACGCTGATCATGGTCGACGACGAACGCCTGCCGCTGGAACCCGGCGAGAAGCCGATGCAGAAGCTCGTGCGCTTCCGAACGCTGGGCTGTTACCCGCTGACCGGCGCGGTGGAGTCGAGCGCCAAGACGCTGCCCGAGATCATTCAGGAGATGTTCCTGGCGCGGCAGTCCGAACGCCAGGGGCGCGTGATCGACCACGATGCGGCAGCATCGATGGAAAAGAAGAAGCGCGAAGGCTATTTCTAGGAATCCTCAGACGTGAACGAACAGGACCTAATCGCTAAAGACATCCATGCCTACCTGGACCGCAACCAGCGTAAAGAGATCCTGCGTTTTCTGACCTGCGGGAGCGTGGACGACGGCAAGAGCACGCTGATCGGACGATTGCTGTACGATTCCAAGACGCTTTACGAAGACCAGCTCGAGAACTTGAAGAAGGACTCCTCCAAGCGCAGTTCGGCCGGCGGGGAAATTGACTATTCTTTGCTCGTCGATGGTCTGGAAGCGGAGCGCGAGCAGGGCATTACGATTGACGTGGCATACCGCTACTTCTCGACGCCCAAACGCAAATTCATCATCGCCGACACGCCGGGCCACGAGCAGTACACGCGCAACATGGCTACGGGCGCCTCGACGGCCAACCTGGCGGTGATCCTAATCGACGCGCGGCAAGGTGTGCTGCCGCAAACGCGGCGGCACTCCTTTATTACGTCGCTTTTGGGCATCAAGCACATCGTCGTGGCGATCAACAAAATGGACTTGGTGGATTTCAGTGAAGAAGTTTACGAGAAAATCCGCGCCGACTACACGGATTTCTCGGCGAAGCTGCCCGTACGCGACGTGAAATTCATTCCGATTTCCGCGTTGAAAGGCGACAACGTCGTCGCGCCTTCGGAAAACACCCCTTGGTACCACGGCGGCCCCCTGCTCGATTATCTCGAGACGGTGCACATCGCCAGTGACCGCAACCTGATCGATCTGCGCTACCCCGTGCAATACGTGATTCGCCCGGACCTGACGTTCCGCGGCTTCGCAGGCACGCTGGCGTCCGGGATTGTGCGCAAAGGCGACGAAGTCATGTCGCTGCCCGCGGGGCGGCGCTCGAAGGTGAAATCCATTGTGACTTGGGAAGGCGAGATCCCCGAAGCCTTTGCCGGGCAGTCGGTCACACTGACGCTGGAAGACGAAATCGACGTCTCGCGCGGCGACATGCTTGTGCATCCGCGCAATCTTCCGCACCGCGTCGCGCAGTTTGAAGCGATGGTCGTGTGGATGAGCCCCGAAACGATGCGCGTGGGCAAAAGTTACCTGATCAAGCACGCAAGCCAGTACGTGCCGGGCGAACCCGTCGACTGCTTCTACCGCATCGATGTGAACACACTGCACCGCCAGAAGGGCGGGGAAGGGCTGGAACTCAACGAGATCGGCCGCATCGCGTTCTCGCTGACGCGCCCGATTTATTTCGATCCGTACGAGCGCAACCGCCAGACGGGCAGCTTTATCATCATCGACCGCACCTCGAACGTGACGCTCGGCGCGGGTATGATCATCGATCGCGAGCCCAACGAACTGATTGTCTCCAAGAAGGCCGAAGAGCGCCGCAAGCCGGGCGTGGTCGTGCACCCCAGCACCGTGACGCCGGAAGCGCGCGAAAAACGCCTGGGACACAAGGCTGCGGTGGTCTGGCTGACGGGCCTGCCTAAGGCAGGCAAATCGACGCTGGCCTTTGCGCTCGAGAAGAAATTGTATGAATTGGGCTGCGCCTGCCACGTGCTCGACGGCGGGAATCTGCGCCAGGGCCTGGCGCGCGATCTCGGCTTTACCGCCGACGACCGTTCGGAGAACAGCCGCCGCGCGTCGGAAGTCGCGAAGCTCTTTACCGATGCGGGGCTGGTGACGCTGGCGGCGTTTACGTCGCCGTACGCGGCCGACCGCGATGCAGCGCGTGCCACGGTCGGCGCGGCGCGCTTCCTCGAAGTGTACCTCAGCACGCCGGTCGACGTCTGCGCGCAGCGCGATCCCACGACGTACGCCAAGGCGCGTAGCGGAGAGTTGCGCAACTTCACTGGCGTCAGCGCGCCCTATGAAGCCCCGGCGAATGCGGACCTGGTGCTTTCGCACGAATTCTCCGTTGATGTGTGCGTGGACAAGGTCGTCGCGCTGCTCAAGGCCAAGGGTGTGATTCGTGGCTAAGCGCAAGCTAACGCGCGTCGCCAAAGATTTCCCCGAGCGCCTGCCCAAGCGCGTGACCGCCAAAGCGTTCCTCGCGGCGCTTAAATTCGACGAACACGGATTGGTAACCGTTGTGGCGCAAGACGCCGCGAACGGCGAAGTCCTGATGCTCGCGCACGCCAACCGCGTGGCACTCGAGAAATCTTTGCGCACAGGCTACATGCACTATTACTCGCGCTCGCGGGCGAAGCTCTGGAAGAAGGGCGAAGACTCGGGGCATGTGCAGGCCTTGGTGACGCTGGCCGCGGACTGTGACGGCGATGCCATCGTCGCGAAGGTCAAGCAGGTCAAAGGCGCGTGCCATCTGGGCTTGCGGTCCTGCTTTGCCTACCAAATCGGGCCGAAGGGGTATCGAAAAGTGGGTCGGAAGGTCTTCGAGCCGGTGGAAGCCTACAATAAGAGGAAGAAAAGTTAGGCAATTTCCGGTGCCCACGCCACTTGCGCGGGCTAGGTCTTTGGCCTAATATCCGCGCCTCGTTGGCCAACCCAGGGGGGCATTGGCCGTGCCGTGTAGAAAGTGGAAAGTGGAGCAAGCATGATTCGCGTCGAAGCACGTCCGGGCGAGCCGCTCGAAAAGACCATCCGCCGCTTTAAGAAGCAGTGCGAGAAGGAAGGCCTGACCAAGGACGTTAAGAAGAACTCCTATTTCGAGAAGCCCAGCGAACGCAAGCGCCGCAAGCTGCGCATGGCGCTGAAGAACCGCGAGAAGGCCCAGCGGGGCAAGAAGTAAGCCGAGTTCAAGCTGTAGGTCGTGAATTTGGCTTCCTTATAGTAACTTGCGCTTTGCAAGCCAACTGAACCGGCGGCCTCGATAAATTTAGCCTGAGCGGCAGGCCGCCTAACTTCTTTCGCCCAACCTGCTTATTTTACAGCAGCACTGCGCCCAATTAGCCGCAGTGTGAAGTCGTTTTGTGCTTGCCCAAAGGGACCCTTCGACTACTTTTCGCGCCAATCATTCGCCAAACGCCGTCTAAAACTGAAGCACTGCACACTAACCGGCCTCCTTTAGAGAGGATCGATACATGTTTCAAAGCTTGCTCAAAATGGTTCGGAAGCCGCTCTTCCTGAGCCTGCTTCTGCTCGTGATCGGGGGCGCGTTTGTCTACGCGGCGCCGCAGTCGCAACCTGCGGGCGCGGCGGAAGCGCATGAGAAGTTCGTCTACTTCTCGTTCCTCTCTGACGACAAGTTCAGTTCGTGGGAACGCACCGCGCTCTTCGTGGTGATGGGCGTCGCGCTCGCGGGCATCGCCTACGCGCTGATGTTGATCAAGCAGGTCAAAGGCGCGGATCAGGGCACGCCGCGCATGCAGGAAATCGCGCGCGCGATTCGCGAAGGCGCCGATGCGTACCTCAAAAAGCAGCTGACCACCGTCGCGGTGCTGATCGTGGTGCTCTTCGCGCTCCTTTATATCAGCAAAGCGGTGCAGTCCGGCTGGGACAACCCCTTCGCACTTGGCCGCGCAATGGCCTTCCTGATGGGCGCGGTGTTCTCCGCGACGGTCGGCTTCGTCGGCATGCGCATGGCCACGATCGGCAACCTGCGCGTGGCCGCGGGTGCGACGAAAGGCTTCGGCAATGCGATGATGCTGGGGTACCGCACCGGAACGATCACCGGCATGCTCTGCGACGGCCTGGGCCTGCTGGGCGGCACGCTGATTTTCATGACCTACGGCGAACACGCCTACGAAGCGCTGCTGGGCTTCGGCTTCGGCGGCACGCTGCTGGCGCTGTTCATGCGCGTCGGCGGCGGCATTTTCACCAAGGCCGCGGACGTCGGCGCGGACCTGGTCGGCAAGGTTGAAAAAGACATCCCTGAAGACGACCCGCGCAACGCCGCGACGATCGCCGACAACGTCGGCGACAACGTCGGTGACTGCGCCGGCATGGCCGCGGACATCTTCGAATCGTACGAAGTCGACATCGTCGCCGCGATGATTCTGGGTTGGGCGACCTTCGGGCACATGGGCGTGATCTTCCCAATCCTGGTGCGCGCGATCGGCGTCTTCGGCTCGATCATCTCCACGTATTCAGTACGCGCCGGCGACAAGGGCAGCGTGACCGAAGCGATGAAAGCGATCAACTTCGGCTTCATCTTCGGCTCGGTGCTCTCGGTCATCGGCTTCATCGCGCTGGGTTGCATGTACCTGCACTACAACCATGGCATGGTCGACAGCGGCGCGATCAGCGAAGAACTTTATGCCAGCATTATGAATCTGCCTGCCTGGGCCAACTTCGGGACGCCAGGTTTGGACATGCGGCCAGCGTTATGTTGTTTGGTTGGCGTCATTCTGTGCATCACGCTGAATCGGGTCACCGAGTACTTCACCGGCACCGACTATCGCCCCGTTCAAGACATCAAGCGCAACTGCCGCACGGGCCACGGAACCTGCATCATCGAAGGCTTCGCGGTCGGGTACGAATCGGCGGTCTGGACGGCAATCGTGCTGTGCGTCGCGATCTCGGCTTCGGTGCTAATCTTCACCAACACCACGACCAACCCGCTCTTCATCGCCTACGGCGTGGCCATGACCGGCATCGGCATGCTGACGCTGACCGGCAACACGGTCTCCATGGACGTCTTCGGGCCGGTCGCCGACAACGCCAACGGCATCGCGGAAATGGGTTTCGACCGCAAGGAAATGGGCGAAGAGAAGTACAAGGAATGCCGCCAGACGCTCTCCGACCTCGACGCCGTCGGTAACACGACAAAGGCCGTGACCAAGGGCGTGGCGATCGGCTCCGCGGTAATCGCGTCCGTCTCGCTGTACGCCTCCTTTATTACCGTGCTGGGCACCGGTGGCGGCGGCGAAAATGCCAAGATGCCCGCATCGATGTACGAAGGCGTTTCGGCGATGCTTACGGTATCCAATCCCAAGTTCCTCGTCGGGATGTTGATCGGCGGCTCGGTGCCGTTCCTATTCTCCTCCATGCTGATCCGCGCTGTCTCCCGCGCGGCCTACCTGATCGTGTTTGAATGCCGCGCGCAGTTCCGCGACAAGGCGATCTGGGAAGGCACCAAGAAGCCGGATTACGGGCGCGTCGTCTCGATCTGCACTGCGACCGCACAGAAGGAACTGATTGGACCCGCCATGCTGGGCGTCTTCTTCCCGCTCCTGGTTGGCTTGCTGCTGGGACCGATTGGCATGGCCGGCTTCCTGGGCGGCGCGATTGTGGCCGGGCAGCTTTTGGCGTCCTTTATGTGCAACGCCGGCGGCGCATGGGACAACGCCAAGAAGATGGTCGAAGACGATCCGCGCGATCTGGAAAAGAACACGGGCAAGGGCTCTGAAATGCACAAGGCCAGCGTGACCGGCGATACCGTCGGCGACCCGCTGAAGGACACGGCCGGCCCGGCGATCAATCCGCTGCTCAAGGTCATGAACATGGTCTCAGTGCTGACCATCGGCCTGCTGATGGTGTACGACAAGGTGGTCGTCGATAAGATCACGCTCAAGGCCAACGACGTGGGCTTCGATTTGCCCAAGGAATTTGTGCATCGCGCCGTGGACGCCGCATGGGTCGTCGCCGTGGTCGTGTGCCTGGCCTGTCTGACTTGGGCCATGTGGCAGTCGAAGCGCCAGTCGCCGGAAATGGCCGCGCTGGAAAAAGAAGTCGCCAGCACCTAACAGCTTTTGAAAACTTAACGAGTACCTCATGGCGGCAGTGGCTTAACAGGCCACTGCCG
>Ga0265314_10003430_pt1 | contig 15320 bp, 16 predicted proteins | sample 4126metaG_FD_203106 | JGI IMG/M metagenome (GOLD analysis project Ga0265314, IMG submission 203106) | Rhizosphere microbial communities from Carex aquatilis grown in University of Washington, Seatle, WA, United States - 4-1-26 metaG | ecosystem: Host-associated > Plants > Roots > Rhizosphere >... | reverse complement strand
GGCGCATCCTAATGTGCGGCCGATGCTCGACTGCTATCACTACTGGTCCGGGCTCGGCAAGATGGAGGATTTGGATCTGCTCCATCCGGGCGAATTGGCTCACGTGCATTTTCAGGATGTGCCGGATATGCCGCGCGAGTTGCTCGACAACACCACGCGCCTTATTCCTGGAGATGGGGTTTCGCCGCTGGTTGCGATTCTGCGGAAGTTGGCGGAGAAGGGCTACTCAGGCCCGCTATCGGTGGAGTTGTTCCTGCCGGAGTTCCAGCAAGGCGATCCTTATGAAGTGGCGATGAAGATTCGCCAGAAGGCGGAAGCCGTGATGCATAAGGCAAAGGTGGCTTAGCATGAAACTCGTGGTTTGTTCTCTGCTGGCGGTTTCTGCCTTTGCGCAGAAGCCGACGAATGCTGCGCTGATGATTCCGCAGAACGCTCCGGAGTTGGATTACGTCGCCGTCGCCGATCCGCTGCCGCTGCCCGCAGGCGTGACTATCGGAGCGCCGGCTGCCGTGGGCTTCGATTCCAAGGGTTACATGCTGCTTCTGAATCGCGGACCGCACGCGTTTGCGGAATTTGACGCTCACGGAAAATTCATTCGCTTGTTCGGCGAGGGGCTGCTCAACCGCGCGCACGGGCTGCGCATCGACAAAGCGGACAACCTGTGGGTCACCGACGTGAACGCGCACGTGGTCCTGAAACTGAACCGGCAGGGAGAGGTTCTGTTGACGCTCGGCACCAAAGGGGAGGCGGGGGAGTGGAATGAAGCGACAGGCTCGCACCACTTCAATCAGCCTACCGACATCGCTCTCGGGCGCAACGGCGACGTATTTGTTACGCAGGGGCACACGCCCGAGGGCGGAGATCCGCGCGTCCTGAAGTTCGACAAGAACGGGAAGTTTATCAAGTCCTGGGGCGGCAAGGGAACGGAGCCGGGCAAGTTCGCGGTGGCTCACGGGATCGCGGTCGATGCCAAGGGGCTGCTGTGGGTGGCAGATCGTGAAAATCAACGGATTCAAGTGTTCGATCAGGACGGAAAATTTATCCGTGAGATGAAGTATGCGGGGCTGCCGTGCAGCCTGGTGATCGGCGACCGTTACGTGTACTTAGTGAACGGCTTCGCGGGTCAATTGCTCCGGCTGAATCTGGACGGGAAAGTTCTGGCTGCGGTGGGGAAATCCGGGAAAGGCACCGGAGAATTCGGCGAAGCGCATGCGATTACGGTTGGCCCGAAGGGTGAGATTTGGGTGGCGGACAGCGTCAACGGCGCTGTGCAGAAATTCGTGAAAAAGTAAGCTATTTGCCGGCGGAGAGGCTGTCGGTGGCGAGAACGAAATCGGCCACGGGCTCCCCGCCGATCAGGTGTTCTTGAATGATGCGCTCGAGCACTTCGGGCGTTGCCGAGTGATACCAGACGCCTTCCGGATACACCACGGCGATGGGGCCTTTCGCGCAAATCCGCAGGCAGTTGGCCTTGGTGCGGTACATGCACTGGTCGCCTTGCATCAATCCGGCGGTGACCAGGCGCTTCTTTAGAAACTTCCAGGATGCTTCGGTTGCTTCCGCAGGCGCACACTTGGGTTCGCTCTGCTCGGCGCAGAGGATGATGTGGCGCTTGAGGTGTCCGATGCCCAGGGCGCGGGCTTTGTCGAGAGCGCGCTCCAGTTCGTCAGTTTTAGGTTCTTCGGGCTGCATTTGCTGAGTTGAGAATAGCACGCCGCAACATTAACTCTATTGACAGGCGACGCTATCGGAGCGAGAATGCATTCGAGAAAAGAAGGTGAGCTGAAGAGACAAGATGGCTGCGCCGGCCGCGGCTTAAAAACGGGAGGTAGTGAAATAGAACCGGACAACATAAGGGGCGGCGCAAGCTGAACGATTTTGGAGGGAGAAGTGGTTGAACGTCACCATGAGGTTGTGAGTGATGCACCTCAATGCGCGGTTTGCGCACGGGACGCCAGCCGAAATCGAACAGTCTTCGCCGCCCCCAACCAAATTTCCCGCCCGTGCCAGCTTCCCCCCTCTTGACAAACGGCTAACTCCAATCCTAGCATTGGGTTTGGGGCGGAGGAGGCGGACTTGATCAAACTCGACATCATTAATGAAGTGGTGAACCGGACGGGCATCACCAAGACCAAGGCCGAGATGGCTGTGGAAACCGTCTTTGAAAGCATGAAGCGCTCCTTGGGGCGCGGCGAGCGAATTGAGCTGCGCGGATTCGGAATCTTCAACGTGCGCCCGCGCAAGACCGGCATCGGACGCAACCCGCGTACCGGCGCTGAGGTCGCGATCCCTCCGGGCAAGGCAGTGCGCTTTAAGCCCGGCAAGGAATTGCAGGCGCTCGAATAAGCGGCTGTGTCAACGAACGGCTATCCGCAGCCGAGCGGCGCCTTCGAAGGTAATCTCTTCGAGGCCCTGGATGACACCGGTCCAGACGAATCGCGGCCCCGCCATCGCTACTGGCTGCACGGGCTTTTGTTCCTGTTGACGCTGGTTAGCACCACCGTCGTGGGTGCGGGTTTTGCCGAGAGTTTCGCGGCGAATCGGCCTTCCAGTTTTAATGGCGATCTTTATGGCTATGTGCGGATGTGGCATCAGCCTTCGTTTCTGCTGCAGGGGCTGCCGTTTTCACTCACGCTGCTCACCATTTTGATGGCTCACGAGATGGGCCACTACATTACGGCGCGGTATTACGATGTGGATGTCTCGCTGCCGTATTTTCTGCCGGCTCCTACGCTGATCGGTACGATGGGGGCGTTCATCCGTATCCGCTCGGCGATTCATTCCAAGCGCGCTTTGTTCGATATCGGGATCGCGGGGCCGATTGCGGGATTCGTGACTCTGCTGGCGCCGCTGGCGGCGGGATTGGCGTTGTCGAGAGTGTCGCCGGGGGCGGTACATCACAGCGATTTGGTTTTTGGCAGTCCGTTATTGCTGCAATTGTTTGAACGGATCGCGTTTCCCGGAGTTCGAGTGGAGGATATCTACCTGCACCCGGTGGCGCGCGCGGCGTGGGTGGGATTGCTAGCGACGGCGCTGAACCTGCTGCCCATCGGCCAACTGGATGGCGGGCACATTCTCTACGCCTTCGCGGGCGAGAAAACGCGCTGGCTATCGCGGTTCTTTGTCGCGGCGCTGATCCCGATGGGGATCTTTTTCGCGTATAGCTGGCTGGTGTGGGCGGTGCTGCTGTTCTTCTTCGGGATGCGGCATCCGGTGATTTACGATCCCTATCCCATCGGGCGCATGCGCACTTGGCTGGGCATCGCGGCGCTGATCATTTTGATCCTGACGTTCACTCTGTCGCCCGTACGGGCCAACGGTTTGTGAAGATTTCGGCCACCATCATCACTTATAACGAGGAGCGGAATCTGCCGCGCGCGATCGAGAGTCTGCGCTGCGCCGATGAGATCGTGGTGATCGACAGCGGTTCGACGGACCGCACCGTGGAGATCGCGCAAAAGCTGGGGGCTCGTGTGGTGGAGAGCGCGTGGCCGGGCTATGCCAAGCAGAAAAACTTCGCCGGGGAGCAGGCCGCGCACGATTGGATTTTATCGCTGGATGCCGATGAATCCTTGAGCGAGGCGCTGGAGGCGGAGATCTGGCGGGTGAAGAAACAGGGTCCGCAGTATGACGCGTATACGATGCCGCGGCAGGCGCGTTATCTGGGGCGGTGGATCCGCCATTCGGGCTGGTATCCGGATCGCAAGGTGCGTCTTTACCATCGGCGGAAGGCGCAGTGGGTGGGGGATTACGTGCATGAATCGGTGAAAGTGGAAGGCAGTGTCGGGCATTTGGATTCGAACTTGCTGCACTTCACTTGCGATTCGTTGTCGGAGCATTTGCGGACCATGGACCGTTACACGACGCTCGCGGCCGAGCAGTTGATCGAAGCCGGCGAGAAGGTGACTTGGGGGCGCCTGATTCTGGAGCCGCCGTGGACTTTCTTCCGCACGTATTTCGTGAAGCTGGGGTTTCTGGATGGCGTGGAAGGGCTGGCGATTGCCAACCTGGCGGCGCTATACAATTTTCTGAAGTACGCCAAAGTGCGTTTCATGAGCCCGGGGCGATAGCGTGCGCACACTGCACGTCGACACGGGGCGTGAGCTGCGCGGGGGGCAGTGGCAGGCGCTGTATTTGATCGAGCGGCTGAGCGATGCAGTACTGTTGGCGAGGGAAGGGTCGCCGCTGTTTGCAGAAGCTGCGCGGCGCAAGGTAGAGGTTCGGGGGTTGTCGTTTCGATCATTGGCGGCGGGTGCGCGGCGGGCCGATCTGGTGCATGTTCACGACGCGCGGGCGCATACTATGGCGGCGCTGGCGGGGATCGCTCCGTTGATCGTTTCGCGGCGCGTGGCGTTTCCGGTGAGGAGCGGATTTCTGTCGGCGCGGAAGTACGCGACGGCGACTTTGTATCTGGCGATTTCGAATTATGTCGCGGCTCGGCTGATGGACGCCGGGGTGCCGGGCGATAAGATTCGCGTGGTTTACGATGGGGTCCCGATTCCCGAGCTAGGACGGCCGCGGCCCGGACGGGTGGTGGCGCTGGCTTCGAAACCTGTGGAGATTCCGGAAGTTTCTGTCGAACTAACGAGTGATTTATGGCGCGATTTGTCGACGGCTAGCGTGTTCGTCTATAAGAGTGATCTGGAGGGGTTGGGATCGGCGGCGCTGGCGGCGATGGCGTTAGGTGTCCCCGTGGTGGCATCGGCCGTGGGAGGATTGCCTGAGGTGGTCGAGGACGGGAAGACGGGTTTCCTGGTTACGGACGGCGATTTTCAAAAACCAGTTCGGCGTTTGCTGGACGACACCACGCTGGCCGCCGGGATGTCGCGCGCGGGACGAGAGCGAGTGGAACGGGAATTTTCAGTCGAAGGAATGGTAGAGAAAACGATGCGGGCTTATCGAGAGGTTTTAGGATGATTCTGACGCTGCTGGCCTTTGTGGCCGGGCTGCTGATCGGCAGCTTTCTCAACGTCTGCATTTTCCGGCTGCCGCGCGATCTCTCGGTGGCGTCGCCGGCGCGTTCGTTTTGTCCTGAGTGCGAGACGACGATTGCCTGGTACGACAACATTCCGGTGGTGAGCTATCTGGTGCTGGGCGCGCGCTGCCGCCACTGCAAGGCGCATATTCCGCTGCGCTATTTGCTGGTGGAGATCGCGACCGGCGCGGCGTTCGCATTGTGCGTGAGCAGGTTGGGGTTAACGCTACCGGCGCTGAAGTATTGTATCTACTCGGCGATCATGATCGCGCTGATCGCGTCGGATTTCGAGGAGCGGATTCTGCCCGACGAGTTCACGTTGGGCGGGACGCTGGTGGGTTTGGCGTTCGCTCCGTTCGTGCCCTTGGAACATTATTTCGCGTCGATGTTTGTTCCGTATCAGTGGGGCGAACGATGGCAGTCACTGGGCGAATCGGCATTCGCGGCGGCGATGGGTAGCGGATCGATCTGGTTCGTGGGCTGGCTCTATATGAAGTTGCGCCATCGCGAGGGGTTGGGCTTGGGCGATGTCAAGATGATCGCGATGATTGGCGCGTTTGTGGGGCTGCGGCTGTCGTTGATGACGCTGATTTTGGCGTCGGTCGCGGGGTCTGTGCTGGGGTTGTCCTATATCAAGCTTACGCACAAGGAAGCCGCTACTTATGAGCTGCCGTTCGGAAGCTTTCTGGGCGCGACAGCGCTGCTTGTGGCGTTGTGGAACAACGTGATCGCAGTGGCGAAATAGCGTTACTGCGGAGGCCGCAGTAAAACTTTTAGGACTCCCTTTGTGGTGGCGTTCTTGAATGCTTCTGGTGCGTGATCCAGCGGGAACTCGGCGGAGATCATCGGCGTGACGTCCACTTTTCCGGATGCGAGCAGGCGGATAGCGGGCTCGAAGCGGCCGCAGCGGGATCCGATCAGAGTTACCTCGTTGACGATTGCGGGAGCGGTGTCTATGGTGACCAATCCGTGCACCGTCGATTTCAGGATGATGGTCCCGCGCGGTTCGCACATCGTGACTGCGGCGCGGAGGCCGTCCGGGGAGCCGGTGGCGTCGACCACCCAGCGGTAGGCGCGGTCGGGCAGCTTCTTCGGCACACGTTCTGTGGTCACGCCGACTTTCTCGACCAGGCGCATCTTGTCGCGATGACGTCCGAACAGATGGACGCGCGCGCCGTGGGCTTGTAAGACCTGCGCTACCAGGAGTCCTAACTTGCCGTCGCCGAGTAGTGCCACCCGATCGCCCTTCGGGATTTTGACTTGATCGAGAATCTCACACGCGGCGGCGACGGGTTCGATGAAGACGGCTTGTTCAGTGGAAATGGAAGCGGGTACGCGATGCAGGTTGTGGATGGGAAGGGTGAGAAATTCACGGAATGCTCCGGGGTGTTTGACGATGCCGAGGACGGTGCGCGTCGGGCAGTGGCGGCCAAGGCCGCGCGCGCACCAGTCGCAATGTCCGCAGGCTAAGTTGATTTCGCCGGCTATCCGACGCCCGATCCACTCTGCGCCGGCGCCGGAGACGGCCACCACTTCGCCTACGAATTCGTGGCCGGGCGTGCCGGAAAAGCCGTAGTATCCACGTTGCAATTCGAGATCGGTGGAACAGATTCCCGCCGCGAGAAGACGAATGCGCGCGAAGCCTTGGGGTACGCGGGGGAGCGGCTGGCGGCGCACTTCGACGCGGCCGGATTCGAGATGAACGGAAAGCATGCTGGTCTACACTTAAGAATATGTCTTCTTGCGTGCAGGCCGAATTGACCTGCTTCGAGGCGTCCTGCCGCGAGCGGTTCGCCATCACTGAGGTGCTTTACAACTGCCCGAAATGCGGAGGGTTGCTCGAAGCCACTTATAGCGGTCCGCGGCCGAGCGCCGCTGAGTTGCGCGATTTATTTCGTCAGCGCCGGCTGAGCAACGCGCCTTTGGATACCAGCGGGGTGTGGCGCTATCGCGAGCTGTTTCCGTTCTTGAATGACAACGCGCATGTGGTGACGCTGCGGGAAGGGAACACGCCGTTGCTGGATGCGCCCATCGCGGCGCAGTACGGCGGGCTCGATAAGATCACTTTCAAGCATCAGGGATTCAATCCGACGGGATCGTTCAAAGACAACGGCATGACCTGCGGGGCTTCGCAGGCGCGGCGGTTGGGGATGCAGCGCGTGGCCTGCGTTTCGACAGGCAACACTTCGGCGTCGATGGCGGCTTACGCGGCGGCGGCGGGGCTCGAGGCGTTGATCTTCCTGCCGCATGGCAACATTTCTTTCGGCAAGCTGGCGCAGGCGCTCGAATACGGTGCGCGCACGCTCGAAGTGGAGGCGAACTTCGATCAGATCCTGGCGCTGGTGCGCGTGCTGGCGGAGCGGCTGGGAATCTATTTATTGAACTCGATGAATCCGTTCCGCGTCGAAGGCCAGAAGAGCATCATCTTCGAAATGCTGGACCAACGCGATTGGAATCCTCCGGATTGGATTGTGCTGCCGGGCGGGAATCTCGGCAACACGTCGGCGTTCGGCAAAGCGCTCCGCGAAGCACACGAACTGGGGCTGATCCAAAAGATGCCGCGGCTGGCCGTGATTCAGGCGGAGGGCGCTGCGCCGTTCTATGAGCTGTTTCATCAGGGCGGCGAATTGCATGCGGTCACCAACCCTGAGACCTTGGCGACGGCGATCCGCATCGGCGATCCGGTGTCATGGCCCAAGGCTCTGCACGAAGTCCGCTCTTCCTGTGGGACGGTGGAAAAGGTCACGGAGCAGGAGATCGCCGACGCAAAAGCGATGATCGGGCGGGCGGGTGTGGGCTGCGAGCCGGCTTCCGCTGCTACACTAGCTGGCATCCGAAAACTGACAGCGGCGGGCGTGATCGGCAAGAGCGCCGACGTTGTTGCGGTGCTGACGGGCAACGTCCTCAAGGACCCGGATTACATTTACAAGTACCACACGGGGAAGCTCGAGACTCCCAGCGGCGCGAAGATTCGCGCGACGTTCGGCAACCAATCGATCGTGGTTCCCAACGATCCTGACCGCATCGCGGCGTTACTACAATAGGCTCGGCTCGCTATAATCGTTTCTGTGAAAACCTTCGCGCTGGCGCTGGCAGCCGTGTTTTTAGCGGCTTGCTCCAAGAACATTGACAACACGGAAGCTGTGAAGCAGGGCGTTGTCGATTACCTGAAGCAGCGCGCGCCCACGATGGGCCTGGACATGAGCGCCATGGATGTCAACGTGGGTGCGGTTTCCTTCGAAAAAGACGTCGCGCGGGCCAGCGTGTCGTTCGTGCCCAAGGGCATGCCGGCGGGCAGCGGCGGCATGAATATGGATTACGTGCTGGAGCGCAAGGGCGACAAGTGGGCGGTCAAGGGGCGGCAGGTGAGTCCTGGAAACGCACACGGCGATCAGCCGTTACCGGGCGGTTTGCCGCCGGAGCATCCTCCCGCGGATAGCCGGCAATGAAAACGGTGGCGGTGCTGGGCGGAGGTCCGGCGGGTTCGTTCGCGGCGGAGCGGCTGGCGAGCGCGGGGCTGCGCACTATCGTCTTCGACGAAAAACTGGCGTGGGAAAAACCCTGCGGCGGCGGGCTGACCTACAAGGCGTATCAGCAATACCCGTTTTTGATCGACAACGATACGCCCAAAAAAATAATCCACGATACGATGCTGGCGGCGCCGAATGCCGGCGAAGTGAAGATGCCGTTGTCACGCCCGCTGGTGATCTACTCGCGGCTCGACTTGAATCGGATGCTGCTGCTGCGCGCGGAAAAGGCCGGGGCTGCCATCGAAAAAACGCGCGTCCTGAGTATTGAGCGCCGCGAGCGTGGCTGGCGTTTGCGCACGCAAGCGGGCATCGCCGAAGCGGACTTTTGCGTTGTCGCCACCGGCGCGCGCAACCCGCTGCGCGAGGTGGGCACGGAGTGGAGCGCTAAGGACACCATGCGCGCGCTGGGCTATTATGTGCCGGCGTCGCGCGATCAGATCGATATTCAATTTCTGCCGCAGCTCGAAGGCTACATTTGGGTGTTTCCGCGCTGTGGGCATTTGTCGGTAGGCATCTGCGGCAAGGGCGAGCCGGCGCAAGCGCTGCGCGTCCGGCTGGAACGTTATATGGACGAGCGCGGCATGGCGTGGCGCGGGTCGAAGTTTTACAGTCACATGCTGCCGTCGCTCGAATCGTCGGGTTGGAAGAACAATCGCGTGGCGGGCGAGGGCTGGATGGCCGTGGGCGATGCGGGCGGGTTGGTGGACCCGATCACCGGCGAGGGTTTGTACTACGCCATGCGCTCGGGCGATCTGGCGAGCCGCGTGGTGCTGGACGATGCTCACGGGATTCTCGAAAAGGCCGCGGCATATCGAGCATCGCTGGCGCGGGAGTTCGCGGTGGATCTGGAATTCGCTTCGACACTGGCCCGGCGTTTGTTTTTGGGCACGTTTATGTTTAACTCGGTCCCTGCGCGGATGGTTCAATTTATGCGGCGCAGTCCGCGGTTCCGCGAGTTGATGCAGGATTTGTTCGCGGGCACGCAACCGTACCTTGAACTGCGCGGCCGCCTGCTTGACAACTTGAGCGGGACGCTGCGCGAGGTGCTGACGAATCTGCTGTTGAATCGTGTGGTCCCGGAGAGCTCGCGCGCCGGATTATGAAAACGGCGAAATCGGAAGAGTTGTTTGCGAGGGCGCAGGCGCTGATCCCTGGAGGCGTCAATTCGCCGGTGCGCGCGTTCCGCAGCGTGGGCGGCGTGCCGCGGTTTATCACACGCGGTGAAGGCTCGCGCATCTTCGACGTCGACGGAAATTCGTACATCGATTACGTGGGCTCGTGGGGGCCGCTGCTGCTGGGGCATCGCCCCAAGCCAGTGATGGACGCGCTGTGCGAGGCCATGGAAGCGGGTACTAGCTTCGGCGCTCCTACTGAACGCGAAGTCGAACTGGCCGAGTTGATCACGCAGATCGTGCCTTCGATGGAGATGCTGCGCCTGGTGAATTCGGGCACCGAAGCGACCATGAGTGCGCTGCGTGTAGCTCGCGGATTCACGGGCCGCGACCTGACGATCAAGTTTGAAGGCTGCTATCACGGGCATGTCGATTCGCTACTGGTGAAGGCTGGGTCGGGCATGGCGACGCTGGGGATCGCGGATACGGCGGGCGTGCCGAAGGGGTTTGCCGAGACCACGATCGCGTTGCCTTACAACTCGATCTCATCGGTGGAGCAAGCGTTCGCCGAACGTGGCGGGCAGATCGCGGCGGTGATTGTCGAGCCAGTCGTCGGCAACATGGGATGCGTCCAGCCGGCGCCGGGATTTCTCGAAGCCTTGCGGGAACTCACGGCGCGTCACGGTGCGCTGCTCATTTTCGACGAGGTGATGACGGGTTTCCGTGTGGCTCTCGGCGGAGCGCAGCAGCGATTTGGTATCAAGCCCGACCTCACCACGCTAGGCAAGATCATCGGCGGCGGGTTGCCCATCGCGGCTTACGGAGGGCGCGCCGATATCATGCGCAAGGTCGCGCCGTTGGGACCGGTGTATCAGGCGGGGACGTTGTCGGGCAATCCCCTCTCAGTGGCCGCCGGGTTGGCGATGCTGCGTTACCTGGTCGCGCATCCGGAACTATACGAACAATTAGAGGCCCGTGGAGCGCAGCTTACGGCGTGGACTCCGCCGGGCACGACGATCAACAGAGTGGGCGCGATGTTCACTTTATTCTTCTCGCCAGATCCCGTCACGGATTGGGAGTCGGCCAAGAAGTGTGACACCGAGCGCTTTGGGCGGTTCTTCCATTTCATGCTGGAGCGCGGCGTGTACCTGGCGCCGTCGCAATTCGAAGCAGCCTTTCTGTCGACGCCACACACGGAAGAAGATATCCGCGACACAGTAGCAGCGATGCGCGAGTTTTTCAGCGGTTAGTGAAAGTCCAACTCCACGGACGCTCCCGCGCCGCAGCCGAGTAGAGACGCCGCTGAGGCTTGGTTAGCGGCGATTTCGAGATAGCCTGCGCTGCCCACAATCACGAACAAATCGCCCACTTCGGTCTCTGCGTAGGTGAGCGCCAAACGATGAATATGCTTGGCCCCCGCGCGCATTTCGAACGGACGCGCGGTGATCGCGGCGAAATCACGAGCCGCGAAGTTCGTAATCAGATTGCCGAAGCGATCCACTTTGAGGATGGCGCCGCGCCAGGAGTCCTTGCCTTTGGAAGCAGGTTTGGCGCTCCAGGTGCGCACATAGTCGTGGATCACTTTTCCGAACGCCGCGGATTTCGCGCCCTTCGCTAGATGCGCGGCGGCGGGGGCAAAGATATCGCGGCCGTGAAACGTGCGGCTGATTTCGCGGCGCATGAATTTCGGATTTGAGATGACGCGGGCCTTGTGCGCGGCGGCATCGAACACCAGCGAAAGCACTCCGTTGTCGGGCGCGATGAAAAAGTGTCCGCCGGCTTCCGCTAAAATCGGACGGCGTGAGCTGCCGACGCCCGGGTCGACGACCACCACGTGAATCGTGCCCTTGGGAAAGTAGGGCCACGCTTCCGCGATGACGAAGGCGGCTTCGGTCACGTTATAGGGCGCGATATCGTGGCTGATATCGATGACGCGCGCCTGCGGTGCGATGCCCGCGACCACGCCTTTCATGGTCCCTACAAAGTGGTCAGAAAGCCCGAAATCCGTGGTAAAAGTGATCAGCCGGTTCGCCATGTACTGATAAGATTGTAATGAACGCCGTGCCAGCCTATTACTTCGATCACAACGCGACCACTCCGGTATCGCCCGAAGTGTTTCAGGCGATGGCTCCGCTGATGACGCAGGTTTTTGGCAACGCTTCGAGCATCCATCAATTCGGCCAGGAAGCCCGCGGCGAGTTGGACCGCGCGCGCCGATCGGTGGCGGCGATGCTGGGTGCGAAGGCTGAAGAAATCGTGTTCACCAGCGGCGGCACGGAAGCCGACAACATGGCGATTTTCGGTGCCGCCGGGCATGTCATCACCACCGCTGTGGAGCATCCGGCGGTACTGCAAGCCGCAGCGCAGTTGCCTTCGGCGACAATTGTTCCGGTCGACAGCCGCGGCGTGGCGGACCCGCAAGCCGTGCGCGCGGCCATCCGCCCAGACACGAAATTGATCAGCGTGATGCACGTCAATAACGAATTGGGTGTGATCCAGCCGATCGGTGAGATTGTGCGCATCGCTCGTGATGCCGGCGTCATGTTCCATTCCGATGGCGTGCAGGCGGCGGGAAAAATTCCACTGGACGTCACGGAACTGGGCGTAGATCTTTACTCAATCAGCGCTCATAAGATTTACGGGCCCAAAGGCATGGGCGTGCTTTATGTTCGCAAAGGCGTCGATTTACGGCCTCTGTTGTATGGTGGTCCGCACGAGCGTAGGATGCGCGCCGGTACAGAGAACGTCGCGAGCGCGGCGGGCTTCGGGCGCGCTGCCGAATGGGTGATCGAAGAGAGTGCCGTCGAAGCGGCCCGGCAAGCCGCGTTGCGCGATCGTCTGGAGCAAGGAATTCTCGCGCGCGTGGCGGGAGCGCACATCAACGGCGAGGGCGCACCGCGCGTCGGCAACACATCAAACATTCGTTTCGACGGCATCGACAGCGAGCCGCTACTGATCGCTCTCGACCTGAAAGGCTTCGCAGTATCGAGCGGTTCGGCGTGTTCGAGCGGCGCGACCGAGCCGTCGCATGTACTGGCCGCGATCGGGCTCACGCGGGAACAGGCGCGGTCGAGTGTGCGCTTTTCACTGGGACGGTCGAATACCGTGGATCAAGTGGACGCGTTGATCGACGCCGTGGTGCAAGTGGTGTCGCGTCTGAGAAAGCTGGCGCCGGCGTATGTCTGAGCGGACAATTGCAGTCGCGATGTCGGGTGGCGTCGATAGCTCAGTAGTAGCTGGGATGCTGAACCGCGCGGGCGAGCGCGTCATCGGCATGACCATGCAGTTGTGGAATCAGAAGCGTCTGCCGGAGGTCGCGGCCGAGGGCGCAACGGGGCGGTGCTGTTCGCTCGACGATGTATATGACGCGCGCCATGTGGCGCAGATCTTGGGCATCCCTTATTACGTGGTGAATTTCGAACAGCGCTTTGAAGCGCAGGTGGTCAAGCCGTTCATCGACGAATACCTGGCGGGGCGGACGCCCATCCCCTGCACGCTGTGCAACAACTTCATCAAGTTCGATCAGTTTCTCGAAATGGCGGAGGGCATCGGCGCGCGAGAGATCGCCACCGGGCACTACGCGCGCATCGACTGGAACGGCGAGAGCGAGCGCTGGGAGCTGCGCCGCAGCGTCGATCGCGCTAAGGACCAGACTTACTTTTTGTGCGGCCTCAAGCAGGATCAACTCGCGCGCACGCGGTTCCCGCTAGGCGGGATGGAGAAGTCGCGGGTGCGGGAACTGGCGCGCGAGCTCGGAATTCCCACAGCGGCGAAGCCCGATAGCCAGGAGATTTGCTTCGTTCCCAATGGCGATTACGCGGGTTTCATCGATAGCTATTTTAAGGAGCAGGGAATCGCGCCGGCGGCAACGCAAGGCGAGATTGTTACTGCCGATGGACTCGTCGTCGGCGAGCATGCAGGCGTGCATCACTTCACGGTGGGCCAGCGGCGCGGACTAGGCGTGGCCGCGGCGGAACCGCTGTACGTGATTGCGACGGAGCCGGCGGCGAAGCGCGTGATCGTCGGCCGCAATGACGATCTCTTGCGCTCCTCCATGGGTGTCAAGGACGTCAATTGGATTTCGATTGCCGCCCCCACGACGCCTCTACGCGCCGAGATCAAGATTCGCAATAAGCACGCCGCGGCGGCGGCCACGCTGCATCCGGTGTCGAGTGACGGCGCGCGCATCGAAGTCCGTTTCGACGAGCCGCAGCGCGCGGTGACGCCCGGCCAAGGCGCGGTTTTCTATGCCGGCGATCTTGTGCTTGGCGGTGGTTGGATTGAGTGAGCCGGCGTGAAGACCGTGGAATATTGGCTGGCGCGCTTCGTGCTGGCGACCTTGTCCTCCACTCCGCCGGCGACGGCCCACGCGCTGGCGCGCTTCTATGTGCGCGTGCTCGACTTGGCATTGCCGCGCCTCCGCCGCACTGCTCTTAAGAATCTGGAGATGGCCGGGTTCGCGGGCCGCGAGCGCATCACCACGGGAGTCTTCGATTCCATCGCGAGACTCGTCGTCAACTTCGCGCGCTTTCCGCGCATCACGCGTGAAAATGTTCACGAATTGATTCGCTATGAGGGTCTGGAACATTTTCAGCAGGCGCATGGCTTGGGAAAAGGCGTGCTGGTAGCCACGGGCCACTTGGGCAATTGGGAGCTGAGCGCTTTCGCGCACGCCTATATGACGGCGCCGATGCATATCGTCGTGCGCCCAATCGACAATGCCCGCATCGACGCCCTGGTGGAGCAGCGCCGCGAGCTATCGGGCAACCGCGCGATCGCGAAGAAGGACGCGGCGCGCGGAATCTTGCGGGCGCTAGCGGCGGGCGATGCCGTTGGTGTCTTGATCGATCAAAACACCACGCCGGACCAGGGAGTGTTCATCGACTTCTTCGGCGTCAAGGCCTGTGCCGGCAGCGCTTTCGTGAAACTGGCGCAGCATAGCGGCGCCGCCGTGGTTCCCGGGTATGCATTGTGGTCGGATAAAGAACAGCGCTACGTTCTGCATTTCGAACCCGCTGTGGAGATGACCGGCGACGTGTTAGAAGACACGCAGCGTGTGCACGCGCGCTTGGAAGCGGCCATCCGCAAACATCCCGAGCAGTGGCTATGGATTCACCGGCGCTGGAAAACGCGGCCGCCGGGAGAGGGGCCGATCTATTGATGATCAAACGAGTGTGTGTATTTTGTGGATCGAGTCCGGGAGCGCGGCCCGCTTATGCTTCCGCCGCGGCTGCTCTGGCGCAAAGCTTGGTCGCGCGTGGAATCACCATCGTCTACGGCGGCGGCAACGTCGGCTTAATGGGAATTCTGGCGGATACAGCGCGCGCCGCGGGAGGCGAAGTCATCGGCGTCATTCCGCGCGGGCTGGTCGCTAAAGAGCTTGCGCACGGCGGGTTAAGCGATCTGCGCGTGGTCGAATCCATGCACGAGCGCAAGGCGCTGATGGCCGATCTCTCCGATGCGTTTATTGCGATGCCCGGCGGCTATGGCACCTTCGAGGAGTTTTGCGAGATCTTAACCTGGACGCAACTGGGCTTGCAGCGCAAGCCCTGCGGCATTCTGAACGTCGAGGGCTACTACGATCCCTTGTTGCAAATGTTCGACCACGCGGTAGCCGAGCAATTCGTCAAGCCAGTGCATCGCGAAATGTTGATCGCGGACGCAGCTCCGGAGACACTGGTGGAACGGCTGCTGGTTTATCAG